>Ga0105856_1001032_pt1 | contig 12487 bp, 20 predicted proteins | sample OrgsoiDNA_201060_FD_89681 | JGI IMG/M metagenome (GOLD analysis project Ga0105856, IMG submission 89681) | Permafrost soil microbial communities from the Arctic, to analyse light accelerated degradation of dissolved organic matter (DOM) -... | ecosystem: Environmental > Terrestrial > Soil >...
CAGTCAAAGTAAGCGCCAGTGATGTATGTCGCGATACCAATCACGAAGCCGCCAACGATAGCGATCTGGTTCCAATCAAGATGCCGGAGCCAGTCGCTAAAGCTACCTGCGCAGATAAGCCCAACAGATGTGCAGTAGGACAAACCCGATGCAATTTTTTCTGGAATCATTCTCATAGTCTCCCCCTCCGGTTAGCCGGGTGGGTGCGTAGTCATTGGGAAATAAAAAGGCCACGCAAATGCGTAGCCTGAAAGAGTTGCCAGAGTTAGCGTCTGGCCGCTTGTTACCTAACCTGCTATGGTTAAATCGCCAAAAGTAACCACATCAGATAGAAGGAATTGTTTATGAGTGAGGTCAGCTTTAAATGCCCTGGCTGCGGTCATGACTTGGTCGTACGCAGCGGAGTCGAAATCACAGATACAGACGGCATTGAGGGTACCACCTGTACTAGCTGCAACATAACCATTCACAAAGACGACATTGTTAAGCAAGCCCGAGATCATGCCGAGAAGCTCGTCAGGGAAATGTTCGGGAAACACTTCAAGTAAACGATTTAATTTCTCTTCAACCAAGCTGATATCCACCGAAATAGATGTCAGCATTTTATCGATAGCCATTTAGCATCCGGAAGCCAAACCAGAAACAAGGAATTTATTATGTTAGATAAGTTTGATAGAAATATTCAGAAGGAAATACTTCAGGTTCTCTATGATGCCTATCCCGAAGAATTGACACATGAAGAAACCAAAGCAATTCTTTCAAAATTTAGTAGCGATGTAGATAGTACTGCTAACTTACTTTATCTCGAGCAGCATCAACTGATAAGCAGTGGACTTAAATCCATGATGCAAGGATATGCACTTGTTAATCCGCCATCTATTACACACAAAGGTATTGACTTCATTCGTGATGACGGAGGACTAGGTGCGATTCTAAATATCCAGACAGTGAAATTTCATGACAGCACTATCACTGCGCTGGAAGATATCATTCGGGTTGCAAATCTTCCGGAGGAGAAAAAATCCGGGCTGATTTCAAAACTTCGAGAGCTTCCGGCAGACGCAATAAAACATTTGACCCTTCAATTACTAACTCCGGCGGTTCTGCACCCACAGGCCGTAATTCAGTCAATTGAAAGATTCCTCCAGTAGAACTGAATTCATCATCGGGGCGGATCATGGTGAAACGCCCCCACCCAACGGCATCACTCAGCAAAACCCAGAAGTCCTCCTGCGCCTCGCATCCCATGAAGAAACCTTTCGGGTGAAAGTGATTCGAATAAATTTTCATAGGCCTCCAGAAACGCAAAAACCCCGCCGGAGCGAGGTCAAAAATCATTTATGGCAAAATATCAAATGTGATAGAAATATGCCGTAAAAAGTTCATTTTTGCAAGCATCATGTCGCTAAAACTTTGGAACGTGTATCACTTCTTTTCGAAATAATTGTGCGAAGGGCAGACACATCAAGATCCTCGCACAGGCCAAGCAACTCTTCCCACTGAGCGGTATAGTTCTCAGCCCAATTGGTTTTACTTACCCCAGACAAATTTGCCAGATCACCAGCAGTGTATTCTTTGGCAATGCGACCTGTACCTTGTGACGCATAAGTCTGAATTGCCAGCCATACCAGGGCGGACAAGCGCGCTCTTTTCTTTGCGGTGACTTTTTTACCGGTGTACCGCCTTTCGAACTCACCCCAGATAAACTGGCAAATCGTCACCTGATGCGAATACGCCAGATCATACCCATAGCAGTATCGAATCCACGCCTGATGTTCCCCGTCCATAGCGGATACGGCGCGACGCCAACTGCTCGAGCAAAATGTGATTTCATGGATAGGGGGAAACGGTTTAACGCGAGAACGTGTCTCTGCACAGCTTACTGGCTCAATATCAGCCGTGACGCGGCTCTTTTCCAGTTGCACAAAGTGAATACGTTTCCGTTTCTTGCTTGCCGTGTCTGCTGGCGCATGTTCTTCAAAAGCTGCAAGCTGGCCCTTGGTTGCGCCGCTGTGATCTGCAAGTGCGGTAATGACTCTTTCCCGAATGTAATCAATATTCATGCTGTCTCCACACTTATTTTGCTTTGCCCACGGAAATAACACCCAACGCAGCAGCGCGGGCAAGTGTCTGACTTAAATGACTGTCTTGGCTGCCATGCTCCGCTTCCCATTCAGAGGTGTTGGCGTGTAAATCGTCATGACACCGCCTGCACAACGGGATCACATGTAAATCACTGGCTTTCATTCCCATTCCACCCAGCCCACGACCGGTTATATGGTGCGGATCGTCGGCCTGATTGCCACACCCACAGCACTGCTGTGCTTTTACCCAACGAGTGTAATTAGGCAAGATAAGTTTTCTCGACTTTGGGTTTTTATAAAATGTCTCTGGCGTCTCGGGATCAACCGCAAGATAAAGCACGGCTTTAACTGCTTCAGCGCGCTCTACCAACACTTTCTTCGGTGGTTCCTCGGGCACAATTTCGGACTCTCGCCCTACTGATTTGATCGCAACCGCTGGCTTCCAATGAAGCGCATACCGAGCGGCGGCATCAGGCAGGAAATCAAGAACGCTGTTGTTGAAAGCCCACCAGCAAAGTTCGTAAAAACTAAGCTGGTGGCCTTCCGCCAATTTCAGCTCTCTCGCAGCGACCGTGACAATCCACTCAGCGCGGTTCTGGTTCGCCAGACGGTCAAGCTCGTCGAGAACGTGCTCTCTGAACTTATTTTCGTGATGCCAGCAGAGCCGGACCGCGCCAGTGCCGTAATCAAGGGTGTCGAGGTGCTCGGTGTGAAAACTGTCGTGACCAAGTTCCCACTGACATTTTTTAATACCTTTGAGCCAATCCTTAAGCGCCCCCATACCACCAGCAACTCGGATCACCCGCTCATGAGCAAAGAAACCTTGTAAACGCTGATCATCAACCAGTGATTGAATGACGGGCTGAATTTTACCATCTGGGAGATTCGCCAACTCTTCCGGTACTGTCGAGATCAATAATCTCTTTTGACTAAACAGGCCCATCAGCTCAGTACCAGGTGTGAAGATTGCTACACCGGCGGCGCGCTGCGGGTATGGCGTTAGTAATGCTCTCACGCGGGGATCTCCTGTTTCTTACGCTGATATTCGGCCCATAAGCCTGCAATCCACTGAATACCCTTTGCCGTAAAACGTGCCTGCCTGAATGCATGTTGATTGAGCAGGCTGGTACCGGTTTTAACCTCAAAATGTCCGGCGTCCGTATGGATGCTGTATGGCGTGTATTGCCCGTCCTGCCGGTATACGATTTTTTCTTCGACCATGAACATGCGAAATTCAGGCTCTTTTGCCTTCAGCAACTTGCAGACCGACCGGAACCCCATCGAGCCTTTGGCGTTGACGTACTGATCGACAAATTCTACTGCTGGGGCCGCCAGCGCCAGTTGCGACTCCAGCGCCTGTTTTTCCTCGGCCAGATCAGCCGCGAGGCGCAGGGCCTCAGGCAATGACTGCGGTAACTGGCTCTTAGATTCCAATTCCTGCCACCGATCAACTACCGCGGCGGTGAACTCGGGAGACAGGCGGGCAACAAGTACCAGCGAATCGCGCTTATTAAACCAATACTCCTGATACTCCTGCCCGTTCTGTTCATGAACATAGGGGGTGTGCGCCAACGGCGCGCTTAAAATTCCACCAGCTATTAACCGCTCGGCGGAGCGTTTCACGTCACCATGCTTGCTCTGCACAAGCTCGGCAATCTCACGGCTCGACATCGTTACCACTTTTCCTGATAGCAAACTGTTCGACATAAATACCCCACACGTTTATTTTTCCGGCTGCACACCGGCTGGTTCAAAATCAGTGATCGTTAATTCAGCCCTTCCCAACTTAGTTACTGGTCCCCACTCAGCAAATATCCGCTTAATCTGACTGTCATCTACCCAGACTCCCGCGTGTGTCAGGCTGTCGAATATCGCTTTGAAGAAATTATCCAGATCACGTTTAGCCCGGTTAGGTGGGTACAGAATTACCTTCACTTGCACATCTTGCTGTAATGCCTGTGGGCGGCGGCGCAACTGCTCGTAGACTGCACCGATGGCATTGGCCCGGTAGATTCTCCCGCGTTCGCTGATCTTTGCGCCCTTACCTGGTGAGCGCCAATAACCGTTCACACTTGGTGGGAATGGCAGGATCAATTGCATGCAACATCTCCCGCTTTGATCAGACTGTTAAGAACTGCATCAGCATGTTCCCGCGCCTCGGTATAATCGCTGGGAGCAAGCTCCCCCAGTGGGGAAGCTGCCTGTAAAAAGCTCTTGTAGGCCTCAAGCCAAATCTTCTGGAATTGGTTCACGCGGCCACCTCTTTGGCTCCCGCGCACATTTCAGGAAGATTTGCCCGGACAAGTGCCTCGGCGAACGGCGGTGGTACCGCATTGCCGCAGCGTGCTACTTGCTTGTCTTTTGCGTACTTCGTGCCTTTGTAGTCCTGATCAATGATGTACCAGCTCGGGAAACCCTGCGCCGCGTAAAGCTCATGCGGTTGCAGCATGCGCATGCCAATATCAACGATCTGATAATCGATGCCTTCAACAGTGACAAGGCCAAATCGGTCGTTGGTGGTGACTGTGTGCAGTGACTCATCCAGACCAACACCCTGTTTCTCGTTGCCGTAATACTTGAGCAGGAAAGCGCGCACCTCGCCGATATGCAGACCGCCGGCCGTAATAGTCGGGGCGGGTTCGGTGACTGGCTGGCCGTCTTTGCAGGTACCGCGCAGTTTGATCAGATTGGAGGTAACCAGTGCGTGATGATCGGTGGTAGTGACGGTGTGCGCCGGTGCATCCATCGCTGCGCCAGCGCCGGTGTAATTTCCTCCGAAATGCTTCGCGAGGAACGCGGCACATAACTGGCTTTTACCGCCGCCACCCGCAGTAATGGTGCCGTTTGGCTCATCGACTGCGTGACCGACGCTATTGCCGAACTGACGGGTTATCACCGGCGCTACAAGAAGGTGTTCCACCTTGCTGGTTACCGTTGTCAGCGGCTTGCATGGGTCATAGGCCATGCGGTCGCCGCCAAATCCTGTTTGGCCGATACGGGCAATGACAGGCGCAATAAGTGCAGAATGTGATTCTTTCATCACAGTATGAAGCGGGACATCGGCAGCGCGCGGCTTACCCTGATACTCGGAACCGCCAGCGCCAGCAATGAACGGTGATAGGGTCGCTTCAACCATTCCCAGCGCATGACCATTGCCGCCTGGTCTTTCAGAAGTGCCAGCCGTGATCGTCGATAATGGCTCGTCACATTCCTGCCCAGTCGCACCGGTGCGGAATTTGGTGATGTGCGGTGTAACCACTGCATAGCCGTGGGTCTTGGTAATGGTTTGTAGCGGTTCGCCCAGCGGCTGGCCACGGAAGCAGTCATAAGCCGTCTTGGTGCTGGTGTGGTTGCACTTCACGATGAAAGGCGTGGCGTTGTCGATCACGAAGCGCTGTATGCCGCGCGCAATACGCTTGAGCGTGTTCTCAGCCAGCGGGCGCTTACGCTCGAAAATGCTTGGGCATGGAATGGACCAATCAATGCACTCCGCCGCGGTGCGCCACGGCGCTAACTTGCCGCTCTGAACGTCCAGTGACTTCGGGTCTGCGTGGCTGGGTTCCGGCCAGACAATTTGCGCGCCGTCGCAACGCATTACCATGAAGAACCGTTTTCTGATTGTCGGTGCGCCGTAATCACATGCACGCAATTCGCGGTGATCGACAACGTAACCCAAACCGGCGACCAGACGGCGGGCGTCGCCGCTGTTCACATCGATGTTCAGCACTTCGCAGCACTCAGCAATTGCCGGATGACCTTCAGCAACGCCAGTTGTCAGCATGCCGATGAACGCAGCGAAGGTTTCACCGGCGCGAGAGCGATCAGGGTAGTTCGTGCCATCTTCTGCAGTGAGCAATGGCCCCCAGGTTTTAAACTCTTCGACGTTCTCCAACATCATCACTCGGGGGCGTTTAGCCAGTGCCCAACGGATGACGATCCATGCCAGACCGCGAATTTCCTTCTTTACCGGCGCGCTGCCTTTGGCTTTGCTGAAATGGCGGCAGTCAGGGCTGAACCAGGATAAACCAACTGGGCGGCCAGCGGTCGCTGCAATCGGATCAACATCAAAAACCGATTCGCAGTAGTGCAGCGTTTCAGGGTGATTGGTACTGTGCATTGCAATGGCGTTCTCGTCATGATTGATCGCGATATCTACGCTGCGGCCAATTGCCATCTCAATACCGGTACTCGCGCCGCCGCCACCAGCAAAATTGTCTACGATGATTTCTTTCATGCTCGAGCTCCCATTGCGCGGGCCAATGTGCCAGCGGTTTGAATGATTGCGGCCGTTGGCAGGCCATCCATTTTTAAGCGATTGATGTGGCTACACAGCTTGTTCTGAAGGTGTTCAGCCAATTCACTGGCTGCCGGTACCTGCCCGAAAATCTGATTAACTTCAGAAGGCCAGACTGTGTTGCTGGTTTCATGCAGGACAACTGCTGGTGATAGTTTTTCGGCTTCTCTGCGGATCTGCGCTAAAAAGGCATCGCCCTGCGCCAGCAGTTGATGACGTTGCACGTAGCTGAATGCCGGACCAGACCAAGACTTATCAAACACCGCAATGGCCGCGCCAAAACCCGCTGATGATGCTGAAGGTTCCCCCTCTCCTGGTCGGTACCAAGTCGGCAGGTCAAAACCAATGCGTCCACGAATCAGGGCAATGTGATCGGCGTGCTCCGGCCACCATGTTTCGCCAGTCGCGGCTTTAATCAGGAAAACGTAACGGCCGCCCTTTTCCCGCATCTCTGCCAAATGGCTCATATGTGGGTCATGCCGGTTATGTACTGGCCTTCATTCTGCGATGCGCGGGAGTAAGGCGGGTTGGCGAAAGCAGCGCCATTAAGCTCGGCCAATCGTGCTGACCAGTCCTGAGTAAGTGCGTTGTCTTCAGCGGTGTAAAACGCTGGGCATTTACTGTTTTCACCATCGGTGAACAGGTCAAGGACGAACGGCCCAAACATGGCATTGATTCCCCAGAAAAGTTCATCGGGAGTTCGCCACTGATCACCCACCTCTTTCAGTTTGTGATTTGGCGCTTTTTTCTGCTCGTTGAGAGCCATTGAATATGAGTTGATCATGCTGCTTTCACTCCCTGCTGGCGCTGCGCGCAGTCTTTCCAGATGCGATTCCACGTTGTGATTGCGAAGTCACTACGCATCCCGCGAACACTGGCCTTACTTGCCTCGGTGCACACTATTTTTTCCAGCGCACTTGGGGCCTTGGTCGCCGCTACACCACTGATGAACCGGCGGTATGCCGCGTCGCGCTCACCAGTATCCACTGCAACATCACCTTCACGTTCCCATTTCCCATTCTTGCGGGCCGGACGACCAGCGCGCTTCCACGCGTTAGCACCTTCCAGATAGCCAGGGAACTTCGAAGGCTGGAACAGCGTGGACGGTCGCAGGTATTCGGCCATTTCCAGATCACCGCCCCATTTGGCGTTCATGTAATCCACCGTCAGCTGCTGCTCTTCGACCGTGAAGCCGTCGCGCAGTCTGCCGCGGATGTTATCCAGTGAAGATTTGCTGACCTGATAGCGTGAGCCGGTGGTTTGGTTCAGGTAGTTCAGAACCTGTTTAGCCTGATCAGTAATTTCAACCTCAGCGTCGGTCTGCGCAGCAGGCTGACAAGGGGTTTTAATATCTGATGGATCTTGTTTTGAATTTACTGACGGATCCCCTCCAGTTTCTGGACGGTCAAACCCGCCTTTTTTCCCCTTTTCTGTACGTTCAGAATTCGAATATTCAGATTTGGAATGTTCAGATTCTGAACGTTCAGAAACTGGACTATCAGAATAGAAACCGCTGGCAGCATCACGGAGCTTTTTCACGTTTAGGTAATACAGGTTGGTTTTGTTGCGATTGCCGGTGCGGCGCTCTTTGCGTTCAAGCCAGCCAGCTTTCTGTAACTCAGTGATTGCAGTAATGACAGTGCTGCGGCCAGCGCCAATCTGGCGCGCTATTGTTTCAATGCCCGGATAGCAGGTTCCTTCGTCGCTGGAGAAATCAGCAAGTCTTGCCATTACCAGCAATTGGGTGCCTTTGACGCCTGACAGCGCCAGTCCGTCCCACACATAGGCGGATAACTTAACGCTCATAGAACCCTCGTGAACTTCTTGCGGAATTGCTCAACTGGCGCAGCTCATTCATGCTCGTAGTCTTCCCGCATATAGATGACTCGGCCCCCGGCTCTATCAAATCCCACGACGTGGACCACAATGCCCCGCCAATCCTTGTAACGCCTGTCCAGCGGTTCGATTTTTTCAGACATGCGCTCACCTTCCGGCTGTTGTCACAAACGTAACCTACCCACCAACTTGCGAACTGGTAGTTGCAGGGGATCCAGCGGTTCATTACCATGACTTCGTAGGACAAAGAGCCAGTGGAACCGCCGGTCGCTACACAGCGAATTTGCGGTACGCCAGCTTTTACGAGTAAACTGTTCATGCGTTAATTACTCCACACGTTTAGTTAATGCGCCCGAAGCCCCGAGCTGCACACTTGGGGCTTCAACCTTTCCGGCTTTCATCTTCTTGCTAAACAGAGCAATCACTGCACGAACTTCTGCATCACGTGCCGCCAAGTGGCGCTGGTGATACATCATGATTTCTGCGGCTTCTGCTGAGTCAATTACGCCATCTTCAAGCGATGCCTGAATAATCATGTCGACGTGTCCACGATGCGCGGCGGTTCGCATGCTTCTGCTGAACAACTCCACCTGATCCAATTCTTCAAGCTGCGGGATATCGACGAACAACCCGCCGTGGCGCTGCGCGAAATATTCAGCTAGCAAGCTGGTACCGCTCAGATCTTCCATCGCTTCAAGTTCTGCGACTTCAAAAAAACGACAGCCATTTTTTTCGTACAAGTTGTTGTTGAACTGTGTTTCAGTCATGCCCAACCCACCAGCCATTGCTGACCGGCCGCCGGATAACACTCTGCACATCGCTTTAACTACTGATTTCAGGGCTACCATGATGTTTTTCCTTTGGTAGTTATGTTGCCAAGTGACTTGAATTAAGCTTCGGTTTTCTTTTCAACGTTCTGAGGAAAAAGAACCGCAAGGTCTGGCCGAATTTCATAAGCAGGAATTCGGCCATTTGTGGCCCTTTCTATACGGATGGCATTTTCAGCGGAAACTTTTTTTTTCCCGTGAAGCCACGCCCAAACAGATGGCTGCTTGACCTTGCAGGCTTCAGCTAATTTTTGCTGACTGCCCGCAATGTCGATGGCAGCTTTGATAGCTACATTGACCATAAATTACTCCAGCTTTTATTAAACAACTCAAATAATAGCCAAAACTATTGAATAAGTAAATAGCCCTGTCTATTTGATGAAATATAGTCTCAGCTATATGATTGAAGGATGGGAAAAATGACCTTTTCAGACAGACTAAAACTAGCCATGGACGAAGGTGGCTTTACTCAGGGATCACTCGCTGAGGCCGTTGGCATGGCTCAACCCAGCATTTGGAAACTGGTTTCGGGTGGTGCTAAAGCCTCAAAGAAAACTATTCAGATTGCGAACGTGCTCGGTGTAAGGCCTGAATGGCTCTCCGAGGGTGATGGTCCGATGCGTTTTGCCGCAATTTCATCTGGCGATATTCAATTGGCTGTAGATCGGACTAGGGTGCCTGCAGCGCTAGGGTCCGATGATGGTTTCCGAATTGACTTGCTTGATGTAACAGTGAGTGCTGGTCCGGGGGCTGTAAATACTAAGGAGTTTATCGAGGTGGTTCGGACCATCGTTTACTCTCCAGAGGAAGCTAGGATGATATTCGGTAATCGTTCGGAAGAACAGATCCGAATGATTAATGTCAAGGGTGACAGTATGTCTGGCACCATCGAACCTGGTGATCTGATCTTCGTCGATATCAGTGTTCAGTCATTTGATGGGGATGGGATTTATGCGTTCCTCTATGACGATACCGCCCACGTTAAGCGTCTGCAGAAGATGAAAGATTACCTGCTGGTTCTCTCAGATAGCTCCAAGTACCAGACGTGGGATCCGATAACGCGTGATGAAATGAACAGGGTCTTTATTTATGGAAAGGTGATAGGCAGTGTTCCGCAGACCTATCGTAAGCATGGCTAAGATGGCCAAGAAAATAGCACGGGAGAAGATATGAGCATTCATGACGATACAGGCGCCCCAGAAAAGGTATCCTCAGTTAATTTTCTAGAGTTTTCGACATATATCCTGTCTAAGAAGAGAAAAGACAAAAATTTAATGAATTGTCCTTTTTGTGCTAAAGACTCATGGATTGCCCAACCCTCACTGACTGATCCAAACAAACCAATTGTTTTAATGATGCCAGTGCAGAATACTAAAGATGCGTCGATGTGGTTTTTCCCTTTATCTTGTGGGAATTGTGGTTATTCAATTTATTTTAATGCGAAAAATGTAGCTGATGAGATAAAGGGCTAAGCATATGATGGCGTTCTCAGTGAGTAAAAGCTCTGCGACATTTACAATGCCTCATGGGTTATTAGATAGGAGCGGTAATTTTTTGTATGGTAATCTCGTGGAATCTTCGAGTGTTGAGATCACCAATATGGAAAATAACTTTTACTACGACCTTGAGGCTGTAAGTAAATCTATCCAATCGGATAATGTAACTGCTCCTGATTGGGTTCAAGATGACGCTGATTTCATTAAATGGATTAGGAGTTTCAAGGAAGATGAGCTTTAAGATCACGTATTCGATTAATTTTCTTCGTGTTTCAGCTAGCCTTTCTGACGGCGAGATATTAAAAATCAAGGCTTTCACTGAAGCAGCAAAAGGTAATTACATAACCAATCTGCCGGGTAGAAAAAAACCATCGACTTTAGTTAGTGAGGCTTATGCTGCTCGGGATAAATTGATTCAATTCGCAGTTGATAACGATCTCTGGCATTATCACATCGGACATATCGAGTACAACAAGCGTAATAGATTTGGCGATTGGACGTCTTCCCATATTCTGCACTACCAAAAGAATACAGAGAACGTCAGGCTAATCCATTATGCGGCTCACCCGCCTTTTATAATGCCACTTAAAGAATATATAATATAACATCCATCGTTGAAAGCTCTTCGGCTGAATGGCGATTATGGCTGCTCTTCCAATATCTTTGCCGCTAACTCCATGACCTGAAGTTGGTCGAGATCTCACTTATCCCCTTTTGCTATCTCCGTGCGTAACACATCGGCAGTAGCCACCCGCTTTGTCTCATGGCCTTCTACATCCCCTATTTAACGACACACCTCCTGATACCGGCGCTCCGCTTCAGCTTCGCAACCCATAGACACCTTCGAATGATATTGAACTAAAGTAGCATGTTTTTTGTTCACATTTATAAATACGATGGACATTAATTAAATAAATAACTTTATAAATCAATAGATAAATATCTTTATCTATATTTATATAGCCAAAACTATTTACACGCAAAATACCCTGAGCTATTATCACTCCACCAGAGCAACGCAACAGTAAGAACGCAACAGCTTAATGAGGTCTCAGGATGGATAAGCAAGAACCAAGAATTATTGCTCCGGGTTATTCGGATGAGGAGTTGTTTGCCTGGATGAGTGAGAAAACAACCGTAGCGCGAGAATTGAGAAGACTCATCGCGGCAAGAGAAGATTATTTAAATTGCGCTGAAAAAGTAGAAGTGAAAATTTCTGATCTTTCGACTTTAGGGGCTATTGAAGTTTTACAAAATGAGGAATCAGCGCACGACCAGGCTGCTGATGAGTTTATTTCTTCTCCTGACCTTTTGCTGGTCAGTTCGGTGATTTTGAAAACTGTGAAGGCAGAGCTGGAGCGCCAAAGAGTCCAGCCCTCAGTGGAAAATATCCGCTGCGTATTATCGCTTATTGACGGATCACTGCCTGCTTTCGCTTTTTAATTTTTTATCGAGTAACTCTTCAAAAATGGAGTATAGGGTGTCAACTGTTTGTTCAAGAGTGGTAGATGCTTTGCTGTGGGTAGTGGTCTTGTAAGTTATCGCTGCTTCGACGGAAAGCTTAAATAAGTAAAGTACTTTTTCTTCATGAGTCATGGTTTTACCTTCTTGGTTGTGTGGAAACACCAAGATACCACCGCCGCCTGAGGTGGAGAAGTAACCAGGCACACAACGGCAAGAGCACTGGGGGTTGAGGAACTCACCAACAGGCAGGCAACTACCACAGTTGATCCAGTGCTCTTCGCGTTGTGGTGAATTGCAGTCCTTAGAGACAACCAGAAGATCAGCACCTGGCGCCACAACCAAAATGCTATTGAGTAAATGACCGCTGGGAAAGACCAGTACACAACAGGTGAGAGCATTGCACCGGATATGTTGCCAACACCTAAGTTACTCCAGTACCGGTAGTTATTAGGCCGGAGAACCGACGTAACGGGCACCGTGGCGCAA
>Ga0105856_1001034_pt1 | contig 12467 bp, 10 predicted proteins | sample OrgsoiDNA_201060_FD_89681 | JGI IMG/M metagenome (GOLD analysis project Ga0105856, IMG submission 89681) | Permafrost soil microbial communities from the Arctic, to analyse light accelerated degradation of dissolved organic matter (DOM) -... | ecosystem: Environmental > Terrestrial > Soil >...
ATCGTGCGCTTTGAGCCCGGTCGTTTCATCAGCGCTTATTGCGGCTACTACGCCATCGAAGTGCTGGACAGCAAAACCAGTCACGGCAAGCACTTCCTGGTCTGTCGCGGTGGCACCCATCAGTTCCGTCTGCCGGTGGCCCAACGGCACGATCACCCGGTTATTCACCTGCCCAAGCTTCACTCAACACCGGGCGCGAAGGAGCAGGACTGGACCGTGGTTGGGCAACTCTGTACGCCCAAGGATGTGCTGAGTCGCGATTGCCAACTGACCGGCGTTGAAGTCGGCGACATGCTGGTACTGCCACTGGCCGGGGCTTACGGCTACAACATTTCCCACGCCGATTTCCTCTGCCATCCGCGACCGCCGCAGCTGTTCGTGCAGGCTGCAGGAGCCGCATCTTGGGTTTGACCGTTGCCGTGCCGCGCTGGCTGGTGGTGGTCAATGTGCTGTTGGGCACCCTGACCGTCAGCCTCAACAACAGCTCGCTCAATCCGGCGTTGCCGGCGTTCATGAGTGCCTTCGACATCGGTCCGTTGCTGGCGACCTGGATCGTCGCCGCGTTCATGGTGAGCATGGGCATGACCATGCCGCTCACCAGTTTTCTCAGTCAGCGGGTAGGGCGCAAGCGTCTCTATCTGTGGGGCGTGGCGTTGTTTGTCTGCGGCTCGCTGATGGGCGCTTTCGCCAACTCCATTGCGTTGGTGATTACTGCTCGTGTGGTGCAAGGCATTGCCAGCGGGCTGATGATCCCGTTGTCGCTGGCGATCATTTTCTCGGTGTACGCCAAGGGTGAGCGCGGCCGGGTGACTGGCCTGTGGGGCGCGGCGGTGATGCTGGCGCCGGCGTTGGGGCCGTTGTGCGGCAGCCTGATGCTGGAGTGGTTCAGTTGGCGTTCACTGTTCCTGATGAACGTGCCGATCGGCATCGTCGCGCTGGTCCTCGGCGTGGCGGTACTGCCGGCGTCTGAAGCGTCGGAACGCAAACCGTTTGACCTGGCGGGCTACATGCTGATTGCGGCGGGCATCGGCTTATTGATGGTCGCGGTGGGTCGTTTGCGTCACGCCGAAGCCCTGACCGATCCGCTCAACCTCGGCATGTTGCTGGCGGCGATCCTGTGTCTGATCGCGTTTGTGCGACTGGAACTGAACCGGACTTCGCCACTGCTCAATCTGCGGATCTTCGCCCTGCGCGGTTATCGCTTGAGCGTGATCATCGCGGTGGTGCAGTCGGTCGGCATGTTCGAGTGCCTGGTGTTGCTGCCGCTGCTGGTGCAGGTGGTGATGGGTTACAGCGCGATCTGGACCGGTTTGTCCCTGCTGTGCACGGCGGCGTTTGCCAGCCTGTTCGGGCACATCGGCGGCAGATGGCTGGATCGGCACGGGCCACGGGGCGTGGTGCTCTGGGGGCTGCTGCTGACCGGTGCCGCGACACTCGGCCTGGGCATGCTCGGGGCCGGCACGTCTATCGGTGTGGTGTTTTTCCTGATGATGGTTCGCGGCGCCGGGCTCGGTATGTCCTACATCCCCATCACCACCGCCGGGCTCAATGCGTTGCCCGAACCGATGGTCACCCAGGGCGCAGCGATGAACAACATTTCCCGACGCCTTGTGTCGTCACTGGCCATCGTCATCGCTTCGCTGTGGCTCGAGTTTCGTTTGGGGACCGGGGTTCATTCGGCAGGCACGTCGGGGGCTATCAGCGAAGTCTTCATGGCCACCGGCATCCTCGTTTTGCTGGCGCTGCCGTGCGCCTGGCGTTTTCCCGTTCACACATCCGACGAGCCGGACGAGGCACTGACCTCGGCCCTCGAACACCGTTAATTCTTTAATCGACAAGGTATGACAATGGCGACCTCTTCTCAGGCAACACATCAGGCTCCTGGCGTCTGGCTGGCCACCGCCGATACCCGACGCTATCAACAAGTAGAACAGCGGGTGGTCGGCCAACTGCTGCAAACCCTGCTTTACGAAAACGTGCTGCCGTACCGCCATTCACCGTTGTCAGGCAGCCAATACCGTTTTGTCGTCAGCGGCCTCGATGCACAGCAACAACTGGTGGAATATCACTGCACAGGCTTGCTCAGCGCCAGCTTCGAACTGATCCGCCTCGATTACTCCAGCCTTGAGCGCGTCGATGCCCAAGGCAAGCACAGCCAACCGCGCCTGCACCAAGCGCTGGCCGAACTGTTGAGCGATCTTCAAGACAGCCCGCACCTGCCACGTTTCACCCATGAACTGGAGCAAACCCTGCTCAAGGATCTGCAATCGCGCAGTCAGGGTTATCAGGCCGAAAAGCCGCCGTATCAACTGGACGTCGATGCACTGGAACAGCACTTCATGGACGCCCACAGCTATCACCCTTGCTACAAATCGCGCATCGGCTTTTCGCTCAAGGACAACGCCAGTTACGGGCCAGAGTTCGCCGCGCCGGTCGCCATTGTCTGGCTGGCCGTGGCGAAAACCTGCGGGGCGATGAACATCTCCCGGCACCTGGAGTTCGACGGCTTTATCCAGCAGGAATTCGGCCTTCAACGTTGGCAGCAACTGGCCGAGAGTCTCACTGACCAAGGCAAGTCGCTGGGTGATTACTGGCTGATGCCGGTGCACCCATGGCAGTGGGAAAACGTCATCGTTCCGGTGTTCTATCCGGAACTGGTCAGCGGTGAGGTGATCCATCTGGGCACCACCGAGGATCGCTACCAGGCGCAGCAATCGATCCGCACCTTGGCCAACTCCACGGAAAAGCAGCGGCCTTACGTCAAGCTTGCGTTGAGCATGACCAACACTTCCAGCACCCGAATTCTGGCCCGACACACGGTGATGAACGGCCCGATCATCACCGATTGGCTGCACCAGTTGATCCGCAGCGACAGCACCGCCCGCGACCTGGGTTTTGTGATTCTCGGCGAGGTGGTTGGTGTCAGTTTTGACTACGATCACCTGCCTGCCACACGGATGTCCCAGGCCTACGGCACGATGGGCACCCTGTGGCGCGAAAGCATTCACCAGTACCTGGAAAGCGATGAGCAAGCCGTGCCGTTCAATGGTTTGAGCTCCGTGGACAATCGCTACGGCAGCGGTGAACAGACTCCGTTTGTCGATACGTGGATCAAGCAATATGGCCTGCATGCCTGGACCCGCCAACTGCTGCAAGTCGCGGTGTCGCCGATCATTCACATGCTCTACGCCGAAGGGATCGGAATGGAGTCCCACGGTCAAAATATCGTCCTGATCGTCAAGCAGGGCTGGCCGCAACGGATTGCCCTGAAAGACTTCCACGACGGCGTGCGCTATTCGCCGCAGCACCTCGGGCGCCCCGAACTGAGCCCAACCCTGGTGCCGCTGCCCGCCAGCCACGCCAAGCTCAACCGCAACTCGTTCATCCTCACCGACGACGTGGATGCAGTGCGCGACTTCTCTTGTGATTCGTTTTTCTTCATCGCCATGGCCGAGATGGCGATCTTCCTGCACCAGCATTATCAACTCGAAGAATCCGAGTTCTGGCAGATGACTGCCGAGGTGATTACCGGCTACCAGGCCGAACATCCGCAGCACAGTGCGCGCTATGACGCGTTTGATGTGTTCGCGCCGTTCTACGAAGTCGAAGAATTGACCAAGCGCCGCTTGCTCGGCGATGGCGAACGTCGGTTCAAATCGGTGCCGAATCCGCTGCATGCGTTCCGGCCGCAATCATGCTGAGGACCAATCTGCTCAAACAGAAGCTCCGTCAGGGTGAGCCGGTCTACGGTCTGATCAGCTCGATCCCGGCACCGGCCGCCATCGAGTTGATTGCCGAGGCCGGTTTCGATTTCGTGATCATCGACATGGAACACGTGCTGATCAATCCCGAAACCGTGGAGAACATGATCCGCACCGCTGAGAGTTACGCGATCACGCCGCTGGTGCGGGTCGCGGACCTCAACCCGAAAACCCTGCTGCGCCTGCTCGATGGCGGCGCCCAGGGCATTGTGTTGCCGATGATCGAAGGTCCCGAGCCGTTGGCCGAAAGCATCCGCGCCTGCAAATACCATCCGCAGGGCAGCCGCAGCCTGAATGCCGGGCGCCCCGGTGCGTTTGGTAAGCACAGCCTGGCGGAATACATCGGGTTGGCCAACGAGCAAATCATGATCGTGGCGATGATCGAAAGCGCTGAAGGCGTACACCGTGCGGCGGAAATTGCCGGTGTGCCGGGCCTCGACATGATCCTCGAAGGCGCCGCCGATTTATCGCAATCGCTGGGCCTGCCCTGGCAGATCGACCGCCCCGAAGTGCAGCAAGCGCTGCTCGCCAGTTGGCAAGCGGCCAGTGCCGCAGGCGTGCCGTATTGCGCGATTCCACGCCAACCGGGCGACCACGAACGGTGGTTGGGCCGGGGCGTAAACAGTTTTGTTTTGGGTGACGAGCGTGGCATCGCTTTTCGTGCCCTCCAGGCCAGATTGGCCGCCACTTCAGCAGAAGGAAAATAATCGGATGAACTTCACCGCAATGGCCGCCGACAGGGTGATGCAGGATCTGGTCGATTGTTTGCTGGCCGAACATTTTTTCGGGACCGAACCGCTGAACCTGGCGACACCCGCGTCATCGGCCGATCAGTTGTTTAGCGGGTTAAGCGCCGAGCAACGGATCTGGGAATGGCAGGGTTCAATCTTCGTCGCCCTGCGCCCCGGTATCACGCAGCACTGGGAGAAAGTGCCGGGCACGCCTGTATTGGGTTGCGAAAATGGCCAACTGACCGAACTGTCCCCAGAAGCATTCATGACCCAAGTCTTGGCCGGGATGACTGACCGCTATCAGGACAATGAAAAGGGCTTTGCGCTGTTCCTTGATGTACTGCGTACCAGCGTCCGTCAAACAGAATTGTCCCTGGCCCATCGGGTCGACAGCGAACGCTTGCTGGAAAAGAGCAACGCAGACTTCTTTCTGGCGATGGAGCAGTGGGCGTCGCTGCGGGATCGTCCCTACCACCCATTGGCCAAAGCCAAGCAAGGTTTGAACGACGCCGAATATCAGCAGTATCAGGCGGAATTCGCCCGTCCGGTGGCGCTGAATTGGATTGCCATCGACCGCACGTTGCTGCAATGCGGCGACGGCGTGACGGATCTTGCACAGAGTTATCCCGCCCAGTACCTGTTGCCATTCGCGTTGCAGGTCGGCTTGCAACACGAGTTGCAGCAACGGGGCCTTGCCGATAGCCACATCGCGCTGCCGGTGCACCCGTGGCAGTTTGAACACGTGCTCGACGCGCAGCTCAGTGATGCCTTCGCCAAGGGGGATTGCCATCGACTGGACTTCACCGACGGTGATTTCTTCGCGACTTCGTCGTTGCGTTCGATGACCCCGTGCTTCAACAGCGCCGATTACCTGAAGTTGCCGATGGCAATCTATTCTCTGGGCGCCTCGCGTTACTTGCCCGCCGTGAAAATGATCAACGGCGGCTTGAGTGAAAAGTTGCTGCGTCAGGCGCTGGGCAAGGATCAAACCCTGCAAGAGAAGCTGCACCTGTGCGATGAAACCAAGTGGTGGGCGTTTATGCCGCCGCACGCGACGCTGTTCGACGAAGCGCCGCGTCATTTGTCGGCCATGGTCCGCGGCTATCCGCTGGCGCTGCTGGAAGACCCGGACACGCGGCTGGTGCCGATGGCCGCCCTCGGCACGCCGCTGCCCGGCAGCAACCAGCACTTCTTCGATGACTGGATGGCCTACCGCCAATTGCCGGCCGATGCCGCGTCAGTGATGAAGCTGTTCCGCGAGCTGTGCCACAGCTTCTTCGAGATCAACTTGCGGATGTTCCGCATCGGCATGCTCGGGGAGATTCACGGGCAGAACGCGGTGCTGGTCTGGAAGGCTGGTTATGCCCAAGGGCTGCTTCTGCGCGATCACGATTCATTGCGCATCTTCGTGCCGTGGCTGGAACGCAACGGCCTGGCCGATCCGGCCTACCGACTGAAGAAGGGGCATGCGAACACGCTGTATCACGAGCGTCCCGAAGACCTGTTGTTCTGGTTGCAGACGCTGGGGATTCAGGTCAATTTCCGGGCGATCATCGATACCCTGGCGCAGGTTTATTCGCTGCCGGCCAACACCTTGTGGACGGCGATGGGCGAGGTGTTGAACGAGTTGATCGACACCATCGAATTCGACGACGAAGCGCGGAGCATGATCAAACAGCAGCTGTTCGAAGCACCGCACTGGCCGCAGAAATTGTTGCTCACGCCAATGATCGAACGAGCGGGTGGTCCTGGCAGCATGCCGTTTGGCAAAGGCCTGGTGGTCAATCCTTTCCACAGGCTGAATCGTGAAGACTGACCCTCGATATCATCCCTCCAGGCGCACGCTGTTGCGCCTGTCTTTGGGGGCGCTGGCACTCAGGTTTGCCACGCCGGCCTGGGCTCAATCCGACGCCGCGCCGCTGCGGGTGGTTACCCTGTTTCAGGGGGCCACCGACAGCGCCGTGGCGTTGGGCGTCACGCCGTGCGGCATCGTCGATTCCTGGAGTGAAAAACCCACCTATCGCTATTTACGCGCGGCATTGGAGCAGGTGCCTCATGTCGGGCTGGAGACTCAGCCCAGTCTGGAGGACATCGCGCTGCTGAAACCGGACGTGATCGTCGCCTCGCGCTTTCGCCATGAACGCATCGAACCGCTGCTCAAACAGATCGCCCCGGTGGTGATGCTGGAAGAAGTGTTCGAGTTCAAAAAGACCCTGGCGTTGATGGGCGTTGCCTTGTACCGCAAGCAACGGGCCGACGAGGTATTGGCCCAATGGCAACAACGCGTGGCGCAACTGCGCCAGCAATTACAGCAGAAATTTGCCGGGCGCTGGCCGCCCACGGTGTCGATTCTGGATATCCGGGAAGACCACATTCGCAGTTATCTGCCGGCGAGTTTTCCCGGTTCCGTCATTACCGAGTTGGGTTTCGACTGGAGTGACGCCAGTCGGGAGGCGGACGGGGTGTCGATCAAACTCACCAGCAAGGAGAGTCTGGCGGTGGTGAATGCCGACATTTTCTTTGTCTTCATGCACGCGGAGAAAGCAGCAGTGCAGCGAAATTATGAAAGCCTGGTACAGCATCCGCTGTGGCAGCAAATGCGCGCGCCGCAGCAGGGGCAAGTGTGGCGGGTCGACGGCGTGGCCTGGAGCTTGTCGGGCGGCATGCTCGGGGCAAATCTGATGCTCGACGATGTTGCCCATCTGGTTAACGCGGACGAGGCCTCATGAGCAACGGTTTGAAGTTGTGCATTACCGGTGTCGTGTTGCTAATGAGTTGCGTGTTGAGCCTGGCCGTCGGCGCAACGTGGATTCCGTTGTCGCAGATTCTTGCGGCGTTTGTGCATCCCGATCCGTTGAGCGTCAGCCATGTGCTGGTGACCACCACGCGGCTGTCGCGCACGTTGATGGCGATGGCTGTGGGCGCGAGCCTGGCGGTGGCGGGCGCGTTGATGCAGGCGTTGACCCGCAATCCGCTGGCGTCCCCCGGACTGTTCGGGATCAACGCTGTGGCGACTTTTTTCATCATTCTGTTTTCTTCGCTGTTCTCCCTGTCATCCCCGGATGCCTGGCTGTGGTGCGCATTTATTGGTGCTGCGGTGGCGGGTTCACTGGTGTGGCTGATCGGCAACATGGGGCAGGGCAGTCTCAGCCCGTTGCGCATCGTGCTGGCGGGCGCGGCGATGGCGGCGTTGTTCTCCGCGTTCAGTCAGGCGTTGCTGGTGGTCAATCAGGATGGGCTGGATACGGTGCTGTTCTGGCTGGCCGGTTCGTTGACCGAGCGCAGCCTGTCGGTCGCCGCGCCGTTGCTGTTGTGTGGCGTGCTCGGCTTGTTCGGGGCGATGTTGCTGGCGGGGCAGGTCAATGTGCTGAACGCCGGGGAAGAAATCGCCACGGGCCTGGGTCAGCGAACCGGGTTGATCCGGTTATTGATGAGCGTGCTGGTGGTGTGCCTGGCGGGCAGTGCGGTGGCGTTGGCCGGCAGCATCGGGTTTATCGGTTTGCTGGTGCCGCACATGGTGCGCAAGGGGTTGTCCATTGACCATCGCTGGTTGCTGCCGGGGTGTGCGTTGCTCGGCGCGATTCTGCTGCTGTTGGCGGATACGTTATCGCGGGTGTTGATCTTGCCCCAGGAGGTGCCGGTGGGCGTGATGACCGCGCTGTTCGGTGCGCCGTTTTTCATCTTGCTGGCGCGGCGTGGAGGTCGTTATGGATAAGGTTCTGACTTGGCGCCGTAGTGGCTTCTCCCGGCGGATCAATGTCGCGACGTTGTGGCGATTGTTGGCGGCGCTGATGGTGACGCTACTGATCATGCTCGGCTCGCTGTCGCTGGGCAAAGTCCTGCTGTCGCCGCTGGAGGTGCTGCGGATATTGCTGTCGCACCAGGACGCGAGCCTGACGTTTATCGTCGAGCAACTACGCTTCCCGCGCATCCTGCTGGCGGCGCTGGTGGGCGCGGCGTTGTCGGTGTCCGGGCTGATCCTGCAAAGCATCATCCGCAACCCGCTGGCTTCGCCGGATCTGCTCGGTATTACCAGCGGCGCCAGCGCGGCAGCAGTGTTGTATTTGTCGTTTTTCTCGGTGGCGTTGGGTCAGCAATATCTGCCACTGGCGGCGATGCTCGGCGCGGGGCTGGCGGCACTCGCGATTTATCTGCTGGCCTGGAGGCAGGGCACTTCACCGCTGCGGCTGGTGTTGATCGGCGTCGGCATCTCCGCGATGTTGACCGCCGCGACGACGTTCATTCTGGTGTTCAGTCCGCTGACGACAACCTTGTCGGCCTATGTCTGGCTGACCGGCAGCGTGTACGGTGCCAGTTGGCCGGAGCCGCTGGCGCTGGGTTCCTGGTTGTTGGTTATTTGTCCGCTGCTGGTGTTTTTGGCTCGTCAGGTGATGGTGCAACAGCTGGACGACAGCCTTGCTCAAGGGATCGGTGTGCGCGTGCAATGGTTGCGCGCCGGGTTGTTGCTGGTCAGCGTGGCGTTGGCCGGTGCGGCGATTGCCTGGGGCGGGGCGATCGCGTTTGTCGGGCTGATCGCGCCGCACATTGCCAAGCGTCTGGTGGCGCCGGGGTTTGGCGGTCAGGCCGTGATGGCGGCGCTGGTCGGGGCTAACCTGGTGGTGCTGGCCGACCTCGCCGGGCGCACGCTGTTTTTGCCGCTGGATCTGCCCGCCGGGATTTTTGTCGCCGTGCTGGGCACACCCTTTTTTCTCTATTTGTTGATTAAACAACGTCATTAAGGAATTCAACGTATGACGTCGATTGCAAGTCGCGGCCTGACCCTGAGTTATCAGCGCCAGGTGATTATTGATGCGCTGGACATGCAACTGCCCCAGGGCAAGATTTCGGTATTGATTGGCAGCAACGGTTGCGGCAAAAGCACCTTGCTCAAATCCTTTGCCCGGCTGCTGAAACCGCAGCAGGGTTCGGTGATTCTCAACGGTGTGGATATCCAGCAAAAATCCACAGCGGCCGTGGCCCGTGAACTGGCGATTTTGCCGCAGACGCCCAGCGCGCCGGAGGGCATTACCGTTCGGCAATTGGTGGCGTTGGGTCGATTTCCATATCAGAGCTGGATGCAACAGTGGTCGGCGGAAGATGAAGCCATGGTCAACCGCGCGCTGGCGCAAACCAGCCTGCTGGCCCTGGCGGATCGACCGATGGACGCGTTGTCCGGCGGGCAACGCCAGCGTGCGTGGATCGCCATGACCCTGGCCCAGGACACCGGCATCGTGCTGCTCGACGAACCGACCACGTTCCTCGACCTGGCGCACCAGATCGAAGTGCTGGACCTGCTGCGCGACCTTAACCGGCTCGAAAATAAAACCATCATCATGGTGCTGCACGACCTCAACCTGGCGTGTCGTTACGCTGATCACATGGTCGCGGTGCACAACCAGACCGCGTTTGCCCAGGGCCGGCCTGACGAGGTGTTGACCGAGGCGCTGGTCAAAACCGTATTCGACCTGAATTGCCGGATCATCCCCGATCCGTTCTTCGGCACGCCGCTGTGCATTCCGTTTGGTCGGGAACTGCCGCAATGACTCTGGCTGACCATTTCACGGCGTCAGAGTGGGCGGTGCTGTCCGGCGGGTTGCGGCTCAAGGACAGCGCCGAGCGCGACCCGTTGCGTTCGCTGCTGGCCCGGGACTTGTTGCAAGAGGACGTGTGCGCGCAACTGCTGGATGCGTTGGGGCCGGTGATTGGCTCGCCAACTCGGGCGATTACCGCCTCGTTGCTGGGCAAGCGTTTGTCGTTTCTGGCGACCGGCGCCTGTTTGTACGCGATGTCGGTGTATGACAAAGGGGTGTTGCTGTCGTTGGACAACACGGTGATTGAGTACGGTCACGATGACGGGTTGTGGACGTCGTCGATGCCGCTGCTTCACGGAAAGCCGCTGACATACGAGGCGGGTGAGCGCGAGGCCTGGCGGGAAACGCTGGTTCAGGCGCTGTTTGCGGGATTACTGAAACCGTTGTGGCAAACCTTCAACCGGGTCACGGGCGTTTCCCGGCGCATCCTCTGGGAAAACACCGCCGTGCGCGTCTATTCGCTGTATGAAAAACGCATGGCAAAAATCGACGATCCGTTGGTGCGCGAGCGCTGTGAGGCAGATTTCACTTGGCTCATGACCCTAGCCGAGCCCGCACTGTTCGGCCTCGAGTACAACCCGCTGAGTCATTTTCGCCGGCCACCGACATTGGTGGACGAAGGGCAACGCAGCATCCGTTTTCGGCGGACCTGCTGCTTCTACTACCTGGCCACCGAGCCCGCAGAATATTGCTCGACCTGCCCACTGCTTCGTCCGGGGAAATGCCGATGAGTTATGAGATTGCCGACCGCCAGCAACGTGTCAGCTCGAAGTTGCTTGACGCGTATCGGTCGATCCCGTCGTCCACCGTCGGCCACTTTTCCGACCTTGGCTTCCTGCGCGGGATCAAGCCACTGTTCAACGACATCCGCATGCTCGGCAACGTGGTCACCGTCAAAGTCTTCCCGCCTGATGGCAGCGTTTTGCGTGAAGCGCTGTTGTTGAGTCAGCCGGGCGATGTGCTGGTGATCGAATGTGTGGGTGACCACGAGTGCGGCTGTTGGGGCGAATTGCGGACTCTGGCCGGTTTGATCAAGGGCCTGGCCGGGGTGGTGGTGTCGGGTGCGGTCACCGATGTCAGCGCCTTGCGTCGTCATGGGTTGCCGGTGTTTTGCCGTGAAGTCAGTGCGTACACCACCCGTGGCGTTGGCGCCCAAGGGGAGGTCAATCAGCCGATCCGGATTGGTGAAGTTCAGGTGCGACCGGGCGATCTGGCCGTCGGTGATGACGACGGCGTCTACATCCTCGATGCACTGCGAGCGGCGGAGCTGCTGCCCGAATTATTGGCCAAGGAAGTAACCGACCAACGCCGCCGTTCAGAATTCCTCCACAGACTCGAAGCCCGACTTAACTAGGCTCACCTGAAACCTGTAGGAGCGAGGCTTGCCCGCGAAGCTTTTAGCGCCCGTGATAACGCCTTCGCGGGCAAGCCTCGCTCCTACAAACGATCAGCATTTTTCATCGATGTGTTGCTGCGCAAAGCGGCTACACTTTGATTCTTTGGTCAGTTTTTTGTAACAGGTTGTTTGCCGCCAGCGCAGAAACCTATAAAGTTAACCTTTCGGTCAGCTTTGCACTGTCAAATACAGCCTTTTGCTTTGTCCAAAAGCGCTTCTGCAAGACTCGAGATTCCCAGAACATAACCAGAAGGGCGGACCCATAACCGCCCAGAGGATGATCCATGTCCAACCGTGATATTTCCCGGCGCTCGTTCCTTCAGGGCGGGCTGGTGGCGGGTGTGAGCGTGACGCTTACACCGCTCAGCACCCAGGCGCTGGCGGCCTTGATGGAAAACAGCGTAACCGTGCCGTCCGAGCAATGGCTCGGCAACAACGGCAAGGCGCGCTCGCGTAACGATGCCTTGTCCAAGGTCTGCGGCAGCAAAGTCTTTGCCCGCGACATTCGTGCCAAGGACATGCCGGGCTGGCCGCAGCAGCAGGGCCACGCCATGTTGCTGAAAATCACCAAGGCCGACCGCATCTACGCGGGTTACGACCTGTCGTGGCTCGGCGCCGATTTGCAGCCCGACCGCATCGTCACCGCCGCCGACCTGGACAAGGACGGCATCGTCTTCCCGGAAGATCACGCGACCGATCCGCTGCTGCCGGAAGGCAAGGTGCCGATGTTCATCGGTCACCCGGTGGCGATCCTGATCTGGAACGACTTCGAGCGTTTCCGCCAGGCCAAGGCCAAACTCAAGTTCAATGACAAAGCCATCCGCTACGGCGCCCAGGTGCCGTTCTACGACTGTGATCCCTACGGCAGCTTCCGCTACGTACGCGTTGGCGGCGCGACCTCGGCGGACGAAGATGAATTCGCCAGCCTCAAGGATTCGATCCTGTTCCCGATGCTGAAAAACCGTCGTCCGGTGTGGAATTCCCAGCC
>Ga0105856_1001035_pt1 | contig 12452 bp, 9 predicted proteins | sample OrgsoiDNA_201060_FD_89681 | JGI IMG/M metagenome (GOLD analysis project Ga0105856, IMG submission 89681) | Permafrost soil microbial communities from the Arctic, to analyse light accelerated degradation of dissolved organic matter (DOM) -... | ecosystem: Environmental > Terrestrial > Soil >...
CAGGAACGGGCCGCCCGGATGCGCGAAACTCACGTTCTCGAGGACCATGACCTGCTTGCCGGACTTGTCGGCGGTGTCCAGCTGGATGTTGGCCTTGCCGGTGCGCTCACGACGTTCGCTGCGCTCGACGCGCAGGGCTTTCAAAGCGCGAACACGACCTTCGTTACGGGTACGGCGCGCCTTGATGCCCTGGCGAATCCAGACTTCTTCCTGGGCGAGTTTCTTGTCGAACAGCGCGTTGGCGGTTTCTTCAGCGGCCAGGGTGGCCTCTTTGTGGACGAGGAAACTGGCGTAGTCGCCGTTCCAGTCGATCAGGCCGCCACGATCCAGTTCGAGGATGCGGGTGGCGAGGTTCTGCAGGAAGGAACGGTCGTGCGTGATGAACAGCACGGCGCCCTGGAAATCCTTCAGCGCCTCTTCAAGCCAGGCAATGGCGCCAATGTCCAGGTGGTTGGTCGGTTCGTCGAGCAGCAGCAGGTCCGGCTCGGAAACCAGAGCCTGGGCCAGCAGGACGCGACGACGCCAGCCGCCGGACAATTCGGCGAGGGTCTTGTCGGCCGGCAACTGCAGACGGCTCAAGGTGCTGTCTACCAATTGCTGCAAACGCCAGCCATCGCGGGCTTCGAGGTCATGCTGGACGTGCATCAGCTTGTCCAGGTCGGCGTCGGTGACGATGTTCTGGCTCAGGTGGTGATACTGCGCAAGCAGCTCGCCCACACCGTCCAGGCCTTCAGCCACTACGTCGAACACGGTCCGCCCGTCGGCTACCGGCAATTCTTGCGGCAATTCGCCAATCTTGAGGCCGGGTGCGCGCCAAACGGAGCCGTCGTCGGGCTTCTGGTCGCCCTTGACGAGCTTCATCATGCTGGACTTGCCAGTGCCATTGCGGCCGATGATGCACACCCGCTCACCACGGGCGATCTGCCAGGACACCTTGTCCAACAACGGCGTAGAGCCGAAAGCAAGGGACACATCGCTGAATTTGAGCAGGGTCATGAGCTTCTCCAAAAACCGGGCGCGCATTCTACCTGACTTGAGGCTTCAGAAGGCCGGCAATTTCAATGTCGAAGCACTCTGCATAACAAATGTTGCGATCTTGCACCGACAGGCCGGCAAAGCTTTCGCCCGTTGCTGGCAAAAGGCTAAGCTACAAGCAATCAGTGCTGATGCTGTCAGCACTTGTCATGATTTTTCTGCCCGGATGTCTCATGCGCAGTCGCCTGTTCAGTCTTCTATCTTGTTTGCTCCTCTCTGCCACTGCCGCTCAATCAGTCCAGGCGGTAGACCTGTCCACCCAACGCCAGTATTACGATGAGGCCAAGCGCGCCTTGGCCAACGGCGACTCCGGCCCCTATTTTCGCTACAGTCAGGCCCTCAGTGATTATCCGCTGGAACCGTACCTGGCCTATGACGAGCTGACCGCGCGTCTGAAAACCGCGAGCAACCCGGAAATCGAGAAATTCCTCGCTGAACATGGGGACCTGCCCCAGGCCAACTGGATGAAATTGCGCTGGTTGCGCTGGCTGGCCGATCGTGGCGACTGGGCCACCTTCGTCAAGTACTACGATCCCAAGCTCAACTTCACCGAACTGGACTGCCTGAACGCGCAGTATGAGATTGGCCATAACCTCAAAGCCCAGGGTTACGCCAATGCCGACAAGCTCTGGCTGACCGGTAAATCCCAACCCGAGGCCTGCGATGGTCTGTTCGGAGCCTGGGCCGCCGAAGGTCAACTGACCGAACAGAAACGCTGGGAGCGCGCCAAACTCGCCGCCCAGGCGCGCAATTATCCGCTGGCCAACAGCCTGGTGAACAGCCTGACCACCCTCGCCCCTCGTGGTCGCTTGTTGGTGGATGTGGCGCAGAAACCCGAGCTGCTCAATCAGCCGTCGCGGTTTATCCCGGCCGATGAGCCGATGTCCGACATCGTCAGCCTTGGCCTGCGCCGCCTGGCCAAGCAGGACCCGGACAAGGCCATGGACCTGCTCGACGGTTATGCGAGCAGCATGCACTTCTCCCGCGATGAAAAAGTAGCGATCGCCCGGGAAATCGGCCTGACCCTGGCACGGCGTTATGACCCTCGCGCACTCGATGTCATGACCAAGTACGACCCGGAACTGCGGGACAACACCGTCTCCGAATGGCGTCTGCGCCTATTGCTTCGACTGGCTCGCTGGGACGACGCCTATCAGTTGACCCGTCGTTTGCCACAAGACCTGGCCACCACCAACCGCTGGCGCTACTGGCAGGCCCGCAGCCTTGAGTTGGCGCAACCGCAGAACCCGGAAGCGCAGACGCTTTACAAGGGCCTCGCCCGCGAACGTGATTTCTATGGTTTCCTGGCCGCCGACCGTTCGCAGTTGCCCTACTCGCTGGTCAACAAACCGCTGGTACTCAGCCAGGCCACCATCAACAAAGTGCGCAACACGCCGGGTATTCGTCGGGCTCTTGAGTTCCACGCCCGCGGACAAGTCGTCGATGGTCGTCGCGAGTGGTATTACGTCAGCCGCCATTTCAACCGTGACGAGATGGTCGCCCAGGCGAAACTGGCCTATGACCTGAAATGGTATTTCCCGGCGATCCGCACCATCAGCGAGGCGAAGTACTGGGATGACCTGGACATCCGCTTCCCGATGGCCCACCGCGATACCCTGGTGCGTGAAGCCAAGGTGCGTGGCTTGCATTCGAGCTGGGTGTTCGCCATTACCCGCCAGGAAAGCGCCTTCATGGACGACGCCCGTTCCGGGGTCGGCGCCAGCGGCCTGATGCAACTGATGCCCGGCACCGCCAAGGAAACCTCGCGCAAGTTCAGTATTCCCCTGGCCTCGCCGCAGCAAGTGCTCGACCCGGACAAGAATATCCAGCTTGGCGCCGCGTACCTGAGCCAGGTCCACAGCCAGTTCAACGGCAACCGCGTCCTCGCCACCGCTGCCTACAACGCCGGCCCCGGCCGCGTGCGCCAATGGTTACGCGGTGCCGATCACCTGAGCTTCGACGTGTGGGTGGAAAGCATCCCGTTCGACGAAACCCGCCAGTACGTGCAGAACGTGCTGTCGTACTCGGTGATCTACGGCCAGAAACTCAACTCGCCACAGCCGCTGGTGGATTGGCATGAGCGGTATTTTGACGATCAGTAACCGGTAATGCCGGTTCCTACACCGATCTCGATACCTTGCCGACTGTGGTCAATCGATATCGTTGAGCCGGGCTTTTAGGTGAGTCAGGGTCAGTCATTTCGATCAGACCGGCCGCCAATGCTGGCTTGAGATAGTTAGCCCGGAAGGTCGCTTTGTGAGCCAAACCGACCTTTGCCATCAATTCATTGACCTTGAGCGAACTTCCGTCATGAAGCACGCGAAGCAGTCTCGCTACTTGGTCGGTTACTTGGTCGGTTGGTGGTTCGCTTCGAGCAGCTTCCGCCAGCGCGACACTTAACGCCTGAAGCATGAACTCAACAAAAGGCGTTGCTTCGGCCAACTGGTCGGCGGCAGACAATGCAGCGTAATAAGCGTCCTGCTGCTCACGAATCACCGCCTCAACCGGCAGATAGGCCAACACGGGGCGCCACTGACTGAGTATCAAAGTCTGCCAGAGACGCCCCATGCGCCCGCTGCCATCAGCAAAGGGATGGATGAATTCGAACTCATAGTGGAATACGCAACTGATGATCAGTGGATGCCAGTCGGATGCACCCAGCCAAGCCAGCAAATCATCCATCAAGTGCGCAACGCGACTCGGAGGCGGCGCCATATGAACCAGTTGTTCGCCGCGGTATATGCCCACACCCGCCTGACGAAACCGGCCACAATCATCAATCAATCCGTGCATAAGCAGCTCATGCGCCCGGAGCAAATCAGCTCGGCTGCCCGGCTGCCAGTCCGGCATGGATTCGTAGGTTGCAAAAGCGTTGCGTACTTCCTGGATTTCCCTTGGCAAACCCAGTACTCGCTGCCCAGCCAGAACAGCCGTTACCTGCTCGATGCTGAGCGTATTGTTCTCGATCGCCAATGAAGCCTGAATCGTACGGATACGATTACCACGGCGCAGTTGAGGCGTCTGCCGACTATCACCTACAGCCGAAAGCTGACCGATCTGCTCGCTGATCTCGGCGATCAGCGCCAGTATTCTTGTGGTCAGGGTCAACGGTGGTTGGTAGCGACTCATATCCTCATCCAGGCAACTCGATCGAGCCGATATAATGCCCGAACAAGCCGGTCTGAGCAGACTTCATTCAATGTCAAAAGATCGTAGCCTGCGGCAGCTTCTACGGGTGCATATCGTATTCAGCCTTGCCATCACTGAACTGCAACGCCGCCAGCCGCGCATACAACGCATTGCTCGCCACCAGCTCCTGGTGCGTGCCCACCGCCACCAGTTTGCCCTGATCCATGACCGCGATCCGGTCAGCGTTTTTCACCGTGGCCAAGCGGTGGGCGATGACCAAGGTGGTGCGGTTTTTCATCAGGCTTGGCAGGGCTTGCTGGATCAGGTGTTCGCTCTGGGCGTCGAGGGCGCTGGTGGCTTCGTCCAGCAGCAGGATCGGTGCGTCCACCAGCAGCGCCCGGGCGATGGCCAGGCGTTGGCGTTGGCCGCCGGACAAGCCGAGGCCACCGTCACCGAGGTGGGTCTGGTAGCCGTTGGGCATTTGTTCGATGAAGTCGTGGGCGTAGGCGATTTTTGCCGCTTCCTGAACCTGGGCCAGGGTCGCGCCCGGATTGCCGTAGCGGATGTTCTCTTCGATGCTGCCGAAGAACAGCGCCGGGTTTTGCGAGACCAGCGCGAAGCAGCGGCGCAGGTCCAGTGGATCAAGCTGAGTCAGCGGTACGCCTTCCAGCAAGATGCGCCCTTCGGCAGGATCGTAAAAACGCAACAGCAAGTCATACACCGTGGACTTGCCCGCGCCGGACGGCCCAACCAGCGCCAGGGTTTCGCCCGCGTTGATCGTCAGATTCAAGCCGTCGACAGCGAAGCTTTCAGGGCGCGAGGGGTAGGAAAAACGTACATCCTCAAGGACCAGATTGCCCTTGACCCGTTCCGGCAAGGTCACCAGTCCGGTGCTCGGTGGCTGGATGATATTTTCCGAGCGCAGCAATTCGGCAATCCGTTCCGCGGCACCGGCCGCCCGCTGCAACTCGCCGATCACCTCGCTCAACGTGCCGAAGGCGCTGCCGACGATCAGACTGTAGAAAACAAACGCCGCCAGTTCGCCACCTGAAATCCGCCCGGCGATCACATCCATGCCGCCGACCCAGAGCATGACGCCGACTGCACCCAGCACCAGCACGATCACCAGCGTGATCAACCACGAACGCTGGACGATACGTTTGCGAGCCGTTTCGAATGCTTCTTCCACGGTGACGGCAAAGCGTTGCTCGTCCTGGACCTGGTGGTTGTAGGCTTGTACGGTTTTGATCTGGCCGAGGGTTTCGGAGACGTAGCTGCCGACATCGGCAATCCGGTCCTGGCTCTCGCGCGACAGGCTGCGCACCCGACGGCCGAAGATCAAAATCGGCGCGACCACCAGCGGCAACGCAATCACCACGATGCTGGTGAGCTTGGGGTTGGTGATAAACAGCAGCACGATCCCGCCGATCACCATCAGCAAGTTGCGCAGGAACAGCGATAACGACGAGCCGATCACCGATTGCAGCAGCGTGGTGTCTGCGGTCAGCCGCGACTGGATCTCGGAGCTGCGGTTGTCTTCGTAGAAACCGGGATGCAGGTAAACCAGATGATTGAAAACCTGACGGCGGATGTCCGCGACAACCCGCTCGCCGATCCACGACACCAGATAGAAGCGTGCAAAGGTACCGACGGCCAGCCCAACCACCAATACCATAAACAGTCCGATGGACTGATTGAGCAAATGCGGTGACTGGGTCATGAAACCCTGATCCACCAACAGGCGAATCCCCTGCCCCATGGACAAGGTGATGCCCGCAGTGACAATCAGCGCCAGCAAGGCACCGAACGCATGCCAGCGATAAGGCGCAACAAAATGACTGGCCAGGCGAATGGCACGACGGTGACGGGAAGAGAGCATCGGGTTCATCCAGGTTCACAACACAAGCGTTGATGGGGCCAGCCTACACACTCAATGGGGTGGAACGCTGTAAATCACAATGAGTCAGGTTAATTATGACCGCCAAGACTAGCGCCTAGACGCTATTGGTCTAAAGTCCGGGTGGCAACGCCGAAGTATTTCTGGTGGACTGGTATTGCCGACCTGGAAGATCGCAGGGAGTTGTCACAGCCCGGTCACCTGGCGGTTTTAGAGTAAGCACACAACCTGATGAGGAGACAGGCCATGTCCTTGCAAAACAGCAGCGATGACAAAATTGAAGTGATCCGCACGCAGCCGCACCAGTCTCTGGGTTGCTCGATTATTGATGAGCATGGACGTGAAGTACCGATCACTGAAGACATGATCCAGGACGCTTGCCGCGAACTGGAGAAGCGATTGGTCAAGCCTGCCGAACAAAAGTGATATAGCCACCGTCTTCTTGACCCGGCCCTCGTTGGCCGGGTTTTTTATGGGTGATTATCCAAAATTGTGGTGCAGCCATTCGCGAGCAAGCCGCTCCCACAGGTGTCTTGTGGTGAACACAGATCTCGTGTTCAGCCGAGATCAAATGTGGGAGCGGGCTTGCTCGCGAATGGGCCAACTCGGTCCTTAGACAGCCACTGCACCCAACGCCGCCACAATCTGGCGCAACACCGGCGAATCCCCCTCAATGCGCACCTGCAACCCGTCAATCTCACGCCGCAGCGGATAATGCTTGCGCAGTGCATCGAACGCCGCGCGCTGCTCGTTCACGTTACCTACAAGGCTGCGACGAAAATCTGCATCGTCACGGCGCGGGTCGTACACGCCGCGGCACAACATCGCCAGCGCCCAGGCCGGGTCGCTATCAGCGTTCAACGTCACGTGTGACAACCACGGCGCCGGCAGCAAATCGCTCAGGCTGACCTGGGCCGGCTGACCGAGAAAGTCGCAATACGCCTGATAGATCTGCGCCGTGCCGCGCTGCTTGCCGTCGAGGCTGTAACCGGCGATATGCGGGGTCGCCAGCACGCAGAGCTCGGCCAATGCCACATCGACCTCAGGCTCACCCTCCCAGACGTCCAGCACCGCTTGCAGGTCTTCACGGTGCAGCAACACCTGACGCAGGGCGGCGTTGTCCACCACCGGACCACGACTGGCATTGATCAGCCAGGTGCCAGGCTTGAGTCGATTCAAACGAGGCTTGTCGAACAGATGCCAAGTCGTTTGAGCGCCATGCTTCTTTAAAGGCGTGTGCAGGCTGATGACGTCGCACTGCTCGATGATCTGCTCAAGACTGACGTAATCGCCGCCTTCAGCCGCTTGTCGTGGCGGATCGCAGACCAGTACGTTCCAGCCCAGGCCTCGCAGGACCTTGACCAGCCGCCCGCCCACTTCCCCGGCACCGACCACGCCATAGGTGCGCTGCGTCAGGTCGGCGCCTTCGATTTCGGCCAGGGTCAGCAGGCTGCCGAGCACGTAGTCGACCACGCCCCGGGCATTGCAGCCGGGTGCACTGGACCAGGTGATGCCGGCCTGTTGAAAGTAATCCAGGTCCAGGTGATCGGTGCCGATGGTGCAGGTGCCGACGAACTTCACTTTGCTGCCTTCGAGCAATCCGCGGTTGACGTTGGTCACCGAGCGCACAAGCAGCACATCGGCCTGTTCGACGGCGGCGCGGTCGATGGAACGCCCCGGCACCCGGCGGATTTCGCCGAAACCTTCGAAGAAGGCATCAAGCAGCGGGATATTTTCATCGGCAACAATCAGCATGGCGAGGCTCCTTTGGCGGATCGGCAGTTTAGGCGCAGAAGGATGTGATGGGCCAGCGCGTATTCAGGATCGCAGCGCGCCTCTGTGGCGAGGGAGCTTGCTCCCGTTCGGCTGCGCAGCAGTCGTAAAATCTGCGCACGCGGTGGGCCTGACAAAACCGGGTTGTTGATTTTGGGGCCGCTTCGCAGCCCAGCGGGAGCAAGCTCCCTCGCCACAGGGAATGTCGAAACAGCCAAGAGTGGATTACAAATCCCTAACACAGCTCTTTTCCTGACCACTGCGTCAACGGGTAGAATGCGCCGCCTAGCGCATCAAATATCCCTGGACGTTTCGCCCTTGAATTCCGTAACTGACCGCCCCGCTGCAACCACCCTCACCCGCCCGGCCCGGGTTCGCCTGGAGCTGAGAAACCTGTTCGCCCTGGCGCTGCCGATCATGATCGCGCAACTGGCGACCACCGCCATGGGCTTCGTCGATGCGGTGATGGCCGGCCGTGTCGGGCCACGAGATCTCGCCGCTGTGGCGCTGGGCAACTCGATCTGGGTGCCGGTGTTCCTGTTGATGACCGGCACGTTGCTCGCCACGACGCCGAAAGTTGCCCAGCGCTTTGGCGCCGGCACTCACAGCGAGATCGGCCCGATCGTGCGTCAGGCGCTATGGCTGGCGTTGGTGGTGGGGTTGATGGCGACTGGCATGCTGATCGCTGCCGAACCGATCCTGCACATCATGAAAGTCGATCCCGAGCTGATCGGCCCCTGCATGCAATACCTGCATGGCATCGCCGCAGGTTTGCCAGCGGTCGCGTTCTATCACGTGTTGCGCTGCTTCAGTGACGGCATGGGCCGCACTCGCCCGGCAATGATCCTCGGTCTGTGCGCCCTGGCGCTGAACATCCCGTTGAACTACGTATTCATTTACGGCCACTTGGGCGTACACGCCATGGGCGGTGCCGGCTGTGGCTGGGCAACGGGGATTGTGATGTGGTTCATGGCCCTCGGCATGGCGGCCTATACACGCGGGGCGCCCGCCTACCGAAAAAGCGAGCTGTTCAGCCGCTTCGACTGGCCACAATGGTCGGTGATCAAACGCCTGCTGGGCATCGGCCTGCCGATCGGCATTGCGGTGTTTGCCGAATCGAGCATCTTCGCGGTGATTGCCCTGCTGATCGGCAGCCTCGGCGCGACCGTCGTGGCCGGCCACCAGATTGCGCTGAACGTCAGCTCGCTGGTCTTTATGATCCCTTACTCGCTGGGGATGGCCGTCACCGTGCGCGTCGGTCAGGCACTGGGCCGCAATGAACCGCGTGAAGCCCGATTCGCAGCGGGCGTCGGCATGGGCAGTGCGTTGGCTTACGCCTGTCTGTCGGCGAGCATGATGCTGTTGCTGCGTGAACACATCGCAACGATCTACACGGCTGATCCGACGGTGATCCATGTGGCGGCGATGCTGATCGTGTATTCGGCGCTGTTCCAGTTTTCCGACGCGATCCAGGTCACGGTGGCCGGCGCGCTGCGCGGTTATCAGGACACACGGGTGACGATGATCCTGACGCTGTTTGCGTACTGGGGGATTGGTTTGCCGGTGGGTTACGCCTTGGGGCTGACCGATTGGTTCGGCACGCCAAGTGGCCCGAGTGGGCTGTGGCAGGGTTTGATCGTGGGCTTGAGTTGCGCGGCGCTGATGCTGTCAATCCGCCTGACGCGCAGTGCACGCAAGCGGATCCGCATCAGCCAGTCAGCGGGTTAAGCGAGTTTCTTGCGGATCCAGTAGAGGTAGGTGCCTGCCTCTTCATGCTGCGCGACCAGTTCGTGGTCGAGGAACACGCAAAACTTGGGGATATCGCGACGGGTCGACGGGTCGGTGGCGATCACCTTGAGCAAGCCGCCGGGCGCCAGGTCACGAATGTGCTGGTGCAACATCATCACCGGCTCCGGGCAATTGAGGCCGGTGGCATCGAGGGTGCCGTCTACCGGCGTATCAAGCATTTCACTCATGATTCACTCCTGAAACTGGCCGGCATTGTCGCGCATTGCCGGGGTTCTTAACAGATCGTACAGCTTGTCACTGTGGCGAGGGAGCTTGCTCCCGCTGGAGCGCGAAGCGGCCCCAATTCTGGCGATGCGGTTTATCGGAAGATCTCGGCGTCTGGTATTAGGGCTGCTTCGCAGCCCAGCGGGAGCAAGCTCCCTCGCCACAAAAGCCCGGTCCCACATTAGTCCGCGTGATTAACGGGACTTAGGTTTCTTCACGTCAATCCGGCGCAGGTGGCAGGTCACTTCTTCGCGGTCGTGATACAGCTGTTTGCAGCCAATTTCGACCTTGATGCCGCGTTCCTTGAAGCCATCAGCGATGCGTTCGAGTAAGCGCTTCACTTCAGCGTAACGCTGTTTCATCGGCAGCTTGAGGTTGACCACCGCTTCGCGGCAATGCCCTTCGCCAATCCATTCTTCGAGCATCGCGGCGTTGCGCGCCGGTTTCTCGACGATGTCGCAAACCATCCAGTCCACTGGCTGACGAGGCTTGAAGGTAAAACCGTCAGCCATCAAGTGCTGCACCAAACCAGTGTCCATCAGGCTTTCGGCCATCGGGCCGTTGTCGATGGCGGTCACCAGCATGCCACGGTTGACCAGTTGCCAGGTCCAACCGCCCGGCGCGGCGCCCAGGTCAACGCCGGTCATGTCGCTGTGCAAACGCTCGTCCCACTGGTCGCGCGGGATGAAATGGTGCCAGGCCTCTTCCAGCTTCAGGGTCGAACGGCTTGGTGCGTCACGCGGGAACTTCAGCCGTGGGATGCCCATCGGCCACATCGCAGAGTTATTCGACTCAGCCAAACCGACGAACACTTCACGGCCGCTTTTGAACGTCAGCAGCAGGCGCGGTTTACTGGCGTCTTCCACCAGTTTGCCGGCCGCCATCAGTGCCTTGCGCAGGTGACCTTCGAACTTCTTGCAGAAGTTCGACAGTTCCTTGCCATCGTTGGTGTCGACCATTTCCAGCCACAGGCTGCCGCACACCGGGAAGTCGACAATGTGCGCCAGGATCACGCTGATACGGTCGGTTTCCGGCAGCTCGATGAAGATCCCCCGAGCCCACTGACGCGGGAAGATCAATTCGGCGAACCGCTGGCCGCGCATCAGGCGCTCGGCGCCATCTTCTTCGGTACAAATAAATTCGGCACAGGCGCTGGCGGTTTTAGCCTTGGCATAACCGGCCACGTTCAGCCGTGCCGCGTGTTCGGAAATCTCGGAACAGACTTCGCCTTCGAAGCCCGGCCGGCAATGCATAAAGAGGGTGTTCATTCTTACTCCTGGGCAGATGGCGAGAAATTCAACCACTGCGCGATGCCCAGGCTTGCGTTGAAGCAAAGCCTGTCACGAAAACCGCCGCATGATAGCCGAGTTCGGAACCTTGGACTTGTCGATAGAGTCCAGTTATTAGCCAGCTACTTAAAACAGGGCTAGGTTTAATGCTCTGTCCTTCCCCCAGTCCGTAGCCGTGCGGACTTAAAGGAGTCATTTCAAATGCCGTCCCTCGATAGCCTGAAAACCCTTAAGACCTTACAAATCGACGACAAGACCTACCACTATTTCAGTCTGCCCGACGCTGCCAAGAGCCTCGGTGATCTCGACAAGTTGCCGATGTCGTTGAAAGTCCTGCTGGAAAACCTGCTGCGCTGGGAAGACTAAAAAACCGTCACTGGCGCCGACCTCAAGGCGATTGCCGCGTGGCTCAAGGAGCGCCGCTCCGATCGCGAAATCCAGTACCGCCCTGCCCGCGTGTTAATGCAAGACTTCACCGGCGTGCCCGCCGTGGTCGACCTGGCCGCCATGCGCGCCGCCATGGCCAAGGCCGGCGGCGACCCGCAACGCATCAACCCGCTGTCGCCGGTGGACCTGGTGATCGACCACTCGGTGATGGTCGACAAGTTCGCCAGTTCCAGCGCCTTCGAACAGAACGTCGACATCGAAATGCAGCGCAACGGTGAGCGTTACGCCTTCCTGCGCTGGGGCCAGAACGCCTTCGACAACTTCAGCGTCGTGCCGCCAGGCACCGGGATCTGCCATCAGGTGAACCTGGAATACCTCGGCCGCACGGTCTGGACCAAGGACGAGGACGGCCGCACGTACGCCTTCCCCGACACGTTGGTCGGCACCGACTCCCACACCACCATGATCAATGGCCTCGGCGTCCTCGGCTGGGGCGTCGGCGGGATCGAAGCGGAAGCGGCGATGCTCGGCCAACCGGTGTCGATGCTGATTCCGGAAGTGATTGGCTTCAAACTCACCGGCAAGCTCAAGGAAGGCATCACGGCCACCGACCTGGTGCTGACGGTCACCCAGATGCTGCGCAAAAAAGGCGTGGTCGGTAAGTTCGTCGAGTTCTACGGCGACGGTTTGGCTGACCTGCCGTTGGCCGACCGCGCGACCATCGCCAACATGGCCCCGGAATACGGCGCCACCTGTGGTTTCTTTCCGGTGGATGACGTGACGCTGGAATACCTGCGCCTGTCCGGCCGCCCGCCCGAAGTGGTCAAACTGGTCGAGGCCTACACCAAGGCCCAGGGCCTGTGGCGTCTGCCGGGCAAGGAACCGATATTCACCGACAGCCTGGAGCTGGACATGGGCAGTGTCGAAGC
>Ga0105856_1001037_pt1 | contig 12433 bp, 8 predicted proteins | sample OrgsoiDNA_201060_FD_89681 | JGI IMG/M metagenome (GOLD analysis project Ga0105856, IMG submission 89681) | Permafrost soil microbial communities from the Arctic, to analyse light accelerated degradation of dissolved organic matter (DOM) -... | ecosystem: Environmental > Terrestrial > Soil >...
ATCGTGATCGTCCCATTGGTGTTCATCGCCCACGCTCCGCACGTGCTTGCCTGGCCATGAACCTACGCCCAAACCCGACATTTCTATTTAGCGGAAACGCGACATCTGAACTTGGGACCTACATCTAAACAGGTGATAATTTATCTTATGTCAAATATCTTAGCGGTAGCTCGGAGGCGACCACGGCACGGTGATACCTCGGTTTACGCGACGCACACAAAAATTGAAGCCTCAAAAAAAGTCGGGGTCGCCGGTCCTGAACGAATTCCAGCGAGCGGCTGAATTACTACTCCAGCATTTTTTTAACGCTTCTGGAACGGAGCGTAGCAAAGTCAGATTGGTCATTCGAACTGGCGCGTACAGGCAGAAGCGATATGTCTAACTTTTGGGTTGTTTGTCAATCGACGCCGAAATCGGCGATGAAGGTTGGCTTGTGGGCAGTGCCGGCTGGGTGGCCAGGGCAAAAATCGCAGCGGTGGCGGCAAAGATGCCGACCACAAAATTCAGTATCGACTGCCCAATCGTCCAGTCGTTTCTTTTATGCTTAATCCGTCGAGAGCCTCAGACCAAAAGAATGCCGGACGCAAATAGAAGCCCACTGCGCAAGAGCCATTCAGCGGGGATCGCTCTGGCGTCGATAATAAATGAGGCAACTAGGATAATTGCAAATAACACCCCAACTGCAAGCGAAAAATATCCAGATCGTTTCGGCTTACCTTCAGACATTTCAGTTTGCCTTTGCGCGCTATATTCAAGTTCAAATGTGGATATGATTTGCGCAGGCTTGAGTAGCGCGCCGACAGACGGGGCATGATTTGTAGAGCGTTCTTGCGAATTCATTTTGGGTGGGTAAAGTGTCCGCTTTCGGGATCAGTCAAAGTCGCCGGCGACGAGAGTCTTTCGAGCCTGCTTTTAAAATAGCAGACAGGCCTCATGTATAGCTTATGTCAGATTGGCGAATCCAGGTATCTATCGTTCTTGCCGTTTCATTGTCCAAGCCCGAGGCGAACGGGTTGCCTGTAAGAAGCGCGGACCGAACGCGATCGATACGCCTGACATTGCTTATATTGCCGATGAGTAGAATCGATAGCGATGAATGGGCCACAAACCCCGCTCCGCTATCGCTCGCGGGCAGGCAGGCAAATGAGCAGCACGACGCGCGGCACGAGACACTGAGCGACGCTTCGAGCACCTGAGTCAGGTCTACTACGCGCTCAAAACTCTTGCCTACACGATGATCAATCAGCGGCACTACTGCTGACCTCCAGCGTTGATGCGAGCAGGAGGGTGATAGTGGTTCACGCCATGAAGTTGCATCGCTATTTAATATGGCGTACTGATGAATAATAATTCCACTTCACAAAACACGTAAAACCATTCACAACCAAACATGCACCTTGACCGTCCTCACATTTCATCGCACCGCCTCCGGCTTGCGCTGCACCGAAGCAACGCGCTTCACGCTCGACGCCTTGATCATGCCTGCACGTTCGGCGGCCTCAATCGTCGCCGCCAACAGCTCTTCGACGCCCGCTTCACCAAGGCATTTGCTCCAGCATGTCAGGCTCGACGGATCAATCGGCGGCTCGGTTTGCAGGAACGTCCCGCCAATGAAGACCTGCCCATAGCGGTTCTCGACCCATTGCCACACCACGTCCTCATCAGCAGGTCATTTTTCAGGGCGAACTAACTACGGTCCGCAACCGTAGCGGGCAAGGTGAACTGAAAAGTTGCGCCCCGCCCAGGGACGCCGGCGACCCACAAGCGCCCGCCATGTGACTCTACGATTGAACGGCTGATGCGAAGCCCCATGCCGGTGCCGTGCGGTTTTGTGGTAAAGAACGGATCGAAAATCAGTTCCGCGAGCTGCGGCGGAACCCCTATGCCGGTATCACTGACTGAAACGAGGATCTGCTCGTTTTCGGCCCGCTGCGACCTGATGACCATCTCCCGTATTCCATCGACATCCCTCATCGCTTCGATGCTGTTGACGATCAGATTCATCGCGACCTGCTGCAATTGCACGCGATCTCCGACGATCTGGGGAAGATCGGCTGCCAGCTCCGTCCGGACCGAAATTTTGTATCGCACTGCCTCGCCGCGTAGCAGGCCGACGGTTTCCCGAATGATCTCGCTTACACCAAAGACCACCCGATTAAGGGCGCCCTTCTCGAATTGTGCGCGGATCCTGCCAATAATCTGGGCAGCGCGCTGTCCGTCGCTCACCATTCTGGTGGCGGCCGCCCGCGCTTCATCGAGATCCGGCTTGTCACGCTCAAGCCATCGCAGGCAAGCGTTTGCATAGGTGATAGCAGCGGTAATCGGTTGATTGATCTCGTGTGCCAGGGAAGCCGTCAACTCGCCCATGGTGGTCACCCGGTTGATGCGTGCGAGGTCGGTCAGTGCCTGGCGCAAAGCCTCTTCAGCCCGCTTGCGTTCTGTGATGTCACGAACGGCTCCTATAAAATCAAGGTTGCCTGTATTCACCGCCCGGCCCGTAACGTGGACGTGCTTGACTCGTCCGTCCGGCATGAGGAACCGATGTTCGCTATCAAAATCCTTCTTTTCTCTGATCGCCTCGTCGAGAAGCCGTCGAACACCGTTGCGGTCATCGGGATGCATTCGCCTTAATGCGAGTTCTGCGGAGGCCGGGACACTGCGATCATATTCAAGGAGGTTGTAGCCTTCCTCCGACCAGTAATACTCTCCGCTTGCAACACTCCAGCCGAAGGTACCGGTGTGGCTAATCCTTTGCCCTTGAGCGAGGAACGCTTCGCTGCGTTGGAGGTCGGTATAGAGCGCGGCATTCGCCAGTGAAATTGCGGCCTGCGAAGCCAGCAACTGCAGTACCGCAACCCGGTCGGATGTGAAGACGCGCGGTGCCAGGCTGTTCTCGAGATAAAGCGCGCCGACCAGCTTCGCCTGCTTGACGATCGACAGGCACAGTACGGACCGAGAGCGCTTCTGCCGCACATATTCATCCTTGGAATAGACGTTGTCCGCCGAAGCATCATCGAGGAGGACGCGCCCCTGCGTCCGGATGACGTAATGCAGCGCGGATTGCGGGAGGTCGGTCGGCGTGACGGCTGACTGCCGAACCGCAACCTCGATCCCGCCGGGTCCACTGACAGCCTCCGCTTCGATTCGCGGCTCGCCGCCCTCAGCTGCGCCCCGGAAGAGAATGAGCAGACCCCGCTCGGCCCCCGCATTCTCTACCGCGAGCCGTACCAGTTTCTCGATCAGCCTCGGAAGGACGATCTCGCTCGACAGTGCCTGCGAGACCTTGATCACCGTGGCCAGATCCAGCAATCCGGTCGGCGCCTCAATGGTGCCCGTCGAGCCCACGGCCGCTTGTTCGTCTTTAATGGGCGGATACAGCTGGTCAAGCTGTTCTACCTTGCCATCCGCTCCCCAGATGAGGTAGCAGTGCCGGGCATCGCGCAGGTAAGCAAGGGCGGTCTTGTTGAATCCCCGTGCCGCATAGAAACGCGCCGCCACTTCATTCGCGATCGCTTCATTGTGCAGAAAGCTGTTTGCGTGTGCGGAGCGGATCGCCTGCTCGTAGAGGCGCATGGAGTCGAGGTCACGCCCTTCGATCCGGGCGATTTCCGCGCCCACCAGCGCGGCTCGGTTTTCAAAATTTTCCGGGCAATTTTCCGCCCATATAGCAAGCTGCCTGTGGTGGCCGACCAGAGCCTTGAAGTGCTCCTGCCGCGCGCCCTCACCGGCGGAATCAAACGCGCCAGCCCGAGCGAGAGCGACGCAAAAGTGATATTCCGCCACTTCAAAGTGCGAGTGCGATGACCAGAGGAGGCGTTCGGCATTCAATGATGCCTCGATTGCGGAAGCGTAATCTCCAGCAAAGAAACGCGCCTGTAACTTCCGGATCCAGTAAAAACACGCTCGCGTCGCCAAGGTAGCGTTATCGGACAGGTGACGCTCAAACTGAAGCTCGTCGAAGTGATCGTCATTGAACGAACCGAATTTCGTTGTCAGGCCTCGAAGCGTCCGGACAAGCGCGAGTTGCGTTGTGAGGTGGTCAATGATACGGCTGAAACGCACTTTTTCTGCAAACTCGAGGCCCGCCTCAGTTTGACGCTGCACCTCGGCCAAAGGGTCGCCCGAGGCAAGAAGATTTGTGTTCAGGTGATGACAGCTATAGCCTGCAAAAGTCAGGTCTCCCATCCTGTTCGCGGCGTCGAAAGCGCGCCGTACGAGCTCCCGTCCTGTCCTGACGTGTCGCTTCCATGGCATGACACAGTTGCCAAAACGCAAATAGACGCGAGCCTGATAGCGGTACAGTCCGTGCTTTTCCACAAGATCGTAGCCAAGCTTGCCGAACTGGAATCCGGTCTCATAGTCCCCGAAACGAGACCCAGCGAGCATACCCAGCGATACGTACGCGAAGCACGCTGCGTCGCTGTTGCCATGCTTGAGGCCGAGGCTGACCATTCGGCAAAGTACGAGAGCATAAAGATTCCCATGGGTGAACATCGCCGACATGGCAACCTCAGTGAAAACATCCAGAACATCGAGCACATCCGGATCGGTGATCAGGGGCAGGTCAACGAGTTCCTCAATGTTTCGGGTTCCCACCAGAGACCTGATCTGGTCGTATTCCCGCGATACTTCCTCGTTGGTGGGACATGGCGACCAGTCCTTGCCGTGACCCCGCTGATACTCGATGAATACCTCCAGGCCGCGGTTGTTGCGATCCAGAAGGTTATACAGCGTCAGGCGCAAACGTGTGACCAGCGCAATATCGTGGGCGGTTGCTGCGCGATCGGCCAGCATGGAAAGCCGGGTTTCCGCAGCAGCCAGGTTAGCGGTCAGCACTTCGCATTCGGCCAGCAGATACTCGATTGGGAAGACAAGGTCGTAGTTGCGATTCCAGGTCTCGTCCGTCAACATTTCGCGCCCGGCGTGGAGGTACTTCAGTGCTGAGGCATACGCCGTTGAGATCTTCGCGCGTCTACCCGCGATGAGATTCAATTCCGCAATGCGTTCACGCTCCGCAATCGACGTGACCAGATGAGCGCCATGGTCGAGTTGATTGACGATCTCAAAGATGCCTTCCTCAAGTTTGTCTGGCGATGTGTGTGAGACCATCGACCTGCCGATCCGCAGATGCGCCTCTGCGCGCAATTCCTGAGGGATCAGAGAGTAGGCTGCTTCCTGCACACGGTCGTGGAGGAACCGGTAAGCATCTTCTGACCGGAAAAGGAAACCGGTTTGGACGGCTTCCCACAGCTGTCCGTGCATGTCGTCGCTTGAGTCCTGGAAAACCATGCTAAGCATGGAGAAGTCGACGCTGTTGCCAAGGCACGCAAGCTGCTGTAGGGCTCTCTGTGTCTCGATAGGCAGCCGACTCAACTTCCCCACCATCAGGTCCACCACATTGTCGGTAAAGCCCTGAGCGCGGATGTGATTCAGGTCCCAACCCCACTTCCCCTCCGCGTGATCAAAGGTGAGCAATCCCTCTTCAAAGAGTGCATAAATAAACTGAATGGCGAAAAATGGGTTCCCGGTAGTCTTCTCCTCGACCAGTTCCGCCAACGCTTCTGCACGTCCCCGTTCACAATGAAGGGAATCCGCAATGAGCTCTTCCAGGCTGCCACGCGTTAGAGGAGCAAGTACGATGTCATGCACTAGCGCTCCAGCCTGGCGAATTGCTTCCAGCTTGCGCATCAGCGGATGTGTGGAGGCCACTTCGTTATCGCGGTAGGCGCCAATCAACATCAGATGCTTCACGTCCGGATGGGTGAGCAGATCCTCCATTAGATCCAGCGTAGCCGCATCAAGCCATTGCACATCGTCGAGGAAGAGGGCGAGGGGATGCTCCCGCGTGAACACGCCAATAAAACGACGAAATACCAGTTGGAAACGGCTTTGCGCGTCCTGTGGCGGAAGTTCCGGGACCGGCTGCTGCTCGCCAATGATGAGCTTTAGTTCGGGGATTAGATCCACCATGAGCTGGCCGTTCGGACCGAGCGCCTCCTCGATTGCATCGCGCCAGCGGCCCAGCTCTTCTTCGTTTTTCACCAGGATTGGACGGAGGAGGCTCTGGAAGGCCTGCGCGAGGGTCGCATACGGTATGTCCCGCTTGTACTGGTCGAATTTGCCGGACGCAAAAAGGCCGCGAGGCGATACGAGTGGTTTATGGAGTTCATTGACAACAGCGGACTTGCCAACACCCGAATAGCCGGAAACAAGAACGAGTTCCGGATTACATCCCGATACGACACGGTCGAAAGACGCCAGCAGCGTATTGATTTCGGATGTCCGTCCGTACAGTTTCTCGGGAATCAGCAGTCGGTCCGGCTTGTCGTGCCCGCCAGGCAGGAACTCGTCGATGCGTCCACGACTCTCCCATTCCTTGAGACATCGCTGAAGATCACGCTCCAGCCCCACCGCCGTCTGGTATCGCTCTTCGGGGATCTTGGCGAGCAACTTCATAATGATGGCCGAGACTGGACCGGGAATGCCTGGTGCCCGGTCGCGTGGCGACAGAGGCTGTCTTGCGATTTGGCAGTGCACCCATTCCATTGGATCAGAAGCAATGAAAGGGAGGCTACTCGTCAATAATTCGTAAAGCGTGACACCCAGAGAATAGAGATCACTGCGGGAATCGATCGAGCGGTTCATGCGCCCGGTCTGTTCAGGGGACATGTAGGCAAGTGTGCCGGCAATGATCTCGGGTGGCAGGGGCGGCAGGCGCTCATGGGGGAGCCGGGACGCAATGCCGAAGCCGGTGAGCCACACGTGACCGGCGGCGTCGACCAGTGCGTTCGCAGGCTTGACGTCCTTGTGGATGAGGCCTTGCTGGTGGGCCTGACTCAGCGCTGCAGCCAGACCGATTGCGATGCGCAGGAAGCGGGTCAGCTCGATCAGGTGCCCCTTGTGCTGCTCAATGACACTATCCAGGGGTTCGCCACCGGGATCCTTGAAAATGAGGACGGCTCGCCCCTGGTGACGGGTCAGCGCGAGCGGCTGCGCTGCCCATGCCGGATCGAGTTCGGTTGCTAGCGAGTATTCGTGTTTGAGCCGCCGGAGGCTCTGAGGTGACGGTTGGTGAGCCGTAACCGCCAGGGCCAGGACCGGCATCAGGTTGCCGAGCTTCCTGCCGCGGTAGAGTGTGAAGTCCGCCCCTTGGCGAAGCCGCTCCAACATGTACCCGGAATCCTCTGCCATTGAGAACACTCGCGTTGTCAGGGAAAAAAGCCGCTTCTTTCGCAGAGAGAGAACTGGATTCCTGAAAATCCGCAATCGTGGGCAATGCTATTGTCTGACTTGGGGAGGCGCCGAAGTTCGGAGGAGGGTCTCCCCCGCCGCCAGACATGTGGAGTGTCTCATACCGATTCTGACTTTCGCGTAAAAGTGATTTCAGCGGGGCTAATCGCACGGAGAGGTTGCTCAGGGGCCTTTCCAATTCTCCTTTTGAACGAGCTTAGGCAAACAAAAGACGAGTGAGGCAGCGAAGGACATCAAGCCAGCGATGATATAGAGCCCGAGCGTGGTCGAATGCGTTGCCGCTCGGATCGCACCGAACAGCGAAAGACTTCCATACGTGACGAGGGCCGCAACGGAGTTGATGAAGGCAATGCCGATGACCGCGGCGGTGTCCTTGAGGTACGCCGTCGTATAAGCCCAGAAAACGCAAGTACAGGATAACGTGCCGACGTAGGCCAGAGACAGTCCGGCGACAGCAATCGTTGGCTGATGGGCATGTGCACAGGTGATCAATAGTCCGATCGTGCCCAGAACGGCCGCTACCGCGTAGTGCCATCGACGTTCTTTATTTCGGTCAGAAGAATACCCCCAGAGGTACATACCAATCCCGGCACATATATAGGGAATTGACGTGACAATACCATTTACCCGTAAGTTCGTTACTCCAAGATCATGGATGATCTGGGGAAGCCAAAATGAGAAGCCGCTGTTTGCCACCCCGCCAATGACCTGGAGAATTATCAATACGAAAAAAATCGGCGAGGTCAGCGCGTGTCGCATACTGGCTCGACTCTTACTAACGTCGGATTTCGTGACGTCGAATTCAAGCGTGTTTGCAATAATGTGTTTATCCCTGGAACTTAGCCATTTTGCGTTTTGTGGCGAGTTTTCAAGGAAGAAATAGGCAATTACTCCGACAATTACCGACGGAATTCCCTCGATCAAGAACATCCATTGCCAACCTTTGAGTCCGTTGACGTCGTGCATTGTGTCGAGAAGATACCCGGAAAGAGGAGCCCCAATAATTCCAGCTACAGGGATAGCCGCCAAAGATAGGGCCAACATCTTCGCACGGAGGTTTGCCGGGAACCAGTACGTCAGATAGAGGAACACGCCTGGGAACAAACCGCCTTCAGCGAGGCCAAGGGCGAATCGAAGGACATAAAATTGTGTCGGGCTACTGAGGAACATCATGGACGCCGAGATGATGCCCCACAGTATCATTATTCGCGAGATTGTTGCGCGAGCTCCGATTTTATGGAGAAACATATTACTCGGGACGTCCGACAGCATGTACCCGATGAAGAAGACGCCAGCGCCCATTCCATAAACCGTGTCGGAAAATGCAAGATCTTGGGAAAATTGAAGTTTCGCGTACCCGATGTTTATGCGATCAACCATTGCTAATACGAAGATCAGAAAAATGAATGGAATAATCCTTCGCGCCACTTTCCTGAATACGCGATCGGACTCGCTCATCGAAATGGATCGCGATTCTGCCGAAATGGGACGCGGGTGGCTATCTGGCACTCCACATCTCCGGTTGTTGAAACGCATGGAAATAATTGTCCAGCTGATTGGCGGCCTTGTGAAACAGAGCACCGGTTCCGGCAGAGGCCTCGATTCACTGCGAGTAGAGCTAGTGTTATTCGGCCTGTCATGGTGAATATCGGACAATCTCAACTAGTTCGCCAGCCTCACCAGTATGCTCGGAAGTGGCGTGACCCCAAATGTCTTTTTCTTCTAGGAATTGAGAGCGGAGAGGCTAGCACTCGCCTTTCCAAACAAGACACTTCAGATCAAACGGCGAACCCATAGTCTAGGACTTTGTTCTGGATCGTGATTGCCTTCAGATGCGAGTATTTTAGTGCGAGTTAATCGACTTGGTGCACAACATCGTTCTGGTGGGCGGACCCGGCCCTGGCAACACCCATCTGGCAACCGCGATCGGTGTGTGGGCTCGCGAACATCATCGCCGCCGCGTGCGCTTCATCTCCACCATGGAGTTGGTCAACGCACTCGAACAGGAGAAGCTCGTGCGCAAGCCATTGAATTCAACTACCAAAGACGAAGTTATCGCCCGCCCTATCCCCTTTCTGCAGAGGTCAAGAACGTGACCACGAGCACCGAGGTCGAAAGCTACACATTGTCCCAGTAAGGGGGAGACCCGATCGCATCGCCAAGGAAAGCGGATACCTCGCGCACTTTTCGGGACCGCAGCCTGTTCTCAGCCGAGAGAATCTGAATGTATAGCTCGTCAACGGACACGGAGATCTCCCAGTCTGTCAGCAAGCTCACAAGCTTCCGATCTTTAAAGCTTGCCGGAGCGAACGCCCAGCTTGGGAAGAGCACGATTCCGCGTCCTGCCGAAGCAGCAGCCACCAATACCTCGGCATTGTTGCTTCGCAACGGGCCACTGACGTCCTGCGGCTTAAAGGTCTCCTTGGACGAGCGCCTGAAATACCACCTCTGCGGTGCTTGCGTACCCTTGAACAAGAGGCAACTGTGCTGTAAGAGATCATCCGGGGTTTGCGGAGTGCCATGCAACGCCAGGTATTCAGGGCTCGCAGCAAGCAAGTATCGAAGAGTACCCACGACCTTGCCTATCAGCCCGGAATCTATTAGTTGCCCTACACGTATCGTGATATCCACACCTTCCTGCACCGGATCAATGACGCTATCCGTGAGAGTGAGTTCTACCGACAGGTCGGGATATTTGGCTTGCAGCTCATTGACAAGATGGGCGATATGGAGCCTGCCAAGCGCCACTGGCGCATTGATCTTTACCAGTCCCCGGATGTCGGCATCTCTATGGGCGAGCTGATCGGCAGCGTTATCCAGCAGTTCTACAGCCTCACGTACTTGCGAATAGTAGCGCTGCCCCTGCTCGGTGAGCCTGACGGCTCGCGTGCTCCTAAAAAAGAGCTGCTGTCCCAGTTCCCGTTCCAGAGACGCAATGAATCGTGACACCGACGAAGCCGGGACCTCGAAGTGTCGGGCTGTGACTAGAAAACTCCCAGTCGTCGAGAGCATCAAAAAGTAACGTAAAGCCTGGACGTTCATGGCTGACTCATAGCGAAAAGGCGCCCCGACCCTCGGAGACGCCTGACGGGCGTAACGGCACCACCGCGCCAGCCTGCCCGAGGGGGCCGATCGCTGGACTGTCCCGAACGCATTGCAGGCGGACCGCTCGGCAAACCCGACCAAAAATGCTGTTTCGGCAAAGATGATTTGCCGCGATGGCCAATTGTTGCAGATATTGCATTCGGCTACCATCGATTCCACTTAACCCCTATTCATCCGATACCGCGTGTGCGATGAGTGGAGCGAAAAATCAGGAATGTCGCAGGCGCGCCCTCTGACGAATTAACTCGTTGTTCTGGCTCAAGAGCTTGCCTGCGCACGGCGCTTCTCGTTGCCACGTTCAATGGATGCCACGGAGCCATCGGTCCGATTGGCGTCAAAGCCAACAACTACTTTTTTGGAGTAAAGCATGAGCACATCACAGAAGGTTGTCGTCGTTACCGGCGCATCGCAAGGCATTGGTGCCGACATCGTGAAGGCATTTCGCAAACGCGACTACCGCGTTGTTGCAACTTCGCGCTCGATCAAACCGTCAGAAGATCCGAACATCCTGACGGTTGCCGGTGATATTGGTGATGCAGCGGTCGCCCAACGCGTCATTTCCGAAGGCGTCGCCAGGTTCGGCCGGATCGACACGCTGGTGAACAACGCCGGCATATACATCGGCAAGCCCTTTACCGAAAACACCGCTGAAGACTACGCCGCGGTGATGAACGTGAATATGGCGGGCTTCTTCTACATCACGCAACTCGCCATCGCCGAAATGGAAAAGCATTCGAGCGGCCACGTGGTTAGCGTGACGGCTAGCATTGGTGACGTTGCGATCAGCGGCATCTATTCGGTACTGGCAGCCTTGACGAAGGGTGGTGTGAACGCGGCGACGAAGTCGCTGGCAATCGAGTACGCGAAGAAAGGCATTCGCGTAAATGCCGTCGCGCCAGGCGTCATCAAGACGCCGATGCACGCACCGGAAACCCATGAAATGCTGGGTAGCTTCCATCCGCTCGGCCGTATCGGCGAGATGAGCGATATCTCCGACGCTATCCTGTACCTTGATTCGGCATCGTTCGTCACAGGAGAAATCCTGCACATCGATGGCGGCCAGAGCGCCGGTCGCTAAGCACCAAGACTTCGGGCCCCGCTAGTCGGCGCCTTTTGCGGCTATCGCAAAAGGCGCCACATGACGCTTGATGCGAGGACGAACTGGATTGTCCCAGACTCAGTTCAGTAGTAGCAGAAACTAACTTGTTGAGCGTTTCATCCCGCTTCTGAACGAGGTCAAGCACATGACCGCGAGCACCTGCGTCAAGCGACAACTGAATGCGAAATGGCGTTGAGAGTGGGTTGTACCAGGAGCTGGCGCGACTGATTCGCCTCGGAGTGCAAGACGGCTGGGCGGCCGAGGCCAAAGTCGCTGGCCCGCGTTACTGTCGCTCGCAAATCGGGGCGTCGCGCGAGGAGAGGTACTTCTTCAGCATCACGGCGGTCCTGATGGACACCACCGATAACACCCAGAACAACCCGGAAGGCAGCTTCTGCGGCGGCTAACACTTGTGCCCATACGGCAAGATCAACTGGGCGGCGCCGCTCAATTAAGGCGCCGCGCTCTCGGGTCCGAATGGCTGCTGTTATGGCGGCTGGACGCCACCGGCGCCAGTGTTCCATCAGGTAGTTCCACAGCGGCAGCAGGACGATGCTCGTGGAATTCAGGCCGGCATTCTTCAGCGTGTCCATAGGAAACAACATGCATACAACATCAAACCAGGCGGCGCACCAACCGTCACTGGCGGTGCTGCTGGCGAGCAGCTTCGCCTTCATCATCGTCCAGCTGGACGTTACCATCGTCAACGTGGCGTTGCCCAGAATGGGCCTGGAGCTGGGCGCCGAGGTCAGCACCCTGCAATGGGTGGTCGACGCCTACACGCTGGGCTTCGCCGCCTTCCTGCTGTCGGCCGGCGTGGTGGGCGAAAAATTCGGCTCCAAGCGCGCGTTCCTGACCGGTTTCGGCCTGTTCACGCTGGCGTCGGTTGCCTGCGCCGTGGCGCCGTCGGTCATGGCACTCAACATCGCCCGCGCGGTGCAAGGCGTAGGCGCGGCGTTACTCCTGCCCAGTTCGTTG
>Ga0105856_1001039_pt1 | contig 12407 bp, 11 predicted proteins | sample OrgsoiDNA_201060_FD_89681 | JGI IMG/M metagenome (GOLD analysis project Ga0105856, IMG submission 89681) | Permafrost soil microbial communities from the Arctic, to analyse light accelerated degradation of dissolved organic matter (DOM) -... | ecosystem: Environmental > Terrestrial > Soil >...
GGGTTCCCGCTTTGAGAGAATTTTGATCGTCGGAGATTTTGGTCCCCTGATCGGTAGTCAGCGCGTGTTTTTCACCATTTTTGCGATGAATATCCAGCGCGGTCAGTTTGGCGTTGGTATTTTTCGGGCTTTTGGCACTGCCAGACGCCGTGGGCTCTTTACCCGGCGGGGTCGGTTTCGGCGTGACTTTGTGCGATCCGTCTGCCGGTGCCAGACTTCCCAGTCCAGGCTGTGATGACTCGATGCCCGTGGCGGGGGCGCGGTTAGCCGGTTTCTGCTCACTTTGCTTTTTCGGGGTTGATTTCGACATTGAACATAACTCCTTAACATTCAGTTTCACAACGGGCGGTAGATTGACGACAACCGCTTACTGTTCTGAGCCTCAGTCTTAAGACTTTTTATCCTCAACACCTAACTATAGGACATGTCCTGTGTCTTGCCGTGGCGGGTTTATAGCTATAGTTTAAAAACAACAGCGCGACTCATTGCATAAGAAAAGTATGGAGACCGAAATGAAGAATGACGACTTACCTGTACCTACACCGCAAGTAAAACAGGCTCCGACCAGCTTTGCACCGGCTGTTACCCCTGTAGCCAGCACCACGATACATACTGATACCGAAGGGCTGCACGCGGGCCAGACCACAATCCCGTCACAGGGCGAAGACATGCCGGCCTATCTTGCACGCCCGGAGAATTACACCGGGAAATTGCCCGTGGTATTGGTGGTGCAGGAAATTTTCGGGGTACATGAGCACATTCAGGATGTATGCCGCCGGTTGGCGAAGCAGGGATATATGGCTATCGCGCCTGAACTCTATTTCCGTCAGGGCGACCCACGTGATTACACGGAAATCAGCGATATCATCGGTAAAGTCGTGGGTAAGGTGCCCGACCAACAGGTGCTCTCGGATCTTGACCACACCGCGCACTGGGCATCACAACACGGCGGAGATACCGCAAAACTGGCTATTACCGGTTTTTGCTGGGGTGGTCGTATTACCTGGCTTTATGCCGCGCACAACCCCCAGCTGAAAGCTGGCGTGGCATGGTATGGCAAATTAGTGGGTGACAAAACGCTGACCAGTCCGACACATCCGGTGGATGAAGCGGTTGATCTGACGTCACCGGTACTCGGTTTATATGGCGGCCAGGACTCAGGCATTTCGCTCGAGAGTGTGGAAACCATGCGCCAGGCTATTCGCGCCGCGAATGCCACGGCAGAGATCGTCGTTTATCCGCAAGCCGGTCATGCTTTTAATGCCGATTACCGGGCCAGCTACGATCCCGAAGCCGCCGCCGATGGCTGGCAACGAATGTTGGAATGGTTTGAGAAATATGGCGTGAAATAATACAACGCGGCTCTGCTATCAGACGCCCCGGGGCAGCAGCGCCTGCGGGGCTTTTTAACCGGTTAATCTCAGAGTTCAAGCTCCTGTTTCAGCAACGATTCAACCTGCTGCACGGAGCTCGCATCAACCAATGCATCGCGGAAAGCTTCATGCATGATACGCCGCGCCAGTTTGGAAAAAATACGCATATGCTGATCGCCTGCTGCGTGCTTATTCAGGGTCAGCATAATGATAAATTCTGCCTGCTCATCTCCCCAGGCTATCGGGTGAAGTAACCTGGCGACACTGATCGTTGACTGCTCAATATGCTCTGACTTGGTATGAGGAATGGCAAAACCAAACCCCAGACCGGTCGAAAACACGGCCTCACGGGCCCACAGGTCTGCGGCAAGTTTACGCGGGTAGCGGCAACGCCCATCCAGCAACAGGTTATCCACCATACCTTTAATGACTTCTTCTTTGCTGCGCCAGTCTGTGTCGAGGGCAATACACTGGGGTGTAATTAACGGCACGTCGTTGACTTCCATACGGAACTGCGCCAGCAGATGCTCGACTTCAAGCGAGGTACGACAGGCCATCGCTCTGTTGAGCAACAGACGGCATTCGCGGCTATCGAGTTTTGCCAGATGCGCTTTGGTAACGGCAACAGAAGGAGCACTCATGCTGATTTCGTCCAATCCGAGTCCTACCAGCAACGGTAACACCGAACCTTTCGCCCCCAGTTCACCGCATAAACCAATCCATTTACCATGGCGGTGCACCTCGCGCACCGCGTGATCCAGAGCGCGCAGAAATGCCGGATTCAGGCTGTTGTAATGCCGGATCACTTTGGCGTTATCGCGGTCCACCGCCAGAAGATATTGCGTGAGGTCGTTGCTACCAAGACTAAAGAAATCAACCTCCTCACAGCACTGGTCAATAATAAACAGCACCGACGGCACTTCCAGCATGATGCCTAAAGGGATCCTCTCATCAAAAGGGATCTGTTCTGTACGCAGTGATTGTTTGGCTTCTGCTACTTTTTCTTTCACCCACAACACCTCTTCCATAGAAGAGATCATCGGGATCATGATTTTCAGTGCACCATGCGCCGAGGCGCGCAGAATGGCGCGTAGCTGTGTCTGGAATAACGGCAGATATTCCTGGTAAATACGCACTGCGCGATAACCGAGGAAAGGGTTCTTCTCAGCGGGAATATTCAGGTAATCGACAGGTTTATCGCCACCGATATCCATGGTGCGAACGATAATAGGTTTCCCTTTCGCCGCGTCACTGGCCTGACAAAAGATATTATACAGTTCATCTTCTGAAGGCTCCTTCGTACGGTCCATATAGAGCATTTCGGTGCGAAAAAGCCCTATTGCTTCAGCCCCATTGGCAAATGCTGCCGGAGCCTCAACTGAGTGCGCAATATTGGCAGCAATCTCAAGCCTGACACCATCAGCGGTATAACCCGGTTTATCCAAATAATGGCTTTGCTGTTGCCGCAGTTGCTCTGCGACCCACTGCTCCTGTTGGTAATAGCGCTGCACGGGTTCACTTAATTTGCAGACCACCACGCCAAGATCGCCATCGATTTGCACCCTCTGGTTGAGATAAGGCTGTAATGTCTGCGTATTGATACCTACCAGCGTCGGAATATTAAAAGAACGGGCGAGGATCACCGTGTGGGATGTACTGCCCCCGCTGCCGAGCAACAGCCCTTTCAGAAAATGTTTATCCAGCTCAATAAACTGACTTGGCGTCAGTTCATCCACCAGACAAATACTGGGTTCGCTCAGCGCCGGTTGAGAAGCAAACTGCTGCTCACCATAGATGTGCTGCAACAGCTGAAAACTGACATCACGGATATCCAGTTCACGCTCGCGAAGATAGGCGCTGGATGAAAGGCTGAGCTGCTGGCTGAAATGTGCGGCAGTGCCGACAATACTTTCCGCACAGCTCCTGCCCGCCTCAATGTGTAACGACAGCTGATCACGGAATACAGGATCACACAGCAGAGAATGATGAGCTTCCAGTACTGCCGTCGTCGTGGAATTTCCCTCCATCAGCCGCAGTTCTAATACTTTGGTAAAGCGGCTTATCCCGGCAGTAAGCTGCGATTTTTCGTATTCCAGCGAACCCGCCGTGGGCAGTGAATCCAAGGCATTTAGATCCACGCTCATCAGGCTTATCAACTTTCCGCTGGCACAGCCAACGCTGACGGAATTGCCCCGAAAAAGGGTCGGAGAGAGATGACTTAATGACTCAGGGAGAGGTTCGGTATCCTTGCCTTCGCCCTCCTGCGATAGCGCTGCATCACAGTGCGCTAACTCATGCTCGATAAAGTGACTGAGTGCTGCCAGTGCCAGCGCCTCATCCGCACCCTCTATTGTGATTTGGCACTCATCGCCTGAGAGCGTATCCGTACCAATCAGTGACAACACGCTTTTCGCATCTCCTTTCCGGCCGCTTCGCAGGTTGTGCCATTCGAAACGGGCACTAAAACGGTTGCACAGCGTTTCGATATGACTGGCAGGACGGGCATGTACGCCATTGGGCAACATGCAGGTGAAGGTCAGTTTTTGAGCCATTTGTACATCCTCATCCAATTACGCTCTCATTCAAATGACAGCGAGCCATTCCGGTTGCTTTAGCTTGCAGACAGAAAGATGCAATGAATATGAGACAAAAAAGCCAAATACTGGACAAATGTACTCTGGATGATTTTTTGCGAGGCATCTCACAGGTATAGAGTTAACTCAACGGGATGAGATACATCGATTATTCGAACCTGCTCGCATTTTTGTTTTTAGATTACAAAAATCCAGCAAAACGCAAATTCGTCCCCTGTCAGGCCCCACCATCCTGGCCTATCGTATAGGCCAATAACCCCTCAGTACGGTGAGGCTAAATATACCCTGTTGCGGCACGTTCCTGTGCCGGACGCCGCAGATATTGCACGTTTCCGGACAGTCGCCATCAGCGCAGGCTATGATGTGCACATAGGTGGCTGAGTGAATATAACCCATACACAAGCAACTGCAGGGAGAGTGGGAATATGCCTTTAAAACTGGTGGCGGTAACGGCCTGTATCAGCGGCGTAGCCCATACGTATATGGCCGCTGAAAGGTTGGAGAAACTTTGCGCGCAGGAAAAATGGCCGGTCAAAGTAGAAACACAGGGCGCCCTCGGTGTTGAGAACCGTCTCACCGTGGAAGATATTGCTCAGGCTGATGTCGTACTGTTGATTGCCGATATCATGCTGGAAGAGAGTGAACGTTTTACCCACCAGCGTGGGGTACAAGTCAGCATTCGTGGTTTTTTAAGCGACAGCGAGCGGGTGATCGGCGCTGTGCGCAAAGTCGCACGCTCACCACAGCAAACTCTGATCCGGCTGGAATAGCCGCACGCGCGCGGTTCTCAGCTGCCGGTCAGTTGACTGCGATACTGGCTGCGGTATTCCGAAGGCGACCGTTCTGTACTTTTACGAAACTGTCTGCAGAAATAATTGCTGTCCGGAAAGCCGCTGGCGTGCGCCACTTCTTTTACCTTCATGTCATAACGTTGTAGCAAGTTTTTAGCCTGCTCCAGCCGCACTTGGTTGAGGTACTCGTTAAAACCGATACCGCCTGATTTCTGGAACAGATGGGACAGGTAGTTCGGTGAGATATAAAACACACTGGCAACGGATTCGCGGGTCAGCGGCTTATGGTAATGCTCTTCCAGATATTCACGGATCACAGTGAATAACGTCTGGCTGCGGGAAGGGGTTATTGCAGAAGCCCCAAACAGATCCAACACGTGGCTCAATAGTCCTTTCACCAGAAAGTGCGCGGTAAGCTGATCCTGCGGGTGCCACGCCAGTTCATTTAATGCCTGTAGCAGGAATGCCCCCACCCTCGGCCCGCGTCGGGCCACGTTGCCTTTCTCTCCCGCCAGAAAAACCTCACCGGTCCAGTGTAACAGGCTGAAACCCAACTGCTGTTTACCAAACAGAATACTCAGGGTCGTTACCGGCAAACTCCAGCGCGGGTTATTCCACCCATGAGGGGGCACGAACAAAATATCACCGGCGGACATGATCTGTACCTGCTGATGTCCCTGCGGATCCCCCCACTCCATCTCCTGCTGACCGGACAACACCAGTTCCAGCCGTGGGAAATTCACGTCATAAGCCAGCGGTGGCGCAGGATGCTGATTACCGGCGAAATTTACCCGTCCGATGCCTTTCGGGTTTTCCAGCAACGGCGTCAGTGCGGTATGCAGAGGGGTTTTCATTATGGGCTACCTTTAGAAATGACCGGTTCATCATAACCAAAGTTCGGCCCCAATCTTTATTCCGCTGGCCGGGAATGCGAGAAAGATCGACAAATCAGGGCAGGATTGCTGCCCGCACAAGCAATGCGGGCAGTGGAAGGCTTATTTCAGGAAGGTCGATAGTGACAAAGCTAATCAGGCTTGCTGCGGCTGGCCGTTCGAAGCCATTAATCCACCGTCGACCGGCAAATTCACCCCGGTCACAAAGCGCGCATCGTGGCTGGCGAGAAATGCAATCACATCAGCGATCTCCTCCGGTTCGGCGCCACGCCCCATTGGGATCCTTTCGGCGAATTTATCCAGCAGTGGCTGATTTTTCTTAATATCGGCGGCCATCTCGGTGAACGTCAGCGATGGGCAAACTGCGTTAACCCGCACGCCGTCTTTGCCGTGATCCATAGCAATTGAACGGGTGAAGTTACTGACACCACCTTTCGCGGCATTATAGAAACTCATCCCCCAGTCACCGCCCATTCCGGACACCGATGAAATATTCACAATATTGCCTTTACTCTCAATCAGCGCGGGCATAAAGAAACGCGTGCAATAGAATACGCCGCTAAGATCAATCTCGATCACTTTATGCCAGTCCTCAAGGCTCGCTTCGGTGACTTTGCCCTGCACTGCAATCCCGGCACCGTTCACCAGCACATCCACGCGGCCAAACTTGTCATTGATCACCGCCGCCATACGCTCAACGTCCTGCGCTTTCGAGACATCCGCCAGATGAATATAATACTGCGTGCTTTCAAGGGAATGAGCGACTTTTTCCAGTTTCTCTTTAGTCCGCCCGACCAGCACCACAATCGCGCCCTCTTTTGCGAAACGCCTGGCCGTTGCAGCCCCCATGCCTGAGCCTGCTCCTGTCACAACGACGACCTTATCTGTGAATCGATTCATATTTTCTCCTTTGATTGCGTCAATGAAGCCTGTTTTAAGCCTAGTGGTAAAAAATCAGAGACAGGCATAATTGACCGGGAAATCCCCCCGCAGAGCCGCGCAGGCCGCCGTACAGGCCCATCAGGAAGGAATGAGAAACTCGTTACAAAATACGAATGAGGTAGACTTTCGCGCATGACCGTAAGCCCTCGATCCCCCTTTTATCCGCCAGACGGAAGGGTTCCCCCTGTAAAAACGAAGCCGAATGAGACATTTTCATCAGACGGGTCATACCGAACCTGACGCAACCGAGGTGCCAAAGATGTGTCATCCCCTTTTATCGACAGGTGCCAAAGGACTGGAACTGATTGAGAATTTCGAATCACTGCGCCTGAAGCGTTATCTGGATTCAGCCCAAAGGCCGACCATCGGCTATGGCCATCTTATCCTGCCCGATGAAACGTTTGAGGGCGCGATTACTCTGGCTAAAGCGCAGTATTTGCTGCAACACGATCTCGGTATCAGTGAAAGAGGCGTGCGGATCTTTATCACCGTCCCCCTGACACAAAATCAGTTTGATGCACTGGTGTCGTTCACCCTCAACCTGGGTATCGGTAGCCTGAAACATTCCACCCTGCGTCATCTGCTCAATCAGAAACGGTATCATCCCGCTGCGGAGGAGTTTTTACGCTGGGACAGAGCCGGAGGTGTGATAGTCCCCGGATTAGCCCGCCGCAGAAGGGCTGAGCGGGCGCTCTTTCTTGAACCCTGATCACCTGATAAAAAAGGGCACCGGGGTGCCCTTAGGGTTACTGCATCACAACCCACAATCAACGTTAGATTTTTTCAGCGCGCAGGCGTTTTGCGGCTTTCACCATGTTTTCCAGCGACTCGCGGGTCTCCGGCCAGCCACGGGTTTTCAGGCCGCAGTCCGGATTAACCCACAGACGCTCTGCCGGAATACTGTCAGCGGCTTTACGCAACAGGTTCTCAATCCACTCAACGCTTGGCACGTTAGGTGAATGAATATCGTAAACGCCGGGTCCGATTTCATTCGGGTAATCGAATTCTTTGAAGGTTTCGATCAGGTCCATATCTGAACGCGAGGTTTCGATAGTGATCACGTCAGCATCCAGCGCGGCAATGGAGTCCATGATGTCATTGAATTCGCAATAACACATGTGGGTGTGGATCTGCGTATCATCTTTGGCAATCGCGGCATTCAGTTTGAACGCATCTACGGCCCAGCGCAGGTACGCATTCCACTCGGACTGGCGCAGCGGCAGGCCTTCGCGCAGGGCAGGTTCGTCAATCTGGATGATGCCGATACCGGCTTTTTCCAGATCTTGCACTTCATCACGCAGCGCCAGACCGATTTGCTTGGCAATGGTTTCGCGGCTGACGTCTTCACGCGGGAAGGACCAGCAAAGGATAGTGATCGGGCCAGTAAGCATGCCCTTAACCGGTTTTTCGGTCAGCGACTGAGCATACTTCGCCCACTCCACGGTAATGGCTTCAGGACGGCTTACGTCGCCAATGATCACCGGTGGTTTGACGCAGCGGGAACCGTAGCTCTGCACCCAACCGTTTTGCGTGAACACAAAACCGTCAAGATGTTCGCCGAAGTACTCAACCATGTCATTACGTTCTGCTTCACCGTGAACCAGTACGTCGATATCCAGACGCTCCTGTTCTTTAATGGCTTGCTTGATGTGCTCGCTGATACCGGTACGGTATTTGGTGTTGTCCAGACGGCCCTGTTTGAAGTCCAGACGCAGGCCGCGGATTTCGGTAGTTTGCGGGAATGAACCGATCGTCGTCGTCGGCCATGCCGGCAGATTGAAACGGGCACGCTGCGCCACAGCACGCTGGGTATAAACGTTCGAACGCTCGATATCGGCGGCAGTGATCGCGGCAACACGTTTGGTCACAGCAGCGTTGTTTACGCGGGATGATTTACGGCGGGCGCGGATTGGCTCGCTGTATTCGGCCAACTTTTGTTGTGCTTCAGCCGTCGGGTTATTCAGCGCAGACGTCAACAGCGACAGCTCGGCGCATTTTTGCAGGGCGAACGCGAACCAGCTTTTCACTTCGTCATCCAGACGGGTTTCAACGCTCAAATCGATTGGACTGTGCAGCAGCGAACAGGAGCTGCCGATCCACAGGTTGCGCCCTTCCACCAGCGGCTTCAGACGGTCGAACCAACTGCTCAGATCCGCACGCCATACGTTACGCCCGTTGATCACGCCCAGTGAAATCAGCCACGCTTTTGGCAGTGCGTTGATCACGGTTTGCAGGTCATCACAACCGGCGACCGCATCAATGTGCAGGCCATGTACCGGCAGCTGGCGGATAGTGTCGAGGTTATGGCCCACGCTGTCGAAATAAGTGGTCAGCAGCAATTTGGTTTTACCCTGCAGCTGCTCGTAAGCCGGCTTGTAGGCATCCAGCCACGCTTGCGGTAATTCCAGCACCAGCGCAGGCTCGTCGATCTGTACCCATTCGATGCCACGTTTTGCCAGTTCGGCCAGCACCTGCTGGTAAACCGGCAGGATGTCGTTAATCAGCGTCAGACGGTCAAACTGCTCGCCTTTCACTTTGCCGAGCCACAGATACGTCAGCGGGCCAAGCAGGACAGGTTTGATTTTGTGCCCGAGCGCCAGTGCTTCGTCCACTTCATCCAGCAACTGGGTCCAGGTCAGTTTGAACTGCTGACCTTTCACAAATTCCGGCACCATGTAGTGATAGTTGGTGTTGAACCATTTGGTCATTTCAGCTGCTGCCGCCGGTTTACCGGTTGGCGCACGGCCGCGTCCCAGACGGAACAGGGTATCGAGATCGACTGAACCGTCAGCATTTTGATGTCGGGCCGGCACGTTACCGAGCAGCAGGCTGGTAGTCAGTACATGATCATACCAGGCGAAATCGCCAACCGGCACCAGATCCACGCCCGCTTCTTCCTGTTGTTTCCAGTGACGGGCACGCAGTTCGCGGCCCGTTGCCAGTAACTCTTCCTGCGAAGAGTTACCCGCCCAGTAGCTTTCTTGTGCTTTCTTCAGTTCACGACGCAGACCGACACGTGGGAAACCGAGGGTATGATTCAGTATGGTCATCTTTAAATTCCTGTTTAGCCGTCCAGATGTTTACACATCCATAATCCGCAGGTACTGTATATTCCACAAGCGCAAATTATTCATGACACAGTGAAGGACTCTCATGATCGAACTGAAACACCTTAGGACGCTGCAGGCACTTCGCAATACCGGATCGCTGGCCGCCGCCGCTTCGCAGCTGCACCAGACGCAATCCGCCCTGTCGCACCAATTCAGTGACCTTGAGCAACGTCTGGGTTTCCGGCTGTTCGTGCGTAAAAGCCAGCCGCTGCGCTTTACGCCGCAGGGTGAGATCATGCTGAATCTGGCGGAGCAGGTATTGCCGCAAATACAGCAGGCGTTGCAGGCCTGCAATGAGCCACATCAGGCATCACTGCGCATCGCTATTGAGTGCCACAGCTGCATTCAGTGGCTGACCCCGGCGCTGGACAGCTTCCGCATCAGCTGGCCGCAGGTGCTGATGGACTTCAAATCCGGCGTTACCTTTGATCCACAACCCGCGCTGCAACAGGGCGAACTGGACATTGTACTGACGTCCGACATCCTGCCGCGCAGCGGTCTGCACTATTCGCCGATGTTTGATTTTGAAGTGCGGCTGGTGCTGGCGCCGGATCATCCGCTGGCCAATAAAGCGGTGATCACGCCGGAAGATTTAAGCAGCGAAATTTTGATGATCTATCCGGTTCAGCGTCAGCGGCTGGATATCTGGCGGCACTTCCTGCAACCGGCTGGCGTCAGCCCGGCGCTGAAAAACGTCGATAACACGCTGTTGCTGATCCAGATGGTCTCCGCGCGGATGGGCATTGCGGCGCTGCCGCACTGGGTGGTGGAGAGTTTTGAGCGTCAGGGTCTGGTCGTGACCAAAACGCTGGGTGACGGGTTATGGAGCCGGTTGTACGCCGCCGTGCGCGATGGCGAGCAGCGTCAACCGGTGGTGGAAGCCTTTATTCGTTCGACCCGGCAGCACGCGTGTGACCATCTGCCGTTTGTGCGCGATGCGGCGCGACCCAACGCCGGTGTACCCACAGTGAAGCCATTATCACTGCCGCACCCACAATAAAACTCGGCCAGTGCGGCTGCTGTTGCCAGATAGCCAGGTTAACAAGCAGCCCGGCCGGGACGTGAAAGTTGTTCATAATACCCAACGTTCCCGCGTCCACCTGCGTCGCGCCGTAGTTCCACATGAAATAGCCCAGCGCCGACGCCCCCACGCCCAGCCAAATCAAAATGCCCCATTGCAGGTTCGTGGTGGGCAATTTTTGCGGATTCCCCCACAGGAACCACGCCACCACGGCACAAATCAGCGCACCGATGTAAAACCAGGAGAAGGCCGTATGCTGCGGCATCGGATGGGTTTCCATCAGCCGCTTGTAGCCCACCTGCCCGAGTGCAAAACAGAGATTTGCCGCCTGAACCAGCAGTAAACCAATAATGAAATGTTCGCTGATATGGTCGTAGCGGATGATCGCCGCCCCTGCCACCGCCAGCAGCGCGCTCAGTGCGTAGCCTTTACGGATTTTCCGGCCGCTGATCAGGTCATAAATCAGCGTGACATACAGCGGCGTCATCACCGTAAACAGCAGGAATTCCGGTACCGACAGGTACAGATAGGCTTCAAAGCTAATGAGATACATGATGCCCAACTGCATCGCGCCCACCGCCATATACATCAGCAGAGTTTTCAGTGGATAGCCTTTCCAGCGTAAAAAAGGCAGAAAGACCAGCGCTGCCAGCCCCAGACGCACCAGCACGGAGAAAACGCTGTCAACCTGGCCGGCCAGATAGACGCCAATCAGGCTGAAAGAAAAGGCCCACAAAATAGTGGTAATGATAAGTAACGGCACGAAGTTCAGCCCGAAAAGGAGGAAGATGGCTGATTGTAACCGAAGTAGGTTAGCGCTTGCGGGCAAAGTCGGTTGACGAGTGTTCACTTTTAAATCAAACGAGAGCCAGCACACGCTTTAAGCGTTCCGTGCTGCTTCAGGCGACGCTGTATCGTTCTATGACGTAGACTGAATGAATGACTGAAAGGAGGATGACCTGATGAAACGTTCTTATGGATTTTTAGCCGTTTTCCCGCTGATTTTCGCCGTACAGGCCGCCTCGGCCGATACGATCCCGCCGCCGGACCGTGCGCAGCAGCTGTTGAATAACCCCTCGCAGCAACGGATGCAGCAACAACAGCAGACTAACTCGCAGATGCAACAGCGCGAGTTGCAGCAGGGAATCAATAACAGCCAGCAACAGCAACAACTCAGACTGCGTTCGCAGATTCAAAACGATCAGCAGCGTCTGCAAACTCAGCAACTGAACCAGAACAATCAGCAGTTGCAGCAGAATTTGAAACAGACGCCCTGACAGCTGAATTGCTTTGCCTATCTCCCCATTTTCTCTTTCCTCCCCTGATGTCTGGGGAGGAAGTTCTCAGACGAAATCCGGCCCGATCACATCAATCTTATCCGTGCAGATGCAATCCACGCCCCAGCCAAGCAGCTCGCGGGCGCGTTCGGGTTTATTCACCGTATAAACCAGAATATGCAGGCCCGCGTCTTTGATCTCTTTGACCCGCTCAGCGTTCAGCACTTTATGGTTGAGGTGCAGCGACACACATTCCAGCTCGTCGGTCAGGTTTTTCCAGTCGTCGCGCCATTCATCCATCAGTAATCCACGCGGCAACTCCGGTGCTGCCTTTTTTGCGGCGACCAGCGCGTCAAATTCGAACGAGGAGAGCAAATGCGGTGCGGCCAAATCTTTCCACAGCTCA
>Ga0105856_1001041_pt1 | contig 12391 bp, 8 predicted proteins | sample OrgsoiDNA_201060_FD_89681 | JGI IMG/M metagenome (GOLD analysis project Ga0105856, IMG submission 89681) | Permafrost soil microbial communities from the Arctic, to analyse light accelerated degradation of dissolved organic matter (DOM) -... | ecosystem: Environmental > Terrestrial > Soil >...
CCATCAACGCCTTCTGGCTGGCACCGAGAACCACGTTGATGCGCGTTGTATCCATGGCGAACGGCGCGGCTGCAAGCGATGCAACTACATCGACCACGAGCAGCGCTGGGTGATCGGCCCGGTCGATCGCCGCCCGCATAGCAGGCAGATCGTTGGTGATGCCGCTGGCGGTGTCCGTGTGAACGATAAAGACCGCGACAATCTCGCGCTTCACATCCTCTCGCAGCACAGCTTCAATATCCGCCGGATCGATTGGACGTCCTTCAACCCACGGTGTCCGGATCACACGGCCGCCCATTGCCTCGGCCTGCACCGCCCACGACTCCGAGAAGTGGCCCGTGCCAGGCACCAGCACCGCCTGACCCGGCGCAACCAGGTTCGCGATGACCGCTTCCCAGGCGCCGTGCCCGTTTGCGGCATAGAGGAAGACGTCCGACTGCTCCGTCTGCAGCACGCGCTTCAGGCCTGCTTCGCAGGCGGCAATACAGCGATCCAGTCGCGGGTCAGCCAGGTCCATCGGCTGACGGCTCATTGCGTGCAGGACTTCATCCGGTACGCGGCTAGGTCCCGGCGAATGCAGAAAGCGATGACCGGGCAAACGGGCGAAGTCGTTCATGCGAGAAGGATTCGAAATGGGTGATTGCCGCTGGAGTGTGAGCGCGCGTGAGCTTTGTCGTCAGTCAGTTTCATTGCAACCCTGGCTAATTGTTGGTCAAAAAGATTCTACAGGGCTGCGTCGGAGCATGCACTTTCGATTCGCTTGGCGGGTGAATGGCTGACGGTTAAGCCGTTGAACGCTGCGTGATATTAAAGAACCATAAGCCCGCTCCACGAACGCCCTAAGACAACCAGGCAGCATCAGCATCGCCCACCGGGTGTTTTAAGTACGCGTAACCGGAACAGCACTCCGAACTGCTTTCCGATAAAAATTCGGCGCGACGCCATGCCATCGTTTGAAGGCTTGGGAAAATGTCGAGGAATCGCTAAAGCCGAGGCGCAACGCAATGTCCGCCATGCTGAGTTGCCGGTCCTTTAGCAGCTCTTCCGCTACCGCGCGACGCGACTCCATCAAGAGCGTCCTGAACGACGTACCCTCCTCCTTGAGCCGGCGCTTCAAGGTGCGTTCACTCACATTGATGATCCTGGCCATCGCAGCCAGATCGGGCAATGAACTGCCGGGCACGCTGAGGTATTGCCGCACAATCGTCGATGTCCCGGACCGCGCTCGCCGGCGCTCGATAAGCTCCGCGCACATCTGCTCGCACATGGTCGCGGTGATCGGATTGGCCTGCGGCGGCCGCCGGTCCAGATACGCCAGATCGAACGACAAACTGTTCATCTTGGCCCCGTAATACGGGGTCGCCCCAAAAACACTGCGTGCCCTCCCGCGCCGGGGATTCGTCCGGTTCGGCTCCGCCCTGAACGTCAGCCGCTCGATCCTGAAATCCGGTCCGGCAACTTCGGCGAGCAGGACCGCTGCGCCCGCCATGTCGCCTTCCACGAGAAACCGCGTCAGGTCACGATCCAGGTCCGGCTCGCCGAATGTCAGCACACCAAGATTGCCTTCCTCGTGATACGAGATCAACGTGAACGCAAAGGTAAGCGGAATGAAACGAAGCGCGAGCGTCAACGCATCTCTCATGGTCGCGCTGCTGATCAGTCCATAGCCCCACACGCCGTAAGCCGAGAAGCGATGGCGAAGTCCTAGTTCGATGCCGAGTTGATCCGGCGCGCCCGTCAGCTTCAACAGGTTGCTGATGACACGAAGCTCCTGCGCGGCCAATAGTTCGGCGTTGGGATCATCGAGTTGGGTGAGCGCAAGGCCACTGCCCTCAAGCAGCTCGGTGGGCGAAAAGCCCTTCAAGCGAGCGTAGTCGACCAGTAGCCGGGTGCGCGCAGGGCCACGTCTGAAGTCCCAGAAACTCATCAGGAGAAACCCTTAAAGAAAGAAATTTGGCCCAAATACTAAAACACCTGTCCCGTTGCGCCATTGGTGTATTCCCGTTCCAACCGCACTATGCGTCCTGACTGGACTGGCATTGAAAGCAGCAGGAGAACCTGTGCGCCCACGCGCGGCATCCAGGATTTCGCAATTGAAAAGGCTTAATGGCAGGGTTAGCAGGGGAAGTCTTTGATCATGGGCATCAATTTCTGGGGTGTGGTGCATGGCACGCGAGCCTTCCTGCCCTATCTGCGTGCGTCGGGCGACGTGCATGTGATCAATACATCAAGCCTGTTCGGAATTATCGCGATGCCGACACAGGGCGCATACAATGCCAGCAAATTCGCAGTCCGTGGCTACACCGAGGCCTTGCGCATGGAACTGGAAATGGAGGGTGTGTCCGTGAGTGCTACGTGTGTTCATCCTGGCGGCGTTGCGACCAACATCGCGACCGCGTCGCGGATCGACGACAGCATTCAGTTGCTCACCGGACAGGACGCGCACGCACATCGCAGGCACGCTAACCGGCTGATCAACGCGACCAAGCCGGACGATGCGGCGCGCCGGATCCTTGCAGGCGTCCAGCGCAATGCGCGCCGCGTGCTGATAGGCAGCGACGCTCGGCGTGTCGATTTCGTCCCGCGGCTGATGGGTTCGGCTTACCAGATCCATGTACTGCGCTTTCATCGCAAGCTGCAGGATCGTCGCGCGAACAATCCGCATGCGGCCCGGTCCGCTCAGGCCGCCGCTTCCACGCACAAGGACATTGCATGACGCCGGCTACCAACTCTAGCGGCCCCTCGCTTTCATCTTCAGCCTCGCCTTCAGCGCGTGCCGATGTCGACTATGACGTGCTCATCGTGGGCGCCGGTTTGTCGGGCGTGGCCGCTGCGCATCACCTGCGCGAGCGCTGCCCTTCAGCGCGGTTCGCCATACTTGAAAGCCGTTCCACGATGGGCGGCACATGGGACCTGTTCCGCTATCCCGGCGTGCGCTCCGACTCCGACATGTTCACGCTCGGCTACAGCTTTCGCCCGTGGCATAGCGACAAATCGATATCCGACGGCCAGACGATTCTCGACTACATCCGGGACACTGCCCAGGCATCCGGCATCGACAAGACCATCAAGTTCGCTCACAAGGTGACGGGCGCGAACTGGGATTCGCAGGCCGCATGCTGGACCGTGCAGGTTCAGCGTACCGAGGGCAATGTCGAAATTGAAACGCGCTACACCTGCAAGTTCCTCTACATGTGCAGCGGTTATTACGACTACGACGAAGCTCACGCGCCGCGTTGGCCCGACATGGAGAAGTTCAAGGGCCGCATAGTCCATCCGCAGCATTGGCCTGCCGACCTGACCTATGCGGACAAGCGCGTTATTGTGATCGGCAGCGGCGCCACGGCGGTAACCCTGGTGCCGGCAATGGCGGACACGGCGCAACACGTGACCATGCTGCAGCGCTCGCCCACCTACATTTTTTCACTGCCTGCACGCGACAAATTCGCAAACACGCTGCGCAAGTGGTTGCCGTCAACGCTCGCGCACAAGCTTATCCGCAGCAAGAACGTGCTGCTGACCATGTACTTGTACAACCGCGCGCGACGCAAGCCGGAAGAGACCAAACAGTTGCTCATCAGGGCAGCAGGCAGGCAGCTAGGACCCGAGTTCGACGTCGGTAAACACATGACGCCCCGATACAACCCGTGGGATCAGCGCCTGTGTCTTGTCCCGAACGGCGACCTGTTCAAGGCGGTGCGCGCCGGCAAGGCATCGATTGCGACCGACGAAATCGAACGATTCACCGAGACCGGCGTGCGGCTGCGAAGTGGGCAGCATCTCGACGCCGACCTGGTGATTACCGCTACCGGACTGAAACTCAAGATGCTCGGTGGATCAGTGATCTCCGTTGACGGGCGCCAGATTTCCCTCGGAGATACAGTGTCGTACAAGGGCATGATGTATAGCGATGTACCGAATCTTGCGTCGTCGTTCGGTTATACCAACGCCTCGTGGACCCTGAAGGCCGAGTTGATCGCGCAGTATGTCTGCCGGCTCGTGAATCACATGAAGGCAAATCACTACGATGTTTGTGTGCCGCGACTGAGGGACAATGAAATGGGTTCGCTGCCCGCCGTTGACCTCACGTCCGGGTATATTCAGAGGGCGTCGAACATCCTGCCCAAGCAAGGGCTTCACAAGCCGTGGAAGTACCATCAGAACTACCTGCTCGATCTTGCGTCGCTCAGGTTCGGCGCCTTGAGCGACGGTGTCATGCAATTCGAGCGACGCCCCATCACAACAATCAGGCTCAAGCGCGAAGCGTAAAAGCAAGCATAAAAACAAAGGTGAGTACTTGACGCTTATTTTCCTGTCCATCGTCGCCGTTTTCGTCATCGTGATCGCGGGGCTTGTTGCTTTCTCTCTGTACATTGCACACCGCGTCGAACGGGCGCTGCCCCCGCAGGGCCAGTTCATCGACATTGGCGCGGACCGCATTCATTACGTCGAATACGGGAATGGGCCGCCGATTGTCTTCGTCCACGGGTTGAGCGGGCAGTTACGCAACTTCGCGTATCTGCACATGAACGAGCTTGCGCAAACGCATAGGGTGATCCTCATCGACCGGCCAGGCTCGGGGCATTCAACGCGAGGCGCAAGATCATCCGCCAGCATCTCTGCACAGGCAAGAACCGTGGCCATGTTCATCGACGCCATGGGACTGGACAAGCCGGTGCTGGTGGGACATTCACTGGGCGGCGCTATCGCGCTGGCGGTCGGCCTCGATCATCCGAACAGCGTCAGCCGGCTGGCATTGATCGCCCCGCTCACCCACCTGGTCGATGCCGGTCACGCCTTCGCCGGACTGCTGATCCGATCTCCACTGGTTCGGCGGATCGTATCGCTCACGGTGGCCATTCCGTTCGCTATCAAGGGCAGTCCCGCGATCATGGACATCGTGTTTGGTCCCGATCCCGTCCCAAAGGATTTCGGGCTGAAAGGAGGCGGCTTGCTTGGCTTGAGGCCACGCAGTTTCTATGCGGCATCGTCCGACATGATGGCAGTCGCCAGCGAACTCCCTGCCATGGAAAACCGGTATGGGAGTTTGCGCCTGCCGGTAGACGTGCTCTACGGTCGCGAAGACAGGATATTGGATTGGCGCAGTCATGGCGAGGCGCTCAAGCAAAAGCTGCACAGGACAAATTTGCGATTGGTTGACGGTGGCCATATGCTGCCGGTAACAGCACCTTCAGTGACAATGGAGTGGCTCCGGACGATCGCAGACGAACCGCTGACCACACTTGCTTCCCCAACCGCCCAATAGTCGCCAAGTTTGCAGGCTGGTTGATCGGCGCGTCGGTTCAAGTGCGCCGCTGCTTGCTTCAACGCTCGCTCGAAGGAAGACTCTCGATACAGCCATCGAGGGTATCCACGGACTGAAGACGGGCGCCTCATACATCCAGGATCATATCGACGGCCTTTTCGGCAATCATGATGGTCGGTGCATTCGTGTTCCCGCCAATCAACGTCGGCATCACTGACGCATCGACAATACGCAAGCCGTGCAGACCCCGCACGCGTAGTTGCGAGTCCACCACCGCGTGACTGTCCTGCCCCATCCGGCAAGTGCCGACAGGGTGATAGACGGTGTCGACGCGCCGCTTCAACGCATCGCGAATCTCATCATCCGTGTTCACGTTCGCGGTAAACAAGTCCTTCGTGACCCATTCAGCAAGAGCAGGCGCGTGCATCAGGCGTCGAGCGAGCTTGAATCCCTCCACCATGTCGTCAAGATCGCGAGGGTCGTTGAAGAACGCCGGATCAATGCGGGGTGCATCGCGCGAGTCCCTGCTTTGAAGCGTCACTTCTCCACGGCTTCGTGGCCGCAGCAAACACACATGGCACGACAGCCCATGGCCCAGGTTCAATGTACGTGCGTGGTTATCCGCCAGCGCCACGACAAAGTGAAGCTGGACGTCGGGCATTGCCAGGTCCGGCCGGGTCTTGAGGAAGGCGCCGCCTTCCGCGAAGTTCGACGTCAGCGCACCGCGGCGCGAACGGCGAAAGCGCAGGATCTCCCGCAACATACGCACGCTGCCGCGAAACGAGATGCCCAGCGTGTCGAGGCTACGAGTCCGGTAGCCGAAGATAAAGTCAGGATGATCCTGCAGGTTCTTGCCCACACCAGGTAAATGATGGACGACCGGGATCCCCAGTTGGCTCAACTCCTGTGCATCACCCACACCGGATAGCATCAGCAGTTGCGGCGTCTGTAACGCACCCGCCGCCACGATCACCTCGCGGCGAGCACGGATAACGCGGGTCCTGCCAGCGAGCACTACTTCAACGCCGACAGCGCGTGAGCCCTCGAAAATGATCCGCTGCACGTGAGCATGAGTCTCCACCGAGAGGTTCTTGCGCTTCGTCATATGCGGCAATAGATAGGCGCGTGCGGCGCTCCATCGCTCCCCATTCTTTTGCGTGACCTGATAGATCCCGACGCCTTCCTGCTCGGCGCCGTTGAAGTCGTCGGTCACGGGCAATCCGGTCTGGCGCGCGGCCTCGAGATACCGCGCATGGAACGGATTGTCGGTACGCAAGTCGCTGACCCAAAGCGGTCCATCGCGGCCATGCCATTCGTTGGTGATCCGCTCGTTGTGCTCGCTGCGCAGGAAGTACGGAAGCACGTCCTCGTACGACCATCCTTCATTGCCTAGCGACGCCCAATGATCGTAGTCCGAACGATGCCCACGCGCATAGACCATGGCGTTGATGGCGGACGATCCCCCCAATGCCTTGCCCCGCGGCTGATAGCCCTTGCGTCCGTTAAGGCCCGCCTGCGGCACGGTTTCGAACGCCCAGTTGTTGAGCCGTGTCGGCAACATCACAACGGCGGCCGCCGGTATGTTCACGAGCGCACTGTTGCCGTTTCCTCCCGCTTCGAGAACGCAGACAGTGACTGCGGGATCTTCGGTCAACCGCCCCGCGACGACACACCCAGCCGAGCCTGCGCCGATCACGACGAAATCAAAAACGTCACTCATTCCGGTCTCCTGCGATGGTGTCATCGCTAGTCGGCGCGCGTCACGCCGCTTGCGTTTTGTTCACGTAATACGCTTGATCAACCGCAGCATCAGGTCGAAGGTCTTGCCGTAAGGGGGACGGAAAAGACGGGTGCCATTCAGGCGTGCCTGGTAGAAAACCGGTTTCTCTTTACTGAAGGTACGGAAGCCCCATTCGCCGTGGTAAGCGCCCATGCCGCTCGGGCCGACTCCGCCAAAAGGCTGTGCTTCCTGCGCCAGATGCCACAGACAGTCGTTGATCGTGACACCACCTGACACGGTTTCGTGCAGCACCCGGTCGCGATTGACGATGCTCCGGCCGAACCAGTAAAGCGCGAGCGGCCGGTCGCCCCGGTTCACCATGGCAATGGCCTGGTCAAGCCCGTCGTATTCGATAATGGGCAGCAGCGGTCCAAAGATTTCCTCCCGCATCAGACGCGAGCTTGCGGCCGCACCGACCACCAGGGTCGGTGGAAATTTTCGCGAGCCTTCGTCGAAGCGTTCGCGGGCTGGATTGACTTCCACAATGCGCGCACCGCCATCACGCGCTTCCTGCACTATCGCAAGCAACCGCTCGCGATGCCGCGTGCTGATGATCGCCGTGTAGTCCGGATTGGAGACCAGCGTGGGATAGAGGCGCGCAATGGCCGCCTTGAATTGATCGGCGATGCTGTCCGCCAGACCCGCCGGCACGAGAACATAATCGGGAGCAATGCAGGTCTGTCCGGCGTTCAGGAACTTGCCGTAGGCAATGCTCGCCACGGCGGCGGGAATGTCGCAGGAGGCATCGATTATTGCGGGCGATTTTCCGCCGAGTTCCAGCGTCACGGGCGTAAGGTTTGCCGCAGCGGCCTGGGCCACTTGCCGGCCGACCTGGGTCGATCCGGTAAAGAACAGATGATCGAACGGCAGGCGGGCAAACGCCTGACCCACGTCCACGCCGCCGTTCAATATGCTCAATTCATCCGGCGCAAACGAAGCGCTAACCAGGTGGTCCAGCAACTCGGAGAAACGAGGGGTCAGTTCGGACGGTTTGAGGAGCACCCGGTTGCCAGCGGCAAGGGCCGCCAGCGCCGGTCCCAACGATAGTTGAATGGGGTAGTTCCACGGCGACACGATACCGACCACACCAAGCGGTTGCCGCAACAGGCGGTTATAGCCAGGCCGGAAGTGGAGGCCGGTCGCGACTCGTTGCGGTCTCATCCAGTGCTTCAGGTGGTTGCGTGCGTGACGGATTCCGGCGCGCACGACAAACAACTCGGCGATCCGCGTTTCATGAGCGGACCGGCCACCGAAGTCGGCGTCGATCGCGCGCACAAAATCAGTCTCATGATTCTCCGTCAACGCAAGCAGCCGGTTCAGCCGGTCCATGCGAACGTGCAGCGGCGGATTCGATTCCGCCGCGAACGCCCGGCGTTGCGCCTCGAATCGTTCTTCCAGGAAAGAAGGTGGGCTGACCTGCATGGTCTGTTTCCTGTGTGGGGAATGACGCTAGCTTACTGCGCTTGGTACCGACCGGACAGTTGCCGGATGCGGACGGCCGTGGTGCCCTTTGAACTGCTCGCGCAACGACGGTGCCTGACGACTTTCCCCGTGGCGCCGACCGGAAGCTACACCCTGGGCATGGCCCAGCATCGCAATCCCTTCGGCGGCCCTGCGTGGCAACTGGTCCGGCTACATGGTGTCGTTATCGCGGCCATAAGCCAATGGTGTAGCGGGACACTTGCTTTAGTATTCGGGCCAAAATCCATGCTCTAGGGGTATCTCCGCATGAGCATGTGCCCTCCCTGCATTGCCACGGTGAAGAAATAGCAACCCGCGGTTCTATCCGTGTGGACCGCCTTTGGCGGCAGCTTGAGCGACCGCTCGCATGCCGGCAAGCGCAATCGTGGAATAGAGTTCCGGGGTTTCGACCGGCCGGGCATGCGTGTCGGAAATACTCAGTAAAATCGCTCCCGTACGGGCAAAGCCAACCTGCCGCCCATCCTGGATATTCCCGCCACTGTGACAAGCACACTCGAACAACTTCGCGCCGGACAGCTCGCCGGCACCCAACGACTGACATTGGCCTGCGGCCTGACCGAATTTCCGCACGAGATATTCGATCTGTCCGACACCCTGGAAATTCTCGACCTGTCCGGCAATGCCCTTTCGTCGCTGCCCGACGATTTGCCGCGCCTGACGAATCTGCGCACGATCTTCTGCTCGAACAACCGGTTCATCGAGCTGCCGGAAGTGCTTGGGCAGTGCACGCAATTGAGCATGGTCGGGTTCAAGGCAAACCGCATACGCAAGGTATCCGGCGCTTCATTACCGCCTCAACTTCGCTGGCTGATCCTGACCGACAACGAAGTTGAGGCGCTACCACCCGAGATCGGAAACTTCACTCAGCTACAAAAGCTGATGCTGGCCGGCAATCAGTTACGCAGTCTGCCAGTGGAGTTGGCAGCATGCTCTCGCCTTGAATTGATCCGGCTCGCCGCTAATCAGCTTACGGAATTACCGGTCTGGATAGCGTCCTTGCCCCGGCTATCGTGGCTGGCATACGCGGGGAATCCGTTCAACGAACAACTGGAAGCCAAGGCAATGACGGATACGCCCGTTGCCGATATCCCATGGCATGCGCTGGATCTGCAGCATCGGCTGGGTGAAGGTGCATCGGGCGTCATTCATCGTGCAGAACATCGGTCGGGATATCCGGCGACTAGCGACGCAACCCAGCCCGTTGCAGTCAAGCTATTCAAGGGCGCTGTAACCAGCGATGGTCTGCCGCACTGCGAGATGGCCACTTGCATTGCCGCAGGTACCCATCCCAATCTGATCCCGGTACTCGGCAAGATAAAGGGCCATCCCACCGGGGTCCATGGCCTCGTGATGCAGCTGATCGACCCGCAGCTCAGGAACCTTGCGGGGCCGCCGAGCCTGGCGTCCTGCACGCGTGATATCTATGACATCGATACCCGCTTCGACGTGACTTCAGCGCTAAGCGTTGCACACGGGATCGCATCGGCAGCCTGGCATTTGCATCAGCAGGGCATCATGCATGGCGACCTGTACGGCCACAACATCCTGCATGGCCGACAGGGTCAGGCGCTGCTGGGAGATTTTGGCGCGGCATCGTTCTATGCAACCGACGATCAAGCGCTGGCCGACGCACTCCAGCGCCTTGAAGTAAGAGCGTTTGGCTGCCTGCTCGAAGAATTGATCGATCGCTGCGATGCGCAGGAGTCCGCGCAAAGCGGCTTGGGGGTGCTCGAAAGCCTAAAAAATGACTGCCTGACCGAGCAAGCCGGCGAACGGCCCCTGTTCAGTGAAATCGTGAATACCTTGTCTGCGCTGAGGGATTCATATCGGAACGAGGCAACTTCAGCTTAAATTCAAGCGCTTTAAAACGTGCTTTAAACCGTATACTTATCCTCCCGTTCCCGTAGCGAGAGAGAAACGTGCCAGTCATTACCTGCATCGAGGATTTGCGCGTGCTCGCGCAGCGGCGCGTGCCGCGCATGTTCTACGATTACGCCGACAGCGGCTCGTGGACCGAGAGTACCTACCGGGCCAATGAAAGCGACTTCCAGCGTATCAAGCTGCGCCAGCGCGTAGCGGTCAACATGGCGGGCCGCAGCACCCGCACGGAAATGGTCGGGCAGGAGGTCGCCATGCCGGTGGCGCTGGCGCCCACGGGATTGACCGGCATGCAACACGCGGACGGCGAGATCCTCGCCGCGCGCGCAGCGGAGAAGTTCGGTGTCCCGTTCACCTTGTCCACCATGAGCATCTGCTCGATCGAGGACGTCGCGGCACACACCAGCAAGCCATTCTGGTTCCAGCTCTACATGATGCGCGACCGCGACTTCATCGTACGGCTGATCGAGCGCGCGCGGGCCGCGAAGTGCAGCGCCCTGATGCTCACGCTCGACTTGCAAATTCTCGGTCAGCGCCACAAGGACATCAAGAACGGGCTGTCGGCGCCGCCCAAACTGACGCTCCCGAACCTCATGAATCTTGCGACCAAACCACGCTGGTGCCTCGGCATGCTCGGCACCAAGCGGCGCAGCTTCGGCAACATCGTCGGTCATGCAAAGGGCGTGGGGGATCTCTCGTCCCTGAGCTCATGGACCGCCGAGCAATTCGATCCGGCCTTAAGTTGGGCAGATGTCGAGTGGGTCAAGAAGCTGTGGGGTGGCAAGCTCATCCTGAAGGGCATCATGGATCTGGAAGACGCGCGCCTTGCCGCCGACAGCGGCGCCGACGCAATGATCGTCTCCAACCACGGCGGCCGCCAACTCGACGGCGCGCCGTCGTCCATCTCCGCGCTACCCGAGATTGCGAGCGCGGTGGGAGATCGAATTGAAGTGTGGGTGGATGGCGGCATCCGCAGCGGACAGGACGTGTTGAAAGCCGTGGCGCTCGGCGCGAAGGGCACGCTGATTGGCCGCAGTTTCCTGTACGGGCTGGGCGCGATGGGTGAGGCAGGTGTCGAGCGATGCCTGCAGGTCATCCATAAGGAACTCGACACCACCATGGCCTTTTGCGGGCACACCGACATCCGGCGCGTGAACGATCAGATCCTGCTGCCCGGGACTTTTTGAAAGCTTGCGCCGTTACCAGGTTGTGCCGGCGTCCAGCGGATAAACCGGCCGCCGGACGTTCCTGAATTCGAACAGGCCGAAGTCGGAACTCGTCACGCCACGGCTGTCGCATTCAACCAACCCGTGCGCGATCGGTACGAATACCGGACGGCAATACATACGCGACTTGAGGATGAGAAACGTCGCGCGCCGCGGGTCGATGCCAACACTTTCAAACACGCCAAGGTCCCAGGGCTCGTGCGTTCGCTCCGTCAACACAATCTTCGCTGCGCCCACGTCAAGCACTGCAGTCCGGCCCATGTGGGCACGCTGCCCCGTATAGGTCGGTCCGCTGATCACGTACTCCCCATCAGTCAACGCACGCACGATGCCCGTGAGCATGACCGGCGGACGCGGTTTCGCTGCTCCCCCGCTGAGCTTGTTGCCCACCGCAAGCGTAACGGTCTCGCCCACACCCGCCGCGAATAATGTAGCTACGGCTTCCGGATCGCACAGCAGCCCCATCACGATCCCCGTCAAGCCCTGGCGGATGGCTTCCTCATAGACATCCATCGTGTCGCACGTGCCGCCCGACATACAGTTGTCGCCGTGATCGAGCAACAGCACCGGTTTATCAGCACCACGTGCGACCACGGCGCCCTCGGCCACGGACTCCGCGAGCGGCGGACTACGATAGAAAAATTCCTCGCGATCGTCCCATATTTGCCGCGCAATGCGCTCGGCCACTTGCGCGGCAGCCTCGCGATCACCGTCGCCGACCACCACCACGCTGATGCAAGGCGCCGGGATATCGGAGAG
>Ga0105856_1001042_pt1 | contig 12382 bp, 12 predicted proteins | sample OrgsoiDNA_201060_FD_89681 | JGI IMG/M metagenome (GOLD analysis project Ga0105856, IMG submission 89681) | Permafrost soil microbial communities from the Arctic, to analyse light accelerated degradation of dissolved organic matter (DOM) -... | ecosystem: Environmental > Terrestrial > Soil >...
ACCTGCGAACGGCAGGCTAGGTTTCTAGAGGTGACCGTTAAGGAAGGCGATGGGATGGACTCACATCTTGGAAGAGGACGTCCATCCCATTAAACTTGCTGCTATGTCGTCAATCTGATCAAACGGATTTAAATTCTAGCGTTAGCTGCACGCTAGATCCTACTGGCGCCAAATCCATGTCCGCCATCGCCGTAGACTTTGGTCGCAGACTTGCAGAGGTAGCTGGCTCTGTAGAAGAAGGCTTCAAGCGTGGCCGGCTCATCACGACGAATGTAATAGCAGGCGTTCTCTGGTATTTCAATAAGACCCCATACATCCTCAAGTGGCAACCCCAGGGCACTAGCCCAAGCCTCATGTAGCCGGTTGTACATGTTGTCGATGCCCGGTGCGTACCTCCCTAACGCGCAGAAGGCGTCTTTGTTCAAGAAGATGGCGAAGTGGTAATGCGGACGGCCACGTTGGCCGACCTCTCTGGCCCAAACATAGCGCACTGCGCTGTCGTGAGCGTACTGCTGTTGTTGCGTTGCCTTTTGGCGATTGTGTCTGATCTTGGCTTTGAAGGATTCGATGAATCGATCAATGACTTCGTTCTGGTAGCTGAGCAATTTTGGTTGATACCCTGCAGGTAGGCGGCAATCGAATCTGAATGCAAATACCTCTCGGTATTGATTGATTGCACGGCTCATCGTTCGATGAAGGACGGGTAAATACTCCAGGATGAAGGGACCCTTCGTGTGCATTATTGGTAGCCCCTCGTAGGTAGTTCCAAAGTAGAGGGTGAGATTGCTGTTGGATGAGTGACGCTGCATTTTATACTCCAGTGGTTAGTTCATATCTTCACCACATGGAATAAATTATTTCTCTTAAATCCTTTGTTCCAAAGATTTACGCTATTGATTGTAAGGCTATCTAAAACTGGTTTTCAATTCCTGTGCATCGTATTGTTTATCAGAGTGTTGTTTTATCTCTTCCTATATAAAGCATAATACTAATACCGAGAATAATGGAGATGAAATAATAGGGTGGCAGGGCATGAAAGTGCACAGGTGTATGGGTAGTAGTGCTAAATTTTCACTCTGGCAAATTATGCAGGCGGCATAGATGGGCGGAGCAAGTCCGCCCTAGTTTATTTTTGCAGATTGCGCATGTCTAAACGCATTTGAATCCATTGCTGGACCTCGCTCTCAAGCCAGCCTACGCAGCGCTCGCTGAGTTGGAGAGGGATAGGAAACTTCCCTTCAGCGATGTATTTGTAGATAGTTGAACGGCCAAGACCGGTTGAATCGATGACTTGTGCAAGGCGAAGTACTTTCATTTTGCGGCTCCAGTTGTTTGTCTCAAACGATCTGGAAGCCGAATATTTTTCGCATAAGACCAATCTCAACCAGCGTCTGTACCTGGGCTATGACCGGCTAACGGTGAGGCACCGCACCTAGTTGCTCCAGCCAGCCGGCTACAGTCGGTAAGCAATGTGGGACTGTAAGTGTTGACCTAGCTCCTGGCGGTTTGTACCAGCTCATCGCGGAGGACACTGCAACTCCTCAAAGGGGCGCTATGTAAACAGGATAAATTTAATGCACTAAAACTACTCTAGAGATCATCTAAAAATGACCTAAGGTAATTCTATAATTTCTCTAAAATTGCGCTAAAATGCATCCAGGTAGAAATTGGCTCTGTGCTCTAGATCACATTGGGGGAGTTATGCAAGGAAGGATTGTAGAAGAAGAACGGAGGCGTCTCGCTGAAGCCCGCTGTGACACTTGGCTATGGTTCGTAATACGTGAAAACTACAAAAATTTGCCGCTTGAGAGCTTTGGTCAAGAAAACCTTCGCGAATATCTGACTAAATTTGAGTACGGACCTCGAATTGACGAATTAATAAACGTTATTTCCAAACGACGCTTGCTTCCAATAAATCAACTAAAATGGATTGCCGATGACGAACGCCAGACTAACTGGCTTCTGTCATATACCACGAAAACACTGGGAATCGATCTTTCTCCGCTGCCTGCTGGATTAGACGATAGAGAGGTGCTGTTGGCGAAAATCGACTATTACGACATCGATTTGAACGATAAGTCCAGCGTAATTGATAGGATGAGAAGTGATTGGAATGAATATCTAAAAAGCGACATCATTTTTAAGTGGTTTGGGGAAAAAGAAGAATCCGTTCGATGCGCATTTGCCTGGGAGTGGCTAGTTAAGCATAAGGCCCGTGAGACATATGGGCAACAGGCTATTACTAATTACAAGGAGTTGCTGAGGTTCTATGACTGGATTGAAGTCAATGACGCGCAAAAGAAATTAGATGTCGCCTCGATCAAGAAGAAATGCAGTCAACAGAAGTATCGTGAAGGCATGAAAGGCAAGAGCCAGTACAATTTCATGCTATCTGACCAAGTAATTGCCGATCTGGATAAACTGGCTAGCTGCTATCAGGCAACCAGGCCCCAAATCATTGAGGCCTTGATTAAAATGGAAGTTGCCCAAGGGACCTACTTGCCTCAAAAAATAAAAAAAACATCGTTGTACTAACGGTTTCCGGCTCTTATTTTGATGTATCGGCTTGATTGCGCCGCGTAATCGGCGTCATTTCTGCCTTTCCTGGTACTTTGTCACAGTAAGCTGCCCACTCGGCCATAAGGGCAGCTCGTTTTGCGAACTGAGAGCCACGTTGATAGGCTCGTTCGACGGCATCTGGCAGTTGGTGCGCGAGCGCATGCTCTGCAACCTCACGTGGATAGCTGGTGGTCTCCGCCGCCCACATGCGGAAGCTGCTGCGGAAACCGTGGATGGTAATTCCGTCACCGTTTGCGTCAACCCAAACGGGCCTATCCTCGCCGTTCATGCGTCGAATCACTGCCGTTAACGACATATCTGATAACGGTTGCCCCTTGGTTCCGGAAAACACAATTTCGCCGCTCTCTGGTAGCGATTTCAATAGAGCGAGTGCTGCGTCGCTCAATGGAACTTGATGCTCGCGGCCGGCTTTCATACGTTCTGCTGGGATTGTCCAGATCTTCTTGTCGATGTCGAATTCAGACCTGCGGGCGCCACGCACCTCACCCGACCGACACGCAGTCAGAATGGTAAGTTCCACGGCACGAGCGGCTATGCCATCGCGCGCTCTGAGCGCGGAGATGAATTCGTTCATGCGCTGCCAAGGCAATGATGGATGGTGCTTCGTCCGACTCGTCTTGCTAATGGTGGCAAGCAGGTTGTCCAGGTGGCCTTTCCAGCGCGCCGGATTTTCTCCTGTACGGTAGCCGCTAGTAGTGGCCCAGCCAAGAATGGACTCGATGCGTCCGCGTAGTCGGCTGGCGGTCTCTGTTTTTGTTTCCCAAATAGGCGTCAGGCATTTCACGACTAGGCCGGTGTCGATCTCAGCCACAGGCAATTTTCCAAAAATGGGGCTGGCGTATGTGCTTAGCGTATTTGTCCACTGATCGGCATGCTTAGCATTCTTCCAGCCTGCTTTGTGTGCGGACACGTATGCTTCCGCGCACTGGTCGAACGTCATCATCCTTGCGTCGGCCAATGCGCTAGCGAGCTGCTCTTGCTTTTTGGCTGCTAAGGGGTTGATGCCATCAAGGATGAGCTTACGGGCAGCAAGCGCCTTCTGGCGCGCTTCCGCTAAGCTCACGGTGTGAGTGGGGCCGAGTCCCATGCCGTATGCCTTACCGGACATCATGTAGCGGAACAGCCAGGACTTGACGCCGCCGGGTGTGATTTGCAATGTCAAACCACCGCCGTCACCGTACAGGCCTGGCTTGGTGAGTTTGCTTACCTGCATTGCCGAGAGTCGTTGCTGTTGGCGTCCCATTCGGTTTCCTAACTATCAAAATGACTATCAAATAGTAGCCGGATTTTAGCGAATAGTAAAGGACGTCGATGGACGTCAACTTTCCGTATCTCTTTGTTTCTTAAGGGGATCGTAGATCGTGGTGGACACTGATGGACTCTTGCCATGCGGACACCGCTTCCGCCAAGAAAATACAAGAAACCGCCCACTGGGCGGTTTTTGCATTTTCGGACGGACGCGGTGAGATTCGAAGGGCTGGGCTTGCAAGCCCAGCCCTCTCCGAATCGCCCAACTGCTGCCGCCGCGCGGCAGCTTCGCGCGCCGAAGGCGCGCGTTCCTCACCACTATCAAATTTCGCAAATTCGCATAGAAGACAAGGTATATTGCTATCTTGTCCGTGTCTCAATGTCGGCACAGACCGATTCCCTTAGGCCGCATTTCATTTCTGCCTCCGTTGCCTGACCCTGACTCCTCCGAACCTCACCTACCATCGCTTCCAGATCTCGTCTCACGACTATGTCGCCTCTCGACTCCATTGCCACAAAGAACCTGGCAAATACATGATCCCCGCCGATTGTGCAGACGTCTGCACTTTGCAACGTGCTTGATCAAGTTGGCTGTTAAATATCACACATTGCTCGCAGGGGCGTTACAATTGGTGAGAATTCATGACGTGACGTACTGTAATATTGCAGTTAAGCCATTCATTGACTCATTGCTTAACTGCAATTGATGTGTTGCCAGAGAGTTGGGATGCATCTATTGTTGCGATTTGTCAACTGAGCGCGTATTCAGGTTATAATTGCGGGCTTTTTCCGTATCGCGCGCTAGAAGAACAAAAAACGGTACATACTTATTTATGACTACAAATATTTTTGATGGCCACGCTTGTGTAATGGCGACTGACTCCAGATGGTCGATTCGCCACGGTGACTGGTTGTTGTATCTGGACGACACGAATTACCAGAAAATTGAACGTAGCCACGGGAAGGCGCTGATGTTCGCCGGTTTCGGAGGAAAAATTCAAGAATGGAAGAATTGGATTCGTTCAAATCCTGCCGATGACTCAGGTATGCCTGAATTCAAAGGAGTATCTGTTTGTATGGTCGATGAGTCTACTCATGAAGTAGATATGACCGACGAAAAGTACTATATAAATAACAATGTATATTGCGCTGGTTCCGGTAAGGAATTGGCCTATGGATGCTGGTTGGTCAATAAGAGTTCAAAACAAGCTGTCGAAACGGCAAAATCAAAAGATTTTTGCAGTGGTGGCGATGTAAAGTTTATTGATTTCAAAAATTCAGAAACCAATCTTGTTAATTTCTACCCAGAGGCAGAACCTACCATTGAAAAGGTAAGTCTTGCTATAGCTCAAAGAGGGATCTCCATGAAGCTTTCAACTCAAAGTGCACCAATTCTCCCATTTTCTAAAGCTGATGCTGCAGCAAGTGAAGAAGCTGTAGTTCGAGCTGAAATTGCCGGCTTGGTGGCAAACGGTCAACTGTCTGCTGATGCTCCTTGTGATGGTATGCACGATGATTGGTCTGAAGAAAACAAAGCTAAATTCAAAGCTGCACTTGGAAAGATGTTTGGCTGGAAGAACTAACTTTTTTCAAAATCGCGTTCAAAATGGCTCGCATATGTGAGCCATTTTTTTGAGAGTATACATTATCTCATCGGGTTTCCTTGCTGCCTAATTTGTTGATGCCCGCTCAGTCATCTTGTTCTGTGCCGAAGTAAGATGTTGGTTCTGTCCTCCGGGCTATAGACGTGGGACAGGCAGCGTAGAACAATTCAGGGCGCAGACGAACAGCCTAGTCCTTCTTTTCGTCCTTCTTTTCGTCCTTCTGCATGGCGGCCTGCGCCTTGGCGTGGTGCTGGGCTTTTTGCTGTTCGTTCTGCTCGATTTGCGCCACCTGTTCTTGCAACAGTTGGATGTCGCGCTCCAGGTCGGCGATTTCCTTGATCAGTGCCATGCGGTCCGCCGGGCCGGTCGCATTCATTAGTTGCTTCTGCAATTGCGTGAGTTTTTTGAGCAGGGTCTTGATTTGGCCGGACAGCATGCCGAGCTGTCCCTGCGCGCCGGAATTGCCCGCGACGCGCGCTGCGCCGCCACCGTTTGATGCCGCGATTGCTACCATCCTTCAACTCCTTGCCAGTTCAGGGTAATGCGTCTGCCACGGGGTAGAGCTGGATGTTTTCCCGGTGTATCCGCTTCGATAACGCGTTGAAGATCGCCTTGGTCTGTTCGGTGAACGAGGCTGCGCTGGCGCTGATCAAGGTCGTGTTGTTCCAGAATTTCATATACGTTTCAAACGTTTGCGCGAGGTCGCCCATTTCCTTGGCGTAGTGCTGGGCGAGTTCCCGCGCTTGCTGGTCCTTGCTCTGCAGCATGGACGGGTACAAGCTCTTGTCTTCCATCGCCAGATGCAGCCCGACCAGGCCATGCATCTTGCTCAACTGCCGGCGGATTTGCGCGGCGCTTTCTTCCGAGATCATTGCGCCGAGTTGTTGATTGATATCTCGGGCAACCGTCAAAATTTCCACGTGTTGCTTTTTTAAATTGTCAGTCTTTGCCATCTTGTTTGCCTTGGATTGAAATCGGTGAGTTGTGTTTTGTTTAGTTTTTATTGTCCGAGGCGCGCGCGCAGCTGGCTCGGGTCCGCTTGCAGCAACACCGAACCGTGGATGGCTGTGAGCGCTTGTGCGCGCTGCGCGATGGCTTGCGGCGTCTGCTCGGTTTTTTTCTGCGTGTCCTCTAGCAGCCCGAGTAAGTCGTGCACTACGGTCGCCGTGACGGGTGTTGTCGTGTCCTCGGTCAACTGGCCCATCACATATTTCGACACCCGCGTCGACTGGCTTGCCGCTTGCTGCAGCGATGCTTTGGCCAGCACGCCTTTGCTGTAGCCCAGCTCGGCGTCGCTGCTGGCGTCGTCGCTGATCTGCTTGTAATAGTAATTCTGCGATTGCCTGGTGTTGTCCAGGGCCAGCGGCGTGTCGGCCGATAGCGCCTCGTGGAAGCTGGCGTCCAGATGCGCGGACTGCTTCTGTGACAGCGTGCGGTCCAGCGCGCCGTGGCCGCCGATGGCGGTGGCCTGGGTGGCCTGGTAAGCGTAGGTGTCGCTTTCGCCGGGCCGCATGGGATTCGGCGAGCTGGCGTTGTCGGTCATGGACGCGCTGAAATCGGCCAGCCCGCTCAGCATGGCGTGCTCGCCCGGCCGCAACGCCAGCGGTTGTGCCGCGTCGGCATGTTGCTGCGGCAAGTCACTATTCATCTGCTGGAAGGCGTCCTTGAACAGGGTCAGCGTCGCCGCGTTGGCCTTGCCACGGCTGCCGGCCTGGCTGAATTGCGTCAGATAGGCATCCATCGCCGACTGGCGCTGCCGGGCGTTGCCCAGATTGCCGAGATGGCTCAGGTCGACACTAATCTTGACGCTGCCTTGCGGTCCCTCGCTGCTGACCGATCGCTGGCTGCTGTCGGCGTGGAAGTCGATGGTCTGCGGCTGCGCGCCGCCCAGCTGCACTTGCGCGTGCAGATCGACCGACGAGAGCAGCGCGGGATTGTACTGAGTCAAGCCATCTAGGTCGAGCTTGGGCGGCACGGCACCGATGCCGTCGATGGCGCCCTGGAAGGCGTCGGCCAGCTGGGCCAGGGCGCCACGGTCGGCGTCGCTGAGTTTGCCGCTACTCTTGATTTGCACGGCCATGCCCTGGTCCTGGCTGCCCAAAGTCAGCGTCACCTTGATGCCGTCGGCGGTCTTGATGTCGAGCGAGATCTGATTCGCCGCAGCGCCATGCAAGGCGTTGCGCGTCAGCGCATCGAGCGCCGTTGCCTGCGCGCCAGCGCGGGCGCCCGGCGACGATTGCAGCAGCGACTGCGAGAAATCGCTGCCATCCGTGCCCAGCCGGTTCAGCAGCGCAGCCCCCACTCCCTGGAAGCGGCCGGACAGCTGCTGGGCGCCGTAATTCGCCGTCATCAGCGCGGTGACGGCGTCATTCGATTTTGTCTCCCACGTCAGCACATTCGACTCGCGCGGCTGCATGCTCTGCATCGCGTCCATGGCCGCCGCAGCCGATGCGCCGGACTGGCTGAGCGTCACCGTGCCGCCGGCGGGCGCCGACGTGTCAGCCGGCAGCGCGGTGGCGCCGGCAAGCGCGCGCGTGGCGGGTGTGCTCATGCTCGAAGTCAAACTGCTCAAGGACGATACGGTAGTCATGGTTACGCTGTCTGTGATTGTGCAATAGACCATTGTAAAACCCACGCGGACGGAATGGGGCAGGCCAATTCCGAGAAAAATGGCGTGTCAATTGGACGGCGCTGGCCGGCCGCATGTGACGTCGAAAGAATTGACTACGCATTTTTAAAGATGTATTATAAATGCATATTTAAGCGATCCGGCCGATTGCCCCTGTTCCCGGTCATTGAATCTTTTCTTAGGAGAATAAAATGCCAGCTTCCCACACCACGTCTTCCCTGGACTCGCATCGCGCCGCGCGCAACCTGTCCGACCGCGTCGCGCTCGCCATCACCTTGCTGCTGCGCTTCTTTGCCGATACCTTCTTCGCCAAGCGCTACGGCAACCGCGCGATCGTGCTGGAGACGGTCGCCGCAGTGCCGGGCATGGTCGGCGGCATGCTGGTCCACTTGCGCTGCCTGCGCTGGATGGTGCCGGACCATGGCTGGATACGGACCTTGCTGGACGAGGCGGAAAACGAAAGGATGCACTTGATGACGTTCGTCCAGATCGCCAAACCGAACTGGTTCGAGCGCCTCGTCGTGCTGCTGGTGCAAGCCATCTTCTTCGTCACTTTCTTCCTGCTGTATCTGCTGTCGCCGCGCACCGCGCATCGCCTGGTGGGCTATTTCGAAGAGCAGGCGGTCATCAGCTACACGCTCTACCTGACGGAAATCGATGAAGGCCGGGTTGCCAACATCCCCGCCCCGGATATCGCCATCGCCTACTGGAACCTGGCTGCGGATGCGCGCTTGCGCGAAGTGGTGATTGCGGTGCGGGAAGATGAAATGGGCCATCGCGACGTCAACCACGAATTCGCCGATGTGCTGAACAGCGCAGGCAACCAGGCTGCGTTGGCCCTCGGGGGGCGCGCCGCCGCGCCGTCGGGAGGCTGCGCGGCGTGCCGCGGGGCGCATTTCGAAATCGGCGCGATTGCATCGGGTCAAGAGTATTTATGAGACGCAGCGCGCCTCTTGGCGATCACGTTTTCAGCCCGTTTGGGCATCACCTTCCAGGACTATATGAAACTCGGTAAACTCTGCATCGCGCTGGCCTGCGCCGCGCTGGCGCCGCTCTGCGCGGCCGGTGAAATCAAGCCTTACGACCAGGCAGCGTTCGACCGGCTGGCCACGTCGGGCAAGCCCGTCGTCCTGTCGATCTACGCCACGTGGTGCACCACGTGCAAAGCCCAACAGCCCATCGAAAATGAACTGATGCACGCCCCGGCATACCGCGACGTGACGATGCTGACGATAGACTTCGACAGCGCCAAACCGCTGCTCGCCAAATACCACGTCGCCATGCAAAGCACGCTGATCGGCTTCAAGGCCGGCAAGGAAGTGGGACGGTCGGTCGGCGACACCACGCGCGCCGGCATCGAAGGCTTGTTCAAGAAAACCCTGGACTAAGGCGGCGCATGGATTTCGGCCCCAGCTCATATGGATTCGGCTTCGCGGCGGGTCTCTTGTCGACCTTGTCGCCGTGCGTTTTGCCCATCATTCCGATTCTTTTGGGAACGGCGGCGAATGCCCATCCGCGCGCCTCGCTGGCCCTGGCTGCCGGGCTGGCGATTTCCTATGCCGTGATCGGCACGACCCTGGCTTCCGTGGGAACCGTGGCCGGCGTCGACGGCGCGCTATTAAAAACCGGCGGTGCGGCGATACTCGGCCTGATCGGCGTGGTGCTGATGTCGACCACGCTGCAAGAGCGCTTCGCGCGGACCACCTCGCGCGTCAGCAACGTCGGCAATGCCGTGCTGGCCAAGCTTGCCATCGACGGCTTGGCGGGGCAGTTTGTCGTCGGGCTGTTGCTCGGGGTGGTCTGGAGTCCGTGCGTTGGCCCCACGCTGGGGGCGGCTGTCGTGCTGGCCAGCCAAGGCGCGCACACGCTGCAGGTGGCGTCCATGATGGCGCTGTTTGGACTGGGCGCGGCGGCTCCCGTGGTCGTGCTGGGCGCGCTTTCACAGCGCATCCTCGGTTCGACCAGGGGGCAGCTGCTGAAGGCGGGCAGGGTGGGGAAGGTGGCGATGGGCATCTCCATGGCATGCGTGTCGCTGCTGATCCTGAGCGGCTACGACAAGCAGCTGGAGAGCCTCATCGTTGAACTCTCGCCATCCTGGCTCACGGCGATGACCACCCGGTTTTAAAGGCGGAGTTAATCGCGCAGGCCGCTACCGCGCGCGATCGCCCGGTTCGCCGCCGGGCAGGCCGATTTGCCGATCGCCCTGGAGACCGGCTGCATCGCCGAGGCCGGGATGCCGGTGATAATCACGTCAACGATGTCGACGTGATTATCACCGGCTTGCGCGGCGCCTGGTTCGCTATTGTCCAGCGGCGCGTAGCAGGTCGCGCACGGTCAGCAACGCCGCGTCGATACGCTCCGTTTCCACTGAGCCGTATCCCAAAAACAGCCCCTGTTTGACGTCCGGCCCAGCGTAGAAGGCCGACAGGGGATACAGGCCGACGCCAGCCTCGCGGGCGGCCGCGATGAGCGCAGGTATGTCCAGCCCGGGCTTGCAGGTGGCTACCAGATGGAATCCGGCTTCGGAAGGAATCAGCTCGAACCACGGGGCAAGGATGGTGTCGAAGGCGTTCTGGATTTTTTCCCTGCGCAGCGCGTAGCTGCCCTGGGTCCGGCGTACATGGCGCAACAGGTGGCCGTCGGACACAAACTTCGCCAATGCAAATTGCAGCATCGTGTTGCATTGCCAGTCGCTCAGGCGTTTCGCGGCGACCAGGGCCTGGGCGATCAGCGACGGCGCCAGCACGTAGCCGATGCGCATCTCGGGAAACATGACCTTCGACATCGTTCCGACAAAAATCACGATGCCGAAGCGATCCAGGCTTTGCAGCGCATCGATGGGCCGGCCGGTATAGCGGAATTCGCTGTCGTAATCATCCTCGATAATGATGGCGCCGATGGCCGCCGCCTTCTCCAGCAGGGCGTGCCGCCTGGCTTCGCTCATCGCCATCCCCAGCGGAAATTGGTGCGCCGGCGTGACATAAATAATCCGCGCGTCGCCGGGAATCGCCTCGACGTCGATGCCGTCGGCATCCACCGGCACGCCGACGACGCGCGCCCCGAGGCTGGCGAACAGCAGGCGCGCGCGCGGGTAGCCGGGCTCCTCCAGCGCGACGCACATGCCGGGCTCGACGAGAACCCGGCCGATCAGGTCCAGCGCCTGCTGCGCGCCGCTGGTGATGACGACATCGTCGACGCTGCCGGCGACGCCGCGTGAAAATCCGGCGTGCCCCAGCAGCGCCTGCCGCAATTCCAGCAGGCCGGCGGCGTCGCCATAGCGGCCGCGCCGGGCCGCGGAGCGCCGCAAGCCATGCATGACGCAGCTGCGCCACTCGTCCTGCGGGAAATGGCCGGTCGACGATTCGCCGCCGGTGAAATCGACCGGGCAGCGGTCTTTCTTGCCGACTTGATCCCTGGCGGCGAGATCCATCCATTTCTGCAGGGCGGCGCTGGGCCGCCACGAAGAGGGTTGCTGGACCGGTTCGGCGGCAAGCGGACGATGGACAAACGTCCCCTTGCCGACATATCCCACTAATTTTTTATCGTAAGTCAGCCGGTGGTAGGCGTCGGCCACGGATTTGCGCGCGACGCCCAGCTGCCTGGCCAATAGCCGCGACGGCGGAACTTGCTGGCCGTTGGCCAGCCTGCCGGAGGCTATGGCGCTGGAAATCTGATCGTAAATCTGATGGGTTAAATCCTTGCCGTCTTTGATCAGAATGTGTAGTTCCATAATATCGGGAATCTCTCGCATGGGTTGGATGCCGAATACTACTGAACTCCTGGACGCTTTCGAATGGACTCCACTTGTTATCGGAAATTGGCCCGCGTCATTCCCACTCACCCCAGGCGCGCACGACGGACTCGCGCAAACGCATGCGCGCGCGATACAGGATGACGCGCAAATTGCCGGCGCTGATGGCGCAGCTTGCTTCAATTTCACTCAAGTCCATGCCGAGATATTCGCGCATCAAGAACAGGCGCGCCATGTGCGGCGGCAGCCGGCTGATGCAGGACTCGACGATCCCCAGCAGCTGGCTCTGCGCCGCCCTGGTGGCGCCACAGGCGGTGTCGACGAAGGCGGCCGGATGCCAGGCGTCGTCGGCGGTGAACTGCGCGTCGACATCGTCTTCCCCGGCGGCATCGTCGAACGGCACGGCGGACTGGAGAAATCTGCGGCGCCGGATGGCGTCGACTATTTTGTTGCGCAGGATGCCGGTCAGCCAGCTGCGCAAATTCGAGCGCCCCTGGAAGTTGTTCCAGCTGCGCGCGGCGCCGATCAGCGTGTCCTGCACGGCGTCTTCGGCGTCGGCGGCGTCGGCCA
>Ga0105856_1001043_pt1 | contig 12375 bp, 9 predicted proteins | sample OrgsoiDNA_201060_FD_89681 | JGI IMG/M metagenome (GOLD analysis project Ga0105856, IMG submission 89681) | Permafrost soil microbial communities from the Arctic, to analyse light accelerated degradation of dissolved organic matter (DOM) -... | ecosystem: Environmental > Terrestrial > Soil >...
AATAACCTTTGATAATCGAGGTTATTCCGCCTGTTCACAAGAAAAATGGCAACATCACCATAAAGACAAGAAATCAAATTAAACCATTGATTTTAAATCATTTAAAAAACACGCATCATCAGACACACCTGACTTAATTAGCGATGTAAATTAAACTATACCCACCAAAATCGACACCTTAGTGTTTTTAATTACTAAAGGCGCGATAACTGTGTCAATTTTGTGTTTTTCCTTATATACTTAACAGGTTAGCCCGTTGCAGACTGACGTCCTTAATTAGCAACAAAAGTATCTGTACTACCCAACACTGGCAGCGATAAAGGTTGCTATTTCGTGAACTCGACGACATTGAGTCACGGTTGTTTAACAGGAGGATAATCACCATGGTGTCATCTCAGGAGCATCCGAAGCACAAATCCCGCCATCAAGAGTATTCACTGGTTTTTCCCATCGCTGCGTTATTGGTATTGGTTTTCTTCAATGACAGCCGCGACTTCCTCGCCGTTATTGGTATTAATGCCATTGCGTTGGTCGGCATCCTCGCCAGCGCATTCAGCGTTGTGCGCCATGCCGACGTATTAGCCCACCGTCTGGGAGAACCCTACGGTTCTTTGATCCTCAGCCTGTCGGTCGTTATTCTCGAAGTGAGCCTGATTTCTGCCTTAATGGCGACAGGTGACGCAGCACCTGCGCTGATGCGCGATACGCTGTTCTCGATCATTATGATCGTCACCGCCGGTCTGGTGGGTTTTTCACTGTTGCTCGGCGGGCGTAAATTCGCGACGCAATATGTGAACCTTGGCGGTATCAAACAATATCTGATGGCGATTTTCCCCCTCGCTATCATCGTACTGGTTCTGCCTTCTGCCCTGCCGAGCGGCAACTTTACCACCGTGCAGGCGCTGTTTGTGGCCGTCATTTCGGCCGCAATGTATGGCGTATTCTTATTGATTCAGACTAAAACGCACCAAAGCCTGTTTATCTACGAACATGAAGATGAAGGCGAAGAAGATGGTCACGGTAAACCTTCATCGAAAAGCAATCTGACGCACACCCTGTGGCTGATTGTGCATCTGGCGCTGGTTATTGCGGTGACGAAATTCAACGCGAACCCGCTGGAAGAGCTGCTGACCGAACTGAATGCACCGGCTCAGTTCACCGGCTTCCTCGTGGCGTTGTTGATCCTCTCCCCTGAAGGGCTGGGCGCACTGAAAGCGGTGATGAAAAATCAGGTCCAGCGTGCGATGAATCTGTTCTTCGGTTCGGTACTGGCGACTATCTCCCTGACCGTTCCAGCGGTCACGCTGATTGCCACATTTACCAACCAGGAGCTGATCTTCGGGCTGGCCCCGGCCAACATCGTGGTGATGATATCGGTGCTGATTCTGTGCCAGATTTCGTTCTCGACCGGACGTACCAATGTCCTGAACGGCACGGCTCACCTGGCGTTGTTCTGTGCCTACATGATGATCATTATGTTGTAACTGACCTTCAGCAATAACAAAGGCCGCCTCGATGGGCGGCCTTTTTCATATTCCAATGTAGGGAAAATTAAGAGTAGGCGTGCAGGGTGCGTTTACACAGCTCCGAACGCACGCAATCCTCTTTGCCGAATTCAATGATGCCCACCATCTCGTCTTCTTCGAAGCGAGACATTGCATCGCTAAGACCCGATACCACGCCGCGCGGTAAATCGCATTGGGTAATATCACCGTTAACAATCACCGTCACATTTTCACCCAGACGGGTCAGGAACATTTTCATTTGGCTGGCAGTGACGTTCTGGGCTTCGTCCAGAATAACCACCGCATTCTCGAAAGTACGTCCTCGCATATAGGCGAATGGCGCAATTTCGACCTTGCCTATCTCCGGTCGCAGGCAATATTGCATAAATGATGAACCCAGACGACGTAATAAGATGTCGTATACCGGACGGAAATAAGGTGCAAACTTCTCAGAGATATCACCGGGCAAGAAACCGAGATCTTCATCGGCCTGCAATACCGGGCGAGTCACAATAATTCGTTCTATCTCTTTATGTATTAATGCCTCGGCCGCCTTCGCCGCACTAATAAAAGTTTTGCCACAGCCTGCTTCGCCGGTAGCAAAAATCAACTGTTTATTCTCTATGGCTAATAAGTAATGACCTTGAGCTTCGGTTCGTGCCTGGATTGCAGATGAGTCGCGAGTATCACGAGCCATTCCAATCGATTCCACTCCGCCCATTTGAATTAAAGAGGTCACAGATTCTTCCTCACGTTGGCGGTGACTACGTGAATTGCTACGAATAACACGTTTCGCTTCACGACGAGCTTTGATCACTTCTTTCTGACGTCCCATAGTGGCACCTTACAGTTTGCAGTTTGATTCACTTAACGCTAAGGCCGAAGCCCGCACGATTATGTTTCACTAACAAATGAAGTGTTGGTCTCCTTTTAGACCAAGAGGGGCCAATGAATAATGGTAAAGCGCTGACCATCAAGGGAATAGACCCAGGATCACTGCCAAATAAAGAACCAGTAAGTTTCAGATTAAGAGTGAGGTCAGTTAAAGAACGGAGGTGCTGTAGTGTGGTAGATAAAAAGGAAAATATATAAGGAGTGGAAGAAGCGTTGGCGGTAAATATCAGAGAGTCGACGTCTTGGCCCTCGCGTGCTTTTAAGCAGTGACCGCGAGTGATGAGGGGTAAAATTATTTTTTTAGTACCTAGCCCAAGAATGGACTTTCTCATTCGCGATCCCCGCAGTGGTATTTACGGCTTCTGACCGTACACCGAGTAAACTTTCTAATCTCACTTCACGCTTATTTTGCTTTATTCAACAACAGCATCTCAATAAGCTATGATTAAAAAGTACCGCCTGATAATGACAGTATAGTGACAGCCATTATCTTTGCTAAGAATTTTCGTAACCAAGGTCTTACTGAAATGTAAAAAAGTTTGTTGAGAAGGTCAATAGGATCTTTTGAGGATCGTTAAAGATCCTACCGCCCTTTCTCTTACAATCCCTTAGGCGTGCTACGCGCCAAATCTTTTACTGCACAGGCTGTGAATGGCAATTGACCCTGTCACCGCGAATAAGATCGGAATTAAAAAATCATGCCCGACGCGGGTGAATTCCATGATCAACACCACCGCTGTCAATGGCATTTTCATCGAAGAGGCCAAGAATGCCGCCGCGCCGATGATCGCAAAAGCCCCCAAAGAGGTGCCCGGCCAGTAAATGCTCCATATGCCGCCCAGCACACAGGCCAGCAATGCCCCGTTTGACAGTCCCGGCGTTAGCAACCCGCCCTGCGCGCCCGCCCGTAAGGTGCTCCAGGTGATCGCCACTTTCGCCACCAGCAATAACGCCGCCAAACTAAGGGTGATCTGATTATCGAAACTGATTTGCGCCGGACCTTTGCCGTTACCGAGCAACTGCGGTAACCCACCGGCGAGAAAACCAATAACGGCGAAGTTGATCAGGTTGAAAAGAATCAGTTTGGCGTTACGCGGTGCCTGCGCTTTGGCGCTATTGGTCAGACGGGTGAAAAAGAATGCCGCCACACCAAAGATTGGCCCCATCACCGCCGACCACACCAGCAACGACGGGGTAATAGCCAGCGGCATCAGGTGGTATTGTGATTCATTGCCAAGACCTATCCACGCCACCAGCGCCGCAATCGCCGAGGTGCATATTGCCGGTAACAGCAATTGCCAGCTAAACGCCCCTAACAGCACTTCCAGCACAAACACCGCGCCACCGAGCGGTACGTTATATACCGCCGCCAGGCCAGCGCCTGCGCCACAGGCAATCATGATTTGCGTTTCACGTACCGTCAGGGAAAATCGCTTTGACAGCCAATTCGCACTCACCGCGCCGATTTCTCGCGGTGCCACTTCACGTCCCAACGGTGAACCCAGCGCCACGGTGATAATTTGCAGCAGTGCATGGATCGTAGTACTGAAAAACGGCGTCTTTGGATTATCAGATTTGACTGCCGCGGCAATGCTGACCAAGGGTTTGCCCCAGCGATACAGCGCCCACCAGCCGAGACCCGCCACCAGACCGCAAGCCACTAATACGGCAAAGCGCCGCAGATGGCTGGCTGCCGTCACCCCTTCCAGAAAACTTTCATTGCTGATCACCGCATCCTGGCTGTAGCCGAAGGCCAGATGTTGGAGAGAGTGCAAGATAAGCGCCAGCATCATGCCGCCTAAGCCTGCCAAAATACCGGTCAGGATAGTGACCAGCGTCAGCCTCCAAATCGGGCTGGAAACCTGTGTTTGAGTCAACTTGATTCTCCGCCATCGGGCTAATAACGCATCGGCCCAAATCGTTACGCATTCATCTTATTGATTTAATTTACTCGAAGATCCTTAAACGAGAGGTCAGCTCAGCAGATTATTTTTCTTTTCATTAAGCAGGTAGCTGTTGATCCCCGTCGCCAGCGCATGGGCCATTTTCTCCTGAAACACCGGCTCACCGAGCAATTTTTCTTCATGTTTGTTGGTGATAAAGGATGTTTCCACCAGCACCGACGGAATGCGTGGCGACTTCAATACCGCAAACCCCGCCTGCTCAGGATGTGGGCTGTGCATGTGATGGACTTTAATAATGTTCGACGCCAGATGGCGACCAAAGTCCAGACTGCGGCTGATGGTTTCGCGCTGGTCGAGATCAAACAGCGTTTCCTTCAGGTAAGGATCGTCGGTTTTAACATCATCGTCATACAACACATCGACGCTGTTTTCACTCTGCGACAGATAGCGCGCCATGGCGCTACCGGCACCGTGTGGCGATAGCGCAAACACCGACGCGCCCGAGACGTCATCGTTGGTGAAACCGTCGGCATGAATCGAGATAAACAGATCCGCCTGATGGTGATGCGCCAGACTGACGCGGTGATACAGCGGAATAAACACGTCATCTTGCCGCGTCAGCACCGCATGAATGCCGTGATCCTGATCGAGCAAGGTTTGTAACCGTTTAGCAATATGTAATACCACGTGCTTTTCATAGGTGCCTTCGTTACCGATCGCACCGGGGTCTTTGCCACCGTGGCCGGGATCAATCATCACCAGCAGGTTTTTCTTCACCACGGGTGCCGCAACCCCCGCCGCTGCCGGCAGGTTTTCAGCCACAGCATTGGGTACCGTCAAATTCACCGTCAGTGAACCCGCATTCTGGCTGCGTTGTAGTCGTGGCGCGGCATTCACTTCCAGCACCACGCGGGTAATTTCTGGGGTGAAATGGGCAATTTGGCTATGCACCAGCCACGGAAACTTCTGCTTAAGCACGGTCAGCGAATGCACCAATGAGGGCGGAAACGCCTCAAGCGGCACGTCGATCACCACGCGGTGTGGAGAATCGAGTGTAAACACCCGGCTGCGTTGGTCATTGGCAGGCACCACAATATGGATGTGACTGGCGTCAGAGGTCAGCGAAATCGGCACCGCCACGGATTTGGCGTACACGCGTGGCGCAGTCAGTGCCATGCCGACACCCAGAATCAGAAGTTTTCGGCGCTGGTGATTGATGGTCATAAACAAGGTTTCCTCGGGCGTCGTGACGGCTTAGCATCATGACATTCCTCACCTTTTTATGATTTACGCGGAGTATTAACAGACAGTGAATTCAGTAACCAGCGGTAAAAAAGTCATGCTGTTATGCGCTTCCCGTGAACACATTTATTTCAGGTGTCGCACAACGGTGTGAGGATCAAACGAATGAAACATTTTTTTAATTGAGTAAAGAAAATTTGATATTTCGTAAAGAAAAGTAAGTAGAGATCTCTATGATGCGCAACTTAAATTATTCACTTGGATTATTTGAATGCGTAAATTATTGATGGTTTCTATCGTTTCTGCTGTTTTCTCCGCGTCTGCATTTGCTGTAGAGGACGCTCATGTTTTCGACCATGCGGTCGCAACGCGCGATGCTGACGTTTCCGCCGAAGCGAATGCTTCTGCCAACAGACAGGCGGCGCTGAATGCCTATAACGATACCACCAGCCGTGACGGTTCTGGCCGGTTCAATCCTGATAATTCTACGAATCAAGCCATCGTTGATAAAGCTCAGAGTGCACAAGATGCTGAGAAGGTGACACGCCAGGCGCTGGTTACCGATATCGAGAATGTCAACGGCGTGAATTACAGAAACCAATTGGAACAACAGCAACTTAACGCGATGTTGGCTGACACCTACGGCGTGAAAAACAATCCACAATTGACCGCACAATACAGCGAGCAAAATACCCCAGTATATTCCGGCACCTCGATGCGCCCGGCAACCGACACCATTAACGTTGCCGTCAGCAGCCTGAAACCATCAACGCGTGTGAGCGTGACGGTTAACGGCCAGACCACCCTTACCACCGCCGCTGAACTGGCAAAGATTAACCCGTCACTTCAGGTCGCTGTTCCGCACGTTCCCGCATTAATGACCTCACTGGGTAGCAATGCCGCAGATAAAAACGGCGGCAAGGGTCATCATGGTTCTGAAGGCCGCGGGGCTGACAGTGCGCATTCTCACGCCTTTGGCGGTCATGGTTACGGCGCGGATAACTCAAAATCAGAAGGTTTTGGCGGGCACTCGCACTTCCACTAAGCCATACTCATCGCTTAAGCCTTAAGCACGCAGTAAAAAGGGAGCCGAGGCTCCCTTTCTTTTCGCAACAAATCAAGTTTTCAGACTCACGCCTCTATCAGCGACTGTCCCAGATAGTGATTTTCATCCTTCACGCCCGGCAAGGTGAAGAAGAATCCGCCGCCCACTGGACGGATATATTCTTCCAGCGGCTCGCCGTTCAGGCGCTTTTGCACACTCAGGAAACCCTTTTCCAAATCATGCTGGAAGCAGACGAACAACAGCCCCATTTCCAGTTGCCCAGAATTGGTCACCCCTAACGAATAGCTGTAGCCACGGCGCAGCATCAGGCTGACATCGGTCTCTTTGGTACGCGGATTCGCCAGGCGAATATGCGCGTCGAGCGGGATCACTTTACCTTCGGGATCTTTCGTGTAATCCGGCACGTCATGCTCTTTTTCCATACCCAGCGGTGCGCCGGTATGCTTATGGCGGCCGAAAATAGTCTGCTGCTCTTGCAGCGGCGTACGGTCCCAAAACTCAACGTGCATCGGGATAATACGCATCGCCTGATAGCTGCCACCCACCGACCACGCCGGTTCGCCCTGCTGCTCCGTCACCCAAATGGCTTTATCCATCAATGGCGTGTCTTTGGTATCGGGATTGGCGGTGCCGTCTTTAAAGCCCAGCAGGTTGATGGGCGTCTCTTTGCCCTGACTGCGCGCCGCGTGGGAGGAGATAAAGCCGTCGCGACGCCAGCGCACGCTGAGCAAATCCGGCGTGTATTTGATGATGTCACGCACTGCGTGCACCACGGTGTCGCTATTATTGGCGCAAATCTGCAACAGCATGTCGCCGTGGCACAATTTGGCATCCAGTGAATCGTTGGGGAAACGCGCCATGCGCTGTAACTTCAGCGGTTTATGCGGCGCTAAACCAAAACGCTCATCGAACAGCGAGTCGCCGACGGACAGCGTCATGGTCAGGTTATCCGGGTAAATCTCCGGGCCCATGACGCCAGAATCCATCGGCGGGAATTTAGGATCCACTTCGGGTGCGGTACCGCCAGTGGTCAGAAACGCGAAACGCGCCGTCAGCAAACGAAACAGGCGTTCGAGGTCAGCTTTACTGGTCGCCAACACGTCAAACGACACCAGCATCATCGAGGCTTGCTGCGGCGTTAAAATCCCGGCCTGATGCTCACCAAGAAACGGCTGCTTACTCCAGCGTTCGTCCGGTGACACCGTACCCGGCTCATAACCCGGCTTAGAGCCGGTGGTTTTTGAGGCGCTATCGTCCGCCATACCTGCAGCGGCAGCGCCACCAAGGGCCAGCGCACCGCCCAGTAAACCGACGCCTTTTAATAAACGCCGGCGTGAAGAAGAGACGTCCTGTGAATCGGACTTATTGTCGTTATGGTCACTCATTGCTTATGCCTCAATACGTAAACGCTTCCTGCTTCGCACTATGCAAAAGAGCGCCGAAGCGCCCTTTCTTTCAAACCCTTCAAAATCTCCCCAAAATAATTCGAGTCGCAGGTGTGTTGGCTGCGGCTCGAAGTATGAAGGGGAATTAATCCAGACCTAACACGCCGCGCAGCTTGGCTAAATCTTCCGCCAACGTGGTGATCGGGCCTTTCATCGCGATACGGTCAGCGTCGGTCAGCTTCTCGTAGCTTTCATAACCTTCTTTGGTTTTGTATTTGTCCAGCAGCGCATCCACCGTTTTGAAGTTGGCGTCGATCTTATCCAACAGCGGCTTGTCTGCTTTCACCAATAACGGGCGCAGCAGGTTCACGATTTTCTGTGCGCCATCAAGGTTGGCACGGAAATCCCACAGGTCGCTGCGGCTGTAACGATCTTCTTCACCGCTGATTTTGCTTGAGGCCACTTCTTCGATCAGATCCGCTGCACCGCCCACCACTTTGTTCGGCGGGAAGGTCAGATCGGTAATGCGTTTTTGCAGATCCTGCACGTCGGTGTACAGCTTGTCAGCAAACGGCTCGGTGCCTTGGGTGGTTTTATCCGCGAACAGGATTTTTTCCAGACGGTGGAAACCGGTGAATTTCGGATCTTCCGCTTTTTTCTCGAAATCGTCTTCACGGGCATCGATGCTGCTGTCCAGATCAGAGAACAGTTCGGCAATCGGCTCGATGCGCTCATAGTAAATACGGGTTGAGGCATACAGCGACTGGGCTTTCTTCAGGTCGCCCTTTTTCACCGCGTCGGTAAAGGCTTTGGTGTGTGACACCAGTTCGCCAACCTGTTGGGTGACGTAGACTTTGTATTCGGCAATCGGGCCAACCAGCGCCATGGCGTCAGGTTTGGTCGCGGTGCTGGCGCCTTCGGTCGTGACCGTCAGCTTGCCTTTCGGGTTGCTCAGCAGCCCACAGGTCATGTCATATTCGCCCGGCTCAAGGTTCGCGGTCATTTTCTGAGTGAAACCCGGCGCGATGTTCTCGCGCTCTTCCACCACCATCACGCCTTTGAGGATCTCCCACTCCAGCCCTTTCTGGCTGGCGTTGTGCACCACAAACTGCGTTTTGCCCGCAGGCACCGTCAGCGCCATCGGATCACACTGTTTGTCATTAACCGTGATTTTTACCTGAGGAATATCGGCAGCCAGCGCATTGGCGCTGAGGCCGAACAGCGGCAACGATAAAAGAGCAATCTGCAAAGCGGTACGGCGGAACAGCGTTGATGAATCGGACATCGGGTAACACCCCTATTAAAGACGCCCGGTTAAAGGCGATGGTAAAATTATTGGGATAACGTTGAATTCAAAGAGCTAAATGATCAAAACCTTAACGTTGTGTTTTGTGGCTCACCGCAGACGCTGCCGTCACTGGCTGCTTGCCTTGGGGTAAGAAAAACAGAATCAACGCGGGGATCAGGTACAGGAAATAGACCGCCACCTCGCTCACCGTTGGCGCTTCCTGATAGCCAAACATGCCTTCCAGCAGCGTACCGAACAGTGAATGGGTAGAGAGAACATTGCTCAAGTCAAAGGCGATATCCTGCATGCTGTTCCACAAACCGGCTTCGTGGAAGGCGCGGATAGCGCCTGCCGCCAAGCCCGCCGCGACAAACAGAATGAACAGGCTGGTCCATTTGAAGAACTTCGCCAGATGCAGTTTCACCCCGCCGTAGTAAATTAAGAAACCAAGGACGATGGCCGCCGCCAGTCCGAGGATGGCACCAATCGGCGCCGCAATGCCGACATCTTGCTGGAACGCCGCCAGCAGGAAGAACACCGACTCCAGCCCTTCACGCGCCACGGCAAAAAACACCATCGCCACCAGCGCCCAACCCTGTCCGCGACCGGAATTAAGGGCGTTGTCGATTGCGCCTTCCAGATGCACTTTGATCGAACGGGACACTTTACGCATCCAGAACACCATGTAAGTCAGAATGCACACGGCGATCACCGCCACAATGCCTTCGAACAGTTCCTGCTCTTTCTGCGGGAATTCTCCGGTGGTTTCATTGATGAAAATACCCAATGCCAGACATAACGCCGCGGCAACAATCACCCCAATCCACACCACACCGAGCCATTGTCCGCGCTGCGTCCGCTTCAAATAGCTGGCGATCAGGCTGACAATTAACGCGGCTTCAAGCCCTTCGCGGAACATAATGAGAAAGGGGACGAACATAGCTGATACTCCCGGCACCGTGATGCTCAAGCAAAAACACTGACCTATCGTGTAAAGATAAGTAAAATGAAAACGATAGTGATTATCATTCCTGCAAAAATAAAAACAAGTGCTCACAGGGGATTTTTTGAGCCATAACGCGGCTTTTGGCCGGAAAAGATATTGCTGATTATTTCAGAGAAACCACGGAAGACGGGGGAGCCGCGCATTCCAGCATAATCGGCGAGACAAACTGCAATTAGCAGAGATTTACTGGAGTCGCTACCGCCAATTTGCACCCGACTCCCACTCAGCCACTCGCCGGTTGCACCCAGACAAAACGCCAAGTAAAACCCCTTTTATTTAAGCCATAACTGAATTTCACGCCCTACGTCTCATAGCGATAAATGTTAATAACCGCCCCATTTTTGGTATTGCCACGCATCATGCATTTAACAGGGTTGCACAAAGTTGCAACATAGAAGATATTGCTGCCCATATGACGATGATGAGGTAATGAGAATGGGTATGACAACGATGGGCGTGAAGCTCGACGAAACAACGCGCGACAGACTGAAAGTGGCCGCGCAAGGGATTGACCGCACGCCGCACTGGCTGATCAAACAGGCGATTTACTCCTACCTCGAGCGCCTGGAAAATGGCGATGCCCTGCCGGAGATCCCCGCGCTGAACGCCGCGCCGTCAGGCGAAAATGAAGAACTGTCGCCGGTTGCCCTACACGAGTCGCACCAGCCTTTCCTCGACTTCGCCGAACAAATTCTGCCGCAATCGGTCAGCCGTTCTGCCATCACCGCCGCCTATCGTCGCCCGGAAGCTGAAGCGGTTGCTATGCTGCTCGAACAGGCCCGCTTACCTGCGCCGATGGATCAGGCGGCGCACAAACTGGCTTACGACCTCGCTCACAAATTACGCAACCAGAAAAGCGCCAACGGCCGTGCCGGTATGGTGCAAAGCCTGTTGCAGGAGTTTTCCCTCTCCTCATCAGAAGGCGTGGCGCTGATGTGTTTGGCGGAAGCGCTGCTGCGTATTCCTGACAAACCGACTCGCGACGCGTTGATCCGCGACAAAATCAGCACCGGTAACTGGCATTCACACCTTGGCCGCAGCCCGTCGCTGTTCGTCAATGCCGCGACTTGGGGCCTGCTGTTTACCGGTAAACTGGTGGCGACGCACAACGAAGCCAATCTGTCGCGTTCACTCAACCGTATTATCGGCAAAAGTGGCGAACCGCTGATCCGCAAAGGCGTGGACATGGCAATGCGCCTGATGGGCGAGCAGTTTGTCACCGGTGAAACCATCGGCGAAGCGCTGGCCAATGCCCGTAAACACGAAGAAAAAGGCTTCCGCTACTCTTACGATATGTTGGGTGAAGCGGCACTGACCGAAAAAGACGCGCAGGCCTATTTGCTCTCTTACCAGCAAGCGATTCACGCCATCGGCAAAGCGTCGAATGGCCGGGGGATTTACGAAGGCCCGGGGATTTCGATCAAACTTTCTGCTCTGCACCCACGTTATAGCCGTGCGCAGTACGAACGCGTGATGGACGAGTTGTACCCGCGCCTGCTGTCGTTAACCCTGATGGCGCGCCAGTACGATGTCGGGATCAATATCGACGCCGAAGAAGCGGACCGTCTGGAAATCTCTCTCGACCTGCTGGAAAAACTCTGTTTTGAACCAGAGCTGGCAGGCTGGAACGGCATTGGTTTCGTGATTCAGGCCTATCAAAAACGCTGCCCGATGGTGATCGACTATCTGACCAATCTGGCCCAGCGCAGCCGTCGCCGCCTGATGATCCGTCTGGTAAAAGGCGCGTACTGGGACAGCGAAATTAAACGTGCACAGGTGGACGGGCTGGAAGATTATCCGGTCTATACCCGCAAAGTGTATACCGACGTCTCTTATCTGGCCTGCGCCCGCAAACTGCTGGCGGTGCCGAACCTGATTTATCCGCAGTTCGCGACCCACAACGCCCATACGCTGGCGGCAATTTATCAACTGGCGGGCAATAACTATTATCCCGGCCAGTATGAGTTCCAGTGCCTGCACGGCATGGGCGAACCGCGGTACGAGCAAGTGGTCGGTAAAATCGCCGACGGTAAACTCAACCGCCCTTGCCGTATTTATGCTCCGGTCGGCACCCATGAAACGCTG
>Ga0105856_1001048_pt1 | contig 12337 bp, 8 predicted proteins | sample OrgsoiDNA_201060_FD_89681 | JGI IMG/M metagenome (GOLD analysis project Ga0105856, IMG submission 89681) | Permafrost soil microbial communities from the Arctic, to analyse light accelerated degradation of dissolved organic matter (DOM) -... | ecosystem: Environmental > Terrestrial > Soil >...
AACACATCCGGCCGCAGCATTTCGATGTCGCGCAGCGCGCCGGCGCCGAGGCTGGCGCCGGCGCGGCGGTCGACCCGGCCGCCGATCACGATCAGCTCCACCTGCGGACGGTCGACCAGCACGGCCGCGATCGCCGGCGCGTTGGTCACCACCGTCAGCGGCACGTCCGGCAGCGCGCCGGCGATGCCGAGGTTGGTCGAGCCGGCATCGATAAAGATCAGCGAGCCGGGCGCGATCAGCGTCGCCGCCGCCTGCGCCAGCCGCGACTTGGCGGCCGCGCGATGGTCGCGCCGCTGGCCCAGCGTGCCGTCGTTGGGTGCCGGCGGCACCGGCAGACGCAGCGCGCCGCCATAGACTTTCTGGCATAAACCGGCGGCGGCCAGGTCGCGCAGATCGCGCCGTATCGTGTCTTCCGACACCTTCAGCCACGCGGCCAGATCCGGCGCCAGCACCCGGCCATCGACGCGCAGCCGCTCCAGTATCAGCGTATGACGCTCTTGCAACAATAGGTTATCGTGACTCATGTAAATATCCAAACCACACTTAATGGATACAAATATACATAAATACGCACAAACAGTCAAAATTTAAATGGAAGTTTTGGCTATGCCTCGTCTTCCTCATGACATTGAATTATTGTAAAAAAATAAATTAATGTCTATAATCCAAAAACAGAAAGGGTGATAATGGATTCGACCCGAAAACCACCTTTTGGACGGGTTGACTTACCTCAGCCCCCCACAACGCGCACCCAATTCGCGTCCGGCGTCGTGTCCGGCGTCGATCATCGCATGCAGCAGGCGTCGAGATCCGCGCCGCAGCGCTCAGCGACGCCACAGGTGTTCAATCCTTCCGCCCTCCACACCATCGCGCAAACCAAACCAGCACGTGCGACCGTCCCCGCCACACCACTTCCCGGGCGACCGCTCTATCCGGTGGCTACACCGCCAACCCGGCCAATCTGCGGCGTAGCGACGGGCGTGGCCCAAGCCAAGATGAAGATCGCCTCCGGCGTGACGGTGGAACAGCTGGCCGACGCCATCCGGCGCACGGGATACGTCAATCAATGTCCTATCGGCGCGCTGAAAAACGCCATTTTCCATCTGCTCACCGGTCCTGAACCGTTTGGCACAGTCGACATTCGCAACCGACAGCAGGTGGCGCTGCTGGCGATCCGGATTGCCCGCAGGTTCGATAGAAAAGACATGGCAATACCGGAGCGCAAACACGCCCCGTTCGGAAGCGCCAGCTCTACCGACAAAGTCTATGCCTTGGCCATCATCGGTGCCGGCAGCGCGGCGGCGTATTACCTCGACACTCTCGGGCCCACGCCGGCACGCTCAGAGATCGTGGTAATCGGTGGAGAAAATCCTTGGCTGCAACAACGCGGCCACGGAATTTCCTTCATCAACCACACGCCACGGCAAATTGACATGCCCAGCAAGAACACCACCACGTATGGAGGCAACGAAAGCTTTGTTGAACGGAAGGCATTCGCACACGCGGCGAACCGTGTCATCCGATCGGCAGCCGGCACCTGGATACAGTTCGACGCTGTCACAACAATTATCCAAGAACCGCCCGCGCCAATTTCCTCTAGCTCTTCTTTGGGAAAGCCACCTTCTTCTATCTATCGAATTTCCGTAGCAACCTCCTCCAAAAGCATCAGAGCCTACAAAGTAATCTATGCCGCCGGCGCCGGTGCCCCGCGCACTCCCAAGGAACTGATACCGCCCAAGGCCGGCGCGTCGTCGTCCAGCAGTGCTCCACCGGAACTAAAAAATAAAGACCGCATCATCGACATGAATACGTTTATTCGGGAACATGCAAGCTCGAAAACGGGTACAGGTAGGGTTGCCGTATGGGGAAGTAACGCCGCCATAGACGCAGTGGCAGCTGCACGACTGCACGGCTGGAAAATCATCCATTGGATATACGGCAGCAGCAAGCCGACTTGGCTCCCCGGTACCCGCTACAAATCCGCTCCTTACAACTTGCAAAATATCCCCGGCACGAGCTACGCCGAATCGGAACGCGCCAGCATGGCAATCTGCGACGATGGTAGCAAGCTGATGGTTAAAAAAGGTGATCGTATATTGGCCGGAAAACTCGACTATGTGATCTATGGGCTGGGCTCGGAAGACAAGCTTACCCAAGGCAAGCTGATGGATAAAAGTGTGCTGGAAGGAAAAACGCTACTAAAGCCCATTTCCGATCCCGGACGCGCCTTCACTTCCAACGGCTTTCAAGACGGGAATGCGTTTCTTGGCTGGCAAAACGAATCGGGCACCTTTCAGGTCATCGGCCTGGCGGCGGAAAACTATGCAGGGGAGCCCCCTTCTGCGCCGGTAACGGCTGCTGAGTCCAAAGAAATAGCGGCAACGCGCCCGCAAGCGGAAGCCAAGGGCGCGCGCATGGGGCCCGATAGCACGGGGGTCAAGGCCTTGAAAAACTGGGTCTCGGGTGATGTTGTCGGCGTGGGGCAATTAACCTACGCGCGCTCGGCCATCCGCGCCCTGAACAATTACGTGCCTGGCTCGATCGTCTCCCGTATCGATTACAGCCATGCGGACGCCAATCTGATGCGTATCCATCTGGCCGCCAAGTACCCGGCGCTGACGGAGGAGTACGCCGCGCTGTTTATCGACATGATACGTAAGATACTCGCAGCCAGCGGGAAACGCCTGCCGCACGGTTTTACGCAAGAGCAGACCAGCTATCTGGACCGGGAGCTAAACAGAAGGAACCGGATGGTAAAAAATAACATCCCCAGCGCCCCAAGGCAATGGTGTGATGCCCTACGGTATAAGCTGCAAAGCATGATACCCAAAAAAGGACGGGAAGTCGCCCAAGGCCTGGAGAAACTCAAGCGTCAGTAAAATGGCCTGTCCCACAGCCGGTTCGGCGTAGGAACCGAAGGCAGTTTCCATGCGAAGAAATAAGAAACCCTCTGCAACCAAAGAGGTTTGCAGAGGGTTGATGAAACGACAGTCAAAAAATCCGGTCTTAAATCCGGTCTTAAAAGGGTTATGCCTACTAAAAACTGTAAACAGTCTTGGATGTGAGTGAGTTGGCGGGCTCCGATAGCCGGGAGGAAAAATTTGTCAACAACTAGCCGTTTTATGGGTAGTTGTTGACACTTTTTCCTGTATGTGTTCGTTTGCGCGCTGAATTGACCCACTGGGTCAGTTTTCGGTGCAAATCAACACCTACCGGACTTTGAATTATTCGCGGCCTTGCCAGGAGCTGGTCCCACATTGGCGCCACGACTCCTGGTGGCGTTTGGCGAGCAACGTGAACGATTCGCTTCCGCGAAGGAGTTGCAGTAATACTCGGGTGTGGCACCAGTGACTGAGCGAAGTGGGAAGAAAAGCTGGGTGTAGCTGGCCAATTCCATCCCTCAGAATAAATCAGTGCTTCCTTAGCCTGCAGTAGTACCTGGGGTATTTTTCACCTGCGGGTCATGCGACACCGGGGTGCCGACTATCCAATGCAAAGTCACCCCGATGGTGACGTCCTTCGAATTGATATCAGCGCAAATGAGCACCCGGCGGTCGAGCGAGATCGAATAGCTGCTCAACTGAGCGGCGTTCGACGCCAGACTGGTTCCCATACCGACAAAAAACACGTTCGCCGAAGTTGCCGCGTCCAGCTTGAAGCGGATGATCGTGTTTTTTGTCAGCACTGGGATCTCCAACTTTTCCTTGCCGTCATAGGTGACGTTGTATTCACCCGCGTTGCAGTTGGCCCCGCTGCATAAGGAGACATTCACCATGACGGTAATAAAGTCTTTTGCAGAATTATTGTCTTGAAGGTTCACGTTTGCCATGTGGCTCTTTCATTTTTTGGTTGGAAAAGTCCTGCACATATGCCACATCACGGTAGCCCATGGCCGACAGGCGGCGCATGGCTGGCGTAGCAATCTCTGGCTGCCCCAGGCAGCGCGCAGCGCGCACCCACGGGTCAAGCACCTTGTAGTCACCTGTTTGCGCGGCGCTTGCCTGGAGGATTTCCCGTACTGCCATGCAGCGCTCGCGCTCCCCCGGCAAGTCGCCCATCAAGCCCAGCAAATGGGCGCGGGCCAGATGGTTCGTCGCCAGCGCCACAAGGCTGCGGCGATTATCCCGATCGCGCGCCATCTGTCCCGCCAGGATCGCATCGGCATGATCGAAAAAAGATCGCGCGTCGTTATACCGCGCCAGCTCCTGCATGGCGGTCCCATAGCGCGTATTGGCGATCGCCATCAACCTGGCCCAATCATCATTCTTGGGATCGAGCTTGCTCAATTCCGAAACGCGCCGGAGCACATCGGCCAGTGTCGCGCCATCCGCACTGCTCAAGCCCGTGCGCGACCGGATGCGCAATTGCTCCAGTTGCACGTAGACCAAGGCCCGCTGCCAAGTCCGGTTGCCTGGTTCGAGCACAAGATTGTTGGCGATCAGCTGAGCGGCCACGCCGTAGTCCTGCATGCCCGCAACGTCCCGTCCGAGGGCCACAAGGAGGCCGGCGCGATGTTGCAGCGCATCGGAGCGGCGGTCGGCCATCAAGGCATCGCCTGCCGAGGCGGCATGCAAGGATGCGACCAGCGCCAGCTCCCGCTCATACAGGGCCAATGCATCGGCGAGATCGCCTTCCTGCAAGCGCACCTCGGCGACCCAGGAAAGACTGTCGGCGATCTCGGCTGTCAGATCGCGGTCGCCGGACTTGCGGGCAAGCGCCCGTGTCTTGAGCTCGACCGACAAGGTGAATTCGCGCGCCGCTCCCTGAAAGTCGCCCATTCGGAACGCCAGGGTTCCCAAATTACTGTGTGCATACGACTGTTCAATCCAGGTATCGACATTTGCCGGATCGAGCTTGAACAGACGGTCACCATAATCGCTGTACTGGAGGAAATATGTGCGGGCCCCTTTCAAATCACTCTTGTCGAGCTGGATTTTTCCCAGCCAGTAAGCATTCGCGCCCAGAGTCATCAAGACCTCGCTGTCGTTCGGGTCGGCGGCGAGCTGCGCTACCAGCACTTCGCGCGCTGAAGTAAACGCGGCCGTGGCCGCGCCCAGATCGCCCCGCGCAATTCGCACTTCCCCGATCACATGCAGGGCTTTCGCACGCTGCAAGGCGCCGGAGCGCCCGGCTTCTGTGGCATTGCCCTTGGTCAGGTAGGTCAGGGCCTTGCCGCTGACGCGGTCGAGCAGTTCCAAACGCCCGAGCGGACGCAGCTTCTCGGCCAGCTCCCCCAGCATGAAATTCACCAGCCCCTCAGCATCGGCGCGGCGCTGCTCGGCGACGTTCCTGGCGCCCAGCGCTGCCACCCCGAGCGCGGTGGCCAGCGTCGCCAGCAACAGGATCAGTGTCATGGCAGCGAGTCGAAGGCGGGTACGCCAACGCGCCCGCTCGTACGAAACCCGCACGAACGCCATGTCAGTGTCGGACACCGCCAGCGTGCCATGCGCCACAATCGCGCGCGCCTCGTCCAGTTGCTGCCCGGCCGGAAGCAGCAGGTCCGCAGGCTTGCCCGCGTCATGCCAGCGGGTGGCGGAGGTGTTGATATGGGTGCGGATCAACAGTCCGTTGCGGTGGGCCGCGATCCATTCGGTCGCGCGCGGCCAGCGGCGCAGCAGCGCCTCGTGGGCGACGCGAAATCGCGCCACCGAACCGATCAGTTCGCTCACCAGCAATCGCGCATCGACCAGTGCGCCGACGAGCAGGCGCTGGTCGTCGTCGCGCAGATCGGCCCAGCGCGCGCTGCAGCTGGTCACGCTGTCGCTGGCCGAGGAAACCGTGACGACCAAAGCCAAAACCCGCGGCAGTGCCGCCTGCTGATCCGGGGCGAGCGCGTTGATCACAGCGTCCGCGCGACGGCCGATCGCGCCGTCGACGCCGCCCAGCTGAACGAACGTCTCGAAGGATAGTTCGCCATGCGCATTGCGCTGTCGATACAATTCTTGCAGGGTGTACTGCAACAGGGGCAGCGCGTCCGGATTGCCAGTGACGCTGTTGCACAACACATCATCGAGCCGGGCGCCGGAATCTGGGTCGATGCCGAAGCGCAGCTGGGCAGCCTGCGCGGGCAGGCGGATGATGCGCGCGATCTGGGCGGCGTTAGGACGGGTAATATCGAGGTGGGCCCCGCTCGCCTTGCCACGCATGAGCGGCGGGTAGTCTGCAATGCAGGGATAGAAATCATTACGGCAGGCGGCAATGATGATCAGATGAGGGCTGCCGGCCAGGACATCGATGGCGCGCACCAGCACGGCGCGCTCTTCCTCGCCAATGCTGGGCAGCGCGAACAGCGCTTCGAAACGGTCGAGGAAGAGCAGCAAGCGCCTGTTATGCTGGTACTGGAGCGACGCCAGTTGCTGCACCAGCGCTTCGGGCCGATCGGCCAGCTGCCGTCCCAGCGACTGTGCACTTTCTCCATCGAACACCGCTTCGGTGCCCGACTGCCAGTCGAGCAAAGCGCTGCCTAGCTCGATCAACAGCCGCCCGGGCGCTGCCAGGCCAAGGTCGAGCGAGGTAAACGATGCACAGCCAATCCCTCCGACGCCTTGTTCGAGCATCGGCAACAGCCCAGCCTGGATCAGCGAAGTCTTGCCGGAACCGCTAGGTCCCAACACCATTACCAGACAATGGGGCGTGCGCGACTGCGCCAGTACGGCCTCGAAGAGGCGCTGGCTGTCTTCCTCGCGCCCAAAAAACACTGCGGCGTGGTGCGCATCGAACGCTTCGAGCCCGCGAAACGGGGAACCATCAAGCCAGGCGGCGCCCTGATCGTCGTACGAGACGGCCGCAATTGCCCGATAGCCGCGCTTGCGGATCGTTTCGATATAAACCGGTGCAGCGGCGCTATCGCCGAGCGACTTGCGCAAATGGGCAATGCTCTTGTGGACCGGATTGTCGCCGTGCAGCGTGCTTCCCCAACATCGCTGCAACAATTCCTCGGCGCTGAGTACCGTGCCGGCCTGCTCGCACAATGCCACCAGCACATCCATCATCCGTGGCTCCAATTGCCGCCGGACACTGCCATCTTGAATTGAATTACTTGCTTTAAATACCTGCCAGGCCCCGAATGAAAAAGTTGGATGTTTCATATTTCCAATATTCCAATAGGCGAGGGGAAGTGACGGGGCTGGGTCTGCACCGCGCGCGCCCTCGGTGTCCAGCAACCCAGTGTAGCCATTTTTTGCAAATTTAACAACCTTTAATATTTGAAATTGTTCATCTTTTTCCGCATATACCAACTATCAAGGCCTTCCTGCCGCAGCGCGGATTGACATTTCGGGCCGCATCAATCTTACTGTAAGCAGAATTTTTCTTTTTAAACAATGAGTTAAAAAAGGAAGAATAGCGGCAGGTTAATTTTTTTTGTATCGCATAGAGTGCATTTCACGCCACACGGCAAACAAGACATCACCGTGCAGACCCTTTGGTGCTCTATAGAAAGAGTGAAAAATGCAACAAATATCACAGCCCACAGCCTCCAGCATCCGTTTCGTTTCGGGCTTGGCGCGTCCGCTGGATGAGCACGAAGCGCCACACGAGCGTGCTGCGGAAGTTCGCCATGAACTTAGCCGCTTGCTCCAGAGCCAACATTTTTCCAAAGCTCAAAGAATGTCGAAGCTGATCAAGTTCTTGATCGAAGCCGAACTGGCCGGGTCCCGGCTGGACGAGTATTCGGTCGGTATTGGCGCCTTTGGACGCGACCCTCGCAGCTACAGCCCGGGTAAGGACCCGATCGTGCGGGTACAAATGGGACGCCTGCGGGATCGGCTCACGGCGTATTACGCGCAAACGGGGGCGGCGGGCACTCTGCGATTCAGCGTACCGCTCGGACGCTACCGTCCGCTCATCACGCGCGTGATCTCCGAAGCTGGCCCCCGGCCGCCGGCCATGCTGCTTTCCGTGGCTCCGCTCGCGTATGGTGGTGGCGATGCGGCCATGAGCGACTTCGTCTCGGGCTTGAACGACGAGCTGTCCTTCAGCCTGTTCAGCCTGCTTGCGCATGCACTGGTCCCAAATCGCGTCGCCCTGTCGGGCGCGATGGCGGAAAAACTCGGCAGCGTCACCCATGCGTTGGAAGGAAGCGTGCGCGCCAGTGGTGGGCTGACGCGTGTATCACTGCGCCTGGTTGATTTCCGGACCGGCTGCCTGGCCTGGTCGGAACAGTTCGATCACGATCGGCAATGCGATATTCAAGCCCAGGCAACGCTGGCGCAAACCATCTGCTTCTCCTTGCAGCGCCATCTGGCGCACCGTTGATTTCCCTGGAATGACTGAACCCGCATCAGACGGGCACGAGGGACAGGCGCGCTGCGCCGCCGCCAATGTGACACGCTGGGTCTGGCAGCAAAAATGAAAGCCGGCTACTTGCCGGCTTTTTTGTTATCAGAAAACTCCTCCCGGTTTCCCACTGGCGCCAGCTGTTTGAACCACAACATTGCCGCGGACCTCAAGCCGAGCGTGGCTGACGTTCGCCGCCCGTTCCCTCTCGTTTCGTTCAAGCGAAGTTACTACGGCAAACTCGATGCCAAAGTCAGTGTCATCGCCGTAACAAAGTGACGGCGTCAGATTGTTACTTATCGTCCCATGTTGAAACTGGCAATCTGGCCATGTGGTCCAGGGCGCAGCAGCGTCAAGGATGCACAGACGGATTCGTTACTAACTTTCAAAAGGGGTACATCATGGCTACATACACCATCAATCTCTACAACCAATCGACCTTCACCAAGAACTACGTCGTGTTCAACAAGCTGCCGCAGTTGAATACCTCCGGCAGCGATCCGCAAATTTTCGCCAACGCCTGGTTGAGCCTGCCGAATGTCGCCAACAACGGCACCGAAATGGTGTCCACGTCGGATTCGATATACGCCTATTACGGCACCGCACCGCAGCAGCTGGCGCCGGGCGTGATGGTGACGCAAGGCGGCGCGACTCCCGTCAACACCGCCACTGAGGACAGCGTGACCTTCATCGGCGCCGAACCGGGCGCCTTCTCGGCCGTGACGTCCGGTGAGGCGGACACCGGGGCCTTCCAGATCATCGCCAATTCGGATTTCGAACCCACCGCCAACTATGTATTCGGCATGGCCAAGATGACCGCCGCGGGTATTCCAGTCCCGGTGGCGACATTCACCGCGATGCCTTCCGATACTTTCAACGTGATTCCAGTCGTCACTTTCTACATTTCCGAAGGAAAATACACGCCAGGCACGATCATCGATGTCAAGGAAGCGTCGACCAAGGCCGCAATGATCGATTTCACTGGCAGGCCGCAAACCACCGCCACCGTTACCCAGGGAAGTAACGGCCTTTTCAACGTCGCCTATTCGTAAGCAGACCGGCTTTTCTGTGAGCGCCTGCACTACTGCGCCCGTCGCTCGGCGGGGACGGCGCTCACGCTTCTTAATCACACAGGAGAACATCATGACCTTAGACTGGAGCAAAGTCGTACCGCTCGCCAAGCCTATCCAGACGAGCAGCACCGACGTGGTCTGCAGCGGACACGGCGCCTTCACATTCAAGGGGAACACGACCGTTCCTGCTGGCGTCGAATTCTGCGTCCTGGCGCCGCCGGGGGCCTCGCTCGCCGATTCGGCCGGGCAAGCAATCGAAAGCGGCGCACGCATCACTAAGGTAGGCATCAAGAATCAGGGCAGCGACGTGCTGATCAACAACACGCCGATCATCAAGATTGCCGGTCAGCAAGTGCCGAACTATATCTTGCAAGCGCCGGCCGGGATCATCATCAAGCCGGGCGTCGCGCACCTGATCGTTGTCGGCCAGGACACCGCTCTGGAAGCCTTGTGGCCGAAAATCCTGGCTTTTGCCAAATCGGGTGTGACGTTGCGCTGCTTCTGGGCGGCGTGCACCGTTCTCGAGGGTGCGACCAATCCGGTCGTGTTGGTGCAATAGACCGTGCCGGCCATGAAGGGCTTGCTCGTCCTGCTGTTACTGAGTCTCCTAGCCGGCTGCGGTGGCGGTGACGGTGGCCCAGGGCAGCCGCCGTCGGCCACAGCTCCTGCCGCGCCCCCTACCTGGCCACCGCCGGCGGCGCCACTGCCGGCGCCCGCACTTACCCCTCTGGTCGCGTGGGAAGGTATTGCCGATTGGGAGACCTTCCAGAGTAATCCCGGGCATACCGGGTACGTGCCGGTGCGCCTGGATCCCGCCCGCTTTTCACTGCGCTGGCACTGGGACGCGCCCGACACCGGCTTGTCCAGCGACCGCATCAGTGCCGTTGTCACCGGATCGAATCAGGTCTATGCGGCCGTTGGAACGCGCCTTTACGCTCGCAGCGAATTCGACGGCAACGCGGCCTGGCACCGCGACTTCGGCGACCCGGCCGCACCGTTGACCAGCCCACCGGCGAGCAGCGCGGGATCGGTATACGTCGTCGCCGGCCGCGGTAGCGCCACCCGCCTGTACGCCATGGCGGAGGGCAATGGCGCGCTGCGTTTCATCGCGCCGATGGAGACGCAATCGGAGACCTATTTGGCGCCGACCGTTTCCGAGGACAAGGTGCTGGCTCCAGGGGGACGCTTTGGCGGCCTGTACGCGTTCTATGCCACCAGCGGCCTGCAGGCCTGGTTCGTGCCAGGCACGCAAGCTGACCAGTGGACTCCTGCCGCCGCGGGCGGCCAGGTGTACGTGTACACCGATAGTCTGAGCGTGTTGGCTGCGTATGATGGCACGCCGCAGGGCAAGCCGATCCCCGGGACGGCCTTCCCTTACACCGGGGCGCCGGTGGGAAGCGCACCGGTGCTCGGCGCCCTCGGCATGGTGTTCGCACTCAACGGCGCCGCGCGCGAGAATGCCCTGCTGGCTTTCGATACGATCGGGAAGCGGCTCGCGTGGTCGGTCCCCGGCCAGTATGCTGGCAATCCGGCCTACGCTGGCGGCCGGGTGTATGCGCTGGCGCGCGCGCCGCTGAGGCTGGAAGTGCGCGCTGAGGTGGACGCGACTTTGCTGTGGCAGTGGTCGCCGCCGCTGGAGGACGGCGTAGACGCATTTGGCGACGTGCTCATCACCGATAACTTGGTATTTTTCTCGACTACCAGCGCGGTGTTCGCGATTGATCTGGCCAGTCGGCGCGCCGTCTGGCGGCTGAACCAGCCAGGCCGGCTGGCGCTATCGGCCAACGGGATTTTGTATATCGCTTATGGACGCGGGCTCACCGCGTTCAACGTCCGTTAAAGACGGATTTGAACCGGCGCTAACACGTGGGCAGATAGATGTCCGTTTTGGCAGCAGTATGCGTTGGCAACCGGCGCCCTAATAGCAACTCGCGGGGAGTGCCCCCCTGCGACCCCATGAAGGGCGCCTCACGCTAATGAGTGGTCAGTTTCCTTGATGGGATGGTCATGAAATGTAAAACAGCGCGGTGCATTTTCCAGTTCAATTGAAACTCAGCGACCTGGAAATATGTTCTGGCCCCAGTGGCAGCAAGGCTTCCTGCCAGAATCACTGGAAAACCTCGCGCTGATAGCTGGAAAATCTATGACGCTGTTTGACACGAGAGAGATTAGAATTGACGCCAGGCTACCTAAAAAGGAACTTTAAATTTCAAGTTCATGCTCACGGCTATGTTAGGTGTGATAGTAAATATGGCGATTTAGAAGATTGCTTTGTGGATTTATCATGGCGGCACATATACTGGCGAAAAATCATACCTTCCACGTTACGATATCATGATGGGACAATGAGAATGATCGAAAAACATTCTCCTCCTGGGCTTTAAAATTAGGCTTTAGGAACCACTAAAACATTGTCCGGCGCTACCTGTGCACGAAAATCACCGCCCTGATCTACGCCGTGTGGTACTCGTATATGTTTTTGCCATCAAACTGTAAACAATACGTGCAAATGGGGTATCGTTGTTTACACTTTTTACGCTGGGACTATTCAAGCCCCAATTTCCCTACCGTCCCAACGACGCAAAGCCTCGTAAGCAGCGGTGCAATTTGAAGCAGCTCCATCTGGAACTGAAAGAGCTCAGTCACCAGAGGCCATACGATCGCGTGGCCGCGTTCGCCAGACAGTAGAAGGCGGGACAAATAGCGTGAGTCCGTTCATCGAGCAGACAAACACGAAGCCTACTCAATTCGTCAGTTCACGCAACGAAATTGTTATTGCAGAACTAAGCTCAGCCACTTTAACTGGCCTCGCGAACGCCTTCGCCTATTTCGCTCTCCAAGCGAATACTTATACCCTCTTCCCCTTTTCCTGCGCGCACTTCGAATGGATAATCGGGCTCACCAGATCTGCTCGCCCAACGCTCATAAGCTCCGTTCGGATAATTGAACAATAACAAAGCATCTGGAGTGGCGTTCAAAGCGCGTGC
>Ga0105856_1001051_pt1 | contig 12325 bp, 9 predicted proteins | sample OrgsoiDNA_201060_FD_89681 | JGI IMG/M metagenome (GOLD analysis project Ga0105856, IMG submission 89681) | Permafrost soil microbial communities from the Arctic, to analyse light accelerated degradation of dissolved organic matter (DOM) -... | ecosystem: Environmental > Terrestrial > Soil >...
GTCCTATCAAGTCTATGATCGGTCGGATATCCTCGGGTGTGAGCATCAGTGGGTGACTAAATCGAACAGCAATGGCCAGCTGTCGAAGATCCATAACGTCCTTGTTTTTAAGACGCGCAACGCGCAGCAGCCTCTCTACAAAATCCGCTTATTCGATCACGCCACTGCCGAGCTCTGGCTGGCCCGCATGAACGCTGTGTTGAATTCATAGGCCGCCGAAAACGCTGGGCAGCTGCTTTTAGTGCGGCTACTATGTCAGCACCGAGCGGCGGGTACTGACAGACGCGTCCAGCTGCGTCCGGTTTAAGCACGTTGAGCTTCGCTCGCCTTCCCACTTCAATACAAGCTGACCGATGCGCCTACTGATACTTTCGGATCTTCATCATGAGCTATGGCGAGAAAAAGCTCCGCGAATCGACCCCGCTGTAAGTCGGCCCGATGTCGTTATCCTTGCAGGTGACATCAACACTGGAGCGAAAGCTGTTGAGTGGGCGGCGGCTACTTTTGAAGGCCTGCCCGTCCTCTATGTCCACGGCAATCACGAAGGCTATGGGCAAAATCTGGATGACGCTCAAGACGCGATTCAAGCCGCATGTGCCGTAGCCGGAAACGTGCATGCCCTGAATTGTGGTGAGAAAATCATTGGCGGTGTGCGCTTTCTCGGCGCAACGATGTGGACGGATTTCAGATTGTTTGGCGACGACGAACGCCAAGCGTCGATGCGAGAAGCAGAAGCAGTGATGACTGACTACAAGCGCATTCGGTTGGCCAAGAAAGGCTACAGAAAACTGCGGGCGGTAGACACCGCGCAGTTCCATTCGATCCAGCGCTCGTGGCTCAAGAAACGGCTGGAAGATCCTTTCTCCGGCAAGACCGTGGTGATCACCCACATGGCGCCATCCATTTTGTCCGTCTCCGACCAATACCGTGAGGCGCCAGCATCAGCCGCATACGCATCTCACCTTGACGAGTTGGTCGAGCAAGCAGACCTTTGGGTGCATGGCCATATGCACGAATCGCTCGACTACAGTATCGGGAAATGCCGAGTCGTTTGTAACCCATGTGGTTATAGAACACGTACAGGTGGCGTCGAAAATGCACAATTCGACGCTAATTTTATTGTCGATATTTCGACATTTGAAGTTTCGTAACAGGTACCGTGCGCAGGCAGAAAATCGCCGCCCAGAGTTTTAGCCAAGGAGATCGGGCAGGGTCTTCAGATTCACATCGCTACCTTTTACAAGTACGTAGATGCATGAAAGACGCAACCGTGTTCCGGACGCTTTGTCCTTGGGGACTAATTTCTGATCACGTTCTGGTTTGGCCACAATGTGACGCGCAGCCGGCGATCGGCCGGCGTGTCATAGCTCAATGGATTGGCGCTGCCGTGTTTTTGATTGCCGGGGCCGAAGCGTTCGGCCATGTGGCGCTCCAGTACGCCAAAAGCCCAGTCTGCCCTGGACTGAGCCAGTGCCACATTTTTCGCGGTTGCGCAGGCCTGCACGTCGCCTGACGACTTGCCTGTGCAAGATGGTAGCTGGTGCGACGCATATGCTGTGATCATGAGCCGATAGTCGTGAGAATCGCTGTTCAGGATATCAGCCAATTGAGCCAACTGCATTTCGAGTCCTCTATCGCGCGCCTGGCCCAGTGCAAAGCTGGCATCGAAATCCACAGTGGCGCTGTCCGCGATGCCGTCGGTGCAACGGCTGCCTTTGATCAGGCTGGTTATTTGCTGGCAGAGAGCCTCGAATAATCCAGGCACTTTTGGACGCGATGCCGTTAGGACTTCTGTCATGGCGTCACGCCAAGCCTTGGCGTCACCTTCACCGGAAGGTAGTGTGGCGACGGGCGGTGTCGCGGCGATGGCTGCTTGCGCGCCTGATAGACTGCCTGCCTTGACCATCGGACGGCTGCCCAGTGTCGCATCCCACACTGCATTGCCGCAGGCTGCCAGTGTATGCTCATTCAAGATACTGCCTGTCAAGCCCTCGTTCAGCGCTAGATTTTGTTCAACTCCCGCGCACAAAGCCACCTGCTGGAGCATGCCAGGCGCGATTGGCGTTGAGTCTTCCTTCAGGGCGGCGTCCTTCTCGTATGCAGCGACAACGTTCTTGGCGAAATCACTATCGGCCTTGATGCTGGTTGGATCTTGGCGCGACTCCGCCGGTTTCTTGCCGATCTGGCTTTCCCATACTGCACGTACGTCTTCTAGCGTTCCCTTTTGGCCGTTGACATCGTACTCCACCCTGATCAGGGCGGCGTAAAGGAACGGTGTGAACATCGAAGCGTTCTGGAGCGGCATGGCGCTGCTCGCGCCCACGCCCATGCGGCGGCAAGCTGCAGAGGCAAACGCTAGCTTGGCGGTGTTGCTCTGATAGCGTTCGGCGAAGAGCCTAGTAAAGAGGAGATCGAAGCGATCTTGTATTTCTCCAGAAAACATTTGCGTGGTCACCGATGCCATGCCGTAGATGTGGTCGTCAACTTTGTCTATGGTGCGATCCAGCTGGCTTAGTGTACGGTCGATCAAAGCCAGCAAGCGATCGGCGCTTTTGTCATATATATTTGCGGCCATCAGGTCCATGGCCGCTTTTTCCACGTCGTGGGAAAATAAACTTTCCAGTGTGCGCGAGCCGTTTTCCAGCCTCTGGGCGAGTTGCCTTGCGCTATCTGCCAATTGCTGGGCGTTGTTTTGGAGGTCGGCGTTGCCCCTATGCAGTGTTGTACGGCTATCGTCCGCGACGTCCTTCGCCTGCTTGAGCAACTGTGTGCTGTGATCGGCCAGCGCGGCTGCCTGTTCGGCAAGTTCAGGCAGATGCTCCACCTGCGTCCGAAGTTGGACGATGATGGGCATCAGATCGGTCTCAAGACTGGCGAACTGGTTCGCGAAGGCCGTCATGCAATCGGTGCGTTGGTTGCAGGTCTTGCCGTTGTTTAGGAGCAAGGTATTGCTATTTTTGACTTGCCCCAGCTTTTCGCGCAATGCGTCCAAAGCTGTTTGTGTCTCGGCCTGAGTCTTTTTAAGATCCATCTGCAGCTTGGCGTAATCGCGCTTCAGTCCCTCATCGAATGTCTTTGTTGCCAGCTGCAGCTCCGCTCCTTGGCTCTGTAGATCTGAGACCACTTGTTGGGCAGAACTGGTCAGCTTAAGGGAGATCGTCATATCCGCTGAATTCAAACACAGCTGACTATTGTCGAGACAGCTACCGATCAGACGCAGGGCAACGGCATCGACTAGCGTTGTCTTGAGATATGCCTGCTCCATCGGCAGTGCCTGTTCGATAGCGGTGCACCGATTTTCGATCTGGATAGTGCGGTCCAGAGTCTTCTGGATTTGCGTAGCGCACCCGCTTAGCAGCAGGCTTAAAGTCAGCGTCAAGACGCGACGGTATGGCGCGTTGAAGGACATGGACATGGCTTATCCTAGCAATGGGCGAATCGCTTTTGGTACCGCTTTGCAATAAATATGATAACTGCTTAATAGCCCTCAAATCTCTCCAATTGTTTCAGCCTACCAATGGTAGTCCTGAGTCGAAGAGTCCGTCCTATAAGTTTAGTTTCTTGGGTAAGCCGTCTACGGTGGCTTGATCTAGGAGGCCCACGAAGGGCGGAGATTGGCGTAGACGGTTGGCATTTTCATCTGGACTAGTCATAGCGTTAATGACATCGGCGTCGCTTCCTGATGTCATTAGGTCGGTCCATTCATCATAGGCAGAGCACCAAGTACCTTGTTTTTTCCAACGGACTAGGTTGGCTAAGCTTTTTTGCCTGACTCTTAAAATATTGAATTCGCGGAGCACTGTTTCGGCAAAACGCAACTTGAGGAGATCAAGCCGGGCATGAGCATTTTGCGGATCTACAGAAGTGCTCAAAATGTTCCTAATGGTCTTGAATTGAAACAAATTTTATCGTGACGGGAAAGTTCCCTGAGCGTCCAAGCTGGGCCGCCGCGTCGCAAATTGCCGTTGCACGGGATGAGGATGGCTTGGAAACGTACATACTTGAACCATTAGAGAATGAACACACGTGGCAGCCGTTTTCGGATGCTATTTTCCCTATCCAACCGGCGCCATCAATCTTCCGAAAAACGACGTTGGCTAATACTTCGTCCTCAGAATATTTCCGAATTTTTGATAGTAAGAGTGCGTCCTGATTCAGGGCGTTATTTTTTTCGTTCCCATTGCTATACCAGAATTCCTGACCGCATTGAACACACAAAAGGACAATGTTTTTATCCTTCTCTGTTTTCTCTATCCAATCTCTATGATTGCAATCTCCGAATATTCTCGAATTAATGATCATTTCTTCCATAGTTGCAGGCCGAAGCAAGTTTGGCGTAGTCATTGGGATTCTCCTTCAGGTCGAGATCGGGTTATTCGGTAACTTTGAATTGGCTAGGTGTTAAGGCAACTGCGGCTTGCTCCATAGTGATCCTCTGAATTGGATTGAAGAATACTGCTTTCAGAGTCAGAATGAAAAGCGCTTGGACGGGCTATGCCACTGCACGTGTCGTGACTTTTCGCTCGCTTCGTCCTTCGAGACTGTACCAACGAATGCAGCACTCGAAATGCCATTCCTCGCTGGGGTCGAAATATCGTAGGAAGTAGGCAACCCCTCCAATCCATAGTAGGAGGCTCACTATAAAAAGAAAGCTTGCAATCGAAGGCCATAAGTTCTTGGGGTCCGTGCCAATAAAGCGAATACTTATTGTATAGATTGATACGGTGAATAGTGCGACGACTAATGGATGGCGTAGGAACCCAGTCACGCCAGGAGGGCGACCGTTTCGACTTATCTGGATAAATTCCAGACAATCTTCGAGTTCATCGACTGTATGACCCTTATGATGCCTTCTCAGCAATTCTCTCATGAACGCGTACCTAATGATGGGACGCCTCAATCTCCAAGGTTGTAGGGATAGATCTCGAACCATATCGTCGTCTGAGAAGGCCGCGCTTACACCTCGGTGGATTGCCATTTCAGCGAGTACGAAGAAAACCGGTATGAGGCAGATTCCGGCGAGAAAAGGTCTTTCGACGTGTACAGCAAACGTATAACCGACGCCGATGAGCCCAAACATACAGAGTGTCGTAATCCATAATAGGTATGTAAGATATGTTTGCTGCTGAGGCATGAACGCGATCCGAATGAGATTATGTCCACTCATAGCTTTGTTGAACGCAGAGCGCAGGGTGCCGTGCAATTGAATTGTGTTCTGTCTATACACTAAATTCCTCGTTTTGGTACGAATATGATTTGGATTCTGTGCCCAGTCCGATGGGGAAAGGCGGCTATATTTGCCTATGCTACACCTAAGATTCGCTGGCCGCTGAAGTGTGTATCAAGTCTTCAGCGGCCGTGATCATGTTTCTATTAACCTCTTAGCATCCGTTTCAGAGCAGGGGATACGTTGACAATCCTGGAAATGCCTCCGATGAGTTCGGCTAGTCGAATATGGCCTTGGTCTCTCAACAGGGCCAGAATGTGGGCCACCATCGTTTCATTCTCGTTCAGCCGCACCTTGATCGCATCGCTATCCATAAGTCCTTCGTTGACGATGGCGGAAATCACAGAAGCAATCCGTTCTTGGTAGTCCGGGACACACGCCTCGGCATAAGATCGGAATCCGGAAGTAGTGATTTGGTAAGGACAGAAAGCGACGCCTACGAGGTGAGTAATATTTATATCACCCTCTCTTTCGAGCATCTCTAACGATTCTTCCAATTCTTCTTTCAGAATTCCCGGTATTTGATCGGAGCGAAAGATGACATCTGGTTCGATGAAATCACTTCCATTCTCTATAGCGTACTCACACGATAATTTAAGGATCAGACTGTCTATTCTGTTCAAAGAGCCAATAGTCTTGACGAGTGACTGAACATAAGGCGGTGGCGAACCGAGCGGTGGTTTATCAGTGATCCCAAAAACTGAGGACACTATTCGCTTTAGGTTTTCGTCATACGACGATGTGTTCGGAATGTGCTCCCAGAAGGTGTGCTTTAAGACTTCTGGAACATTACAGTCGTCGATTATGATTGGAATAAGCTTACTCCCACTATTAATTCGTTTCACGAAGGCCGCATTCAGCTCCTCCTTAACCCAAGGCTTTTGTACGCTAAATTTTGATAGCACTACAATGACAGCACTCGCGCCTTTAATTCCCTCTTCAAATATCTTATCGACAAGACTATCTCCCGGTAGCATCTCCCACTTGTCGACCCAGGCATCAATCCCTTGCTCGCGGAGACGCCTAGCGAATTCAAGTACGAAACGCTCCTTGTCCTAACTTGCATGGCTGACAAATACTCTTGGATTCATGTAGACCCTTTCTTAGAAGTTATGTGATTGGCGCACTAATGATCGCCTACGACTATCAATCAAACAGAGGAAGCTCTATCCCTTTTGCCACATTTTCAGCATTGGACAGAGAATAATAGCGATTGAATGCTTCTGCTAAAACGTCAAGTTTTTCTTCTTTGAATCGCCTTTCCACAGCAGGAAGTTCATCCAATTCAAGGTTTTGATCCGAGTTCCACACAACGTCATCTATTGGCCATACCCGCCTTGGTCGTTGAAGAATCACCGGAATAAGCACTTCTTCCGAAATGAATTGCTTATAGCGTTCTTTAGGAATTGAAATTCCATCCATAGTGATACGCGCACGCTGGCAAAATAACATCATTGCTTTGAGGTCCCGACGGCAATTTATGTAGTTCCATCGTTCACCTGCCCATAGCTCATAAGAAGTAAGCTCTACGCCATTGACTCTGGACTCGATAATCACTATTGGCGTAACATCCACGGCACGAATGTCATCTTCCTTTGTCATGGCTTCTCTCAACCAGTCCAAATTTATTTCTTCATTGGTTATAAATACGACCGAAATCTTCGATACATTCTTTATAAGACGATGTCCTAAGAGCCTTCTAGAAAAGCCCTGTGTCGCCTTATACCAACGCTGAGTTTCATTACTGCTGTAGCATTTATCAGAAACACCACTTAGCCAACTCACATTAACTTTAAATAGAGTTGATAAGTGCTTCAATACATCGTTGTTTAGAGCATTAATAACGCGCTCACGGTTTTCCAAGTCAGCTCTAGTTAGTGTTCCAGGCGGAAGTAATAAAGGAATATCGGCTGTCTTGACGTCATGCGCAGCAAAAACGTCAAAAAAACGTGAAAGCATCAGTTCCAACTCTGTCAGTTTCGGTGTTGTCGTAGCAAGCATTACTGATCGGAGCGTCATTCCAATAAAGTCCTGCACAGACATGCCCATATTGTTCGAATAGTGCTCGATAAACGCCTTAACTTGCGGCTCTAATCGTACAGTTGTCGCGATCCTGCGCGACTCATCATCTCCGGAGGACGGCGAATGTACAACAGGCGGTTGAGGAGGAACGCGCCCAACGAGCATGGTTAGTAAATTGGCAATTGATAGGGACATTGTTGTCACTCCTAACTTAAGATTCAAATTGAATCGTAAGTTTAATTCGACAATTCGTCGGCGTCAATGGCTATGCTGATCTACTATCTGTTTTGCGCGTCGTCATAAGATCATGCCCGAGCTCGTCGAATGTTCGTACATCCGGCACGGCCATTGGCGACCATTTCGACGCTGTAGGAACTGTGCCCGACTGGGGAGGGAGTTCCGTATGACTAGATGGAGTGGCCCCAGGCGCTGCGTGAGCTGCAGGTGGCGCTACGAACGCTGGCTTAACGCATGAGGCCTGCTGTTGGCATCGAGGCCATCGGCTCCGCAGGCCAAGGGAATAAATGTTATGCTAAGGCAATATTTAATTCCTTCGGATTTCTTTACATGCGTCTTTACCACTACACATCTACTGCCCTGGCTGACGGCATCCTAGTTTCAGATCTGTCCCACGGGACTATGCATACACCGAATGGCGCTATCGGCCCGGTAGTTTGGTTGACAACTGACCCAAAAGCGGAAGGTCATGGTTTGACTCACGGGAAAGAAACCCTCAGTGATAGTCAAATGGCCGACAAGGCAAAATTACATGGCAAGATGCCTAAGAACCGCAGAACCACCGACAAGATGAAAGTTCGGTTGACGTTCGACATCCCCGATGACGATATGGTGCAGCTGCAGCGCTTTACGGAATACTGTGACGGTATGGCTGATGGGCGGGGTAAATTGTTTGCAAAGTCGACGGGGCTTAGCTGCTACGTCGATATGGAAACAGTAGACGATCGGCGTCTTAAGGCAATGATGAAGTCGCAACCAACGAAAGAAAAGACGTGGTGGATTTCGTTCTTGCCGGTTTCGGCCCGTCTTATCACAGCGGTCGACATCCGTGACAAGAGCGGGAGTTATCGTCCATATGACTTCGAGGCATTTGGCCGTCACGCAATGGAGAAACTGGGCTTCTTCGCGCCTCCGTTTAGCGCGTTGCAGGAGCTGGGCACGATCGTTAAACCTTTGCATCCACTTGGATACACAAAGGCTCTTGCGTTCTGCCCTGCACCTGATGCAACGCCAACAGTGACTATCCGTGCCGGCGGGACAGAATTAACGTACGAAATCGAGACCGGCAAGAGTTTGACAGCAACGGCCGATTACGAGCCCCAGTTGTCTACTTGGGTAGCGAAGTATCGTGCGGAATTGATCGCTGCCTGGGAGCAGGCAAAAGAGTCTTATTATTCGTATTACCCTGATCACCGTGAAAAAATACCGTCAATGTAGACTGAATGGTACTCTCGCGGCACGCTGTTAGGTGCTCTATGTCCATAAATCTCAGTCTTAGCAGTTGCAGAGTTTGACAGCAGAATAATCTTTAATGAGAAGCACATGACGAAAACGACTGAAGATCCCCAAGAGCCAGCTGATTCAAAACACCATAGTGACCGGCTCACTGGATGACCACTCAGAGCAGCTCGCAGCAACCATCGCCTTCGCTATTGAATTCGCCCAGCAAGGAGGGGCGCCGCTGGCCCTAAACGCAGCGCCGTCCCACAGGTCGCAACTCTTGGCGCTGCTGGCGCCGACGGCCGTAGAAAGGCTCACCGCTGGCGAGACAGTTAAAATCGACTCCGGCCCATCTTTAGATTTGATAGAAGACCAAGCGGTGGGGAACTTCGTCGGGTTGGTCCTGTTCGTTGGCGTCGATGCGGGCTACGACGTCTATCGTGTTGGGCGGTGGCTCTGGTCCTTTCTCTAACTTCCACTAGATTTCGAAGATTCGTGAGTGTTTCCGAGAAAATCCACGCCAAAAAATTGTAAATAGTGCGATTTGAAATTTTACCTTTTTTCTTAAATTTGCTTTCAAGTGAATTGACGCGCTCAATTTCGAAGCACAGGAAAGCAGTTTCGTGACATCATCGTTCATATTGCAAAATACTCACTTAACTGAGGAATAATGGACGACTATCAGCTATCCCCACTTTGGATGAACGCCTTTGATGACGTTGGAGATAATTTTGACGTACAACGCTCCAAGCTAAAAAATGCATATATGGACTTCCGATCGCGGGTGGCGCTTTTGGTGGGACAAATACATAAGGATATGCCGTCTCTCACTGTACATGACATATCCCACATTGATGCCTTGTGGTGGATCGCATCTGAAATCGCCGGGGAAGGGTATGTTCTAAACCCTGCAGAGGCTTTTGTTCTAGGTGGCGCATTCCTCTTGCACGATTCCGCCCACTGCATTGCAGCTTACCCTGGCGGCATCAATGAAATCAGGAAATTGCCTGATTGGAAATATTTCTCTTCTCACGCAAAAGTTGACCCAGACGCTGTTGAGCCTGGAACTGAACAATTTCAGTTAATACTCTTCGAAGTGCTTAGGGCCATGCATCCAAAGCAAGCTCGAAACCTTCCACGAATAGAGTGGCACTCGGAGCAGCGCGGGCCGATGCATTTGATTGCAAACGATGAATTAAGGTTCGCATTTGGGGACGCAATCGGCGTTGTGGCGGAAAGCCATTGGCATTCGCCACATGAACTAGAATCGTTGAGTACTCGAATTATTAATGCTCCGACATATTTGCACCCGGCCCAGTGGACTGTCGATATTTTTAAATTGGCGATCTTATTGCGAACGGCCGATGCTGCCCATCTGGATGAACGGAGGGCGCCCCGCTTCCTTATGGCTCTTGTGCAGCCAGGTGGAAGCTCTTTAGCTCATTGGCAGTTTCAGTCAAGGATGCATAGTGTAAAACGAGACCCTGATAACTCGAGAAACGACCTAACAGTTTCTGGAAATCCATTTCCGCCCAGCGAGCAGGATGCATGGTGGATGGCATACGATGCTTGTCGAATGATTGATCGTGAACTAAGAGCAGCAGACAGGCTATTGGCGGACTTCCATCGTGAGCGATTGGCCGTACGCTCTGTAGCGTTCTCATATAGTCCAGAAGCGTTTTCTCGAAAGGTGCCAACTGAGGGTTGGACGCCAGTCGACACAAGCATAAAAATTACGGACATTCAATCGATGGTGGAGCGGTTTGGGGGAAGTAAATTGTATGGAGATGATCCTGCGAATGCTTTGCGCGAAATACTACAGAACTCGGTAGACGCAATTCACGCTTGTCGGGCGCTGGGGGGGCTAAGCGAGGAAGATGGGGAAATAGAAATCGCAGTTGACGAGGCTCCCGAAGGGTACTGGCTCCAGGTAACAGATACGGGCATCGGAATGAGCCGATATGTGTTGACTGAAGTACTTTTAGACTTCGGTCGATCTCTTTGGCGAAGTGGAGACCTAAGGGCTGAATGGGCAGCACTGCCTGTTACTACCTTCGAAGCTATCGGTCAATTCGGTATCGGTTTCTTTTCAATCTTTATGCTTGGTCAGCGCGTTCGAGTAGCCACGCGCCGTTATGAGTCAAAAGAGGGGGAAAGCGATCAATGGTTATTAGAATTTTTGGCAGGGACAAATCGTAGGCCTGTTTTGCGTGTTCCTTCATCCAATGAGAGGTTAAAGCGTGATGGTACCAGGCTCTCCGTACTAATATCTAAGGAAACTTTTAAAAATCTGTGCCCAATCGTTCATTGGGGTGGCACTCTTGATCGGCTGACGTTCGCTCAAACCTGTGCGCGGCTGGCTCCAACTATTGATATCAATCTTTATCTGCGCATCGGCACAGAACCCCGTGAACGTATAGTTAAAGCAAACGATTGGAAAACGATGGATTCCATTGATCTTCTTCGCAGGGTTTCACCGAAAGTATATGGAAAGTCGGATGGCAAAAATTTTGGGAATTGGTCACATCTGGAGGACATTTATTCTGAAACGGGTCAACTGATAGGTCGATGTGCTGTGCAGTCACAACGATCATCTTATTTTTACGGGCCAGAAACCGGTGTTGGAGTAGTGAATGGTATATATGCCGGATCGGTAAGCGGAATTTCAGGCGTGATATTTTCGAAAGCACAAACCGACTTAGCTAGAAAAACTGCAACTCCAGACATCGATATTTTCAAGTTAAACTTGTGGGCCAATTCTCAGAAGACAAAACTGAGAAAATTTGAAAAATTAGATGAAAATGAAAGCGCCATGCTCGCACGCTTTGGTGCGGAAATTGATGGACTCGCATTTGGAAATCTCGGTGGAATTGCGTATTCTTATGACGATTTTTTAGAGAAACTGAGAAATGTGGAATTTCTAATTGTGCATGACGGCAAAGCTGATCATAACGATGATGACAATGTTTTGAAAAGAGAATTTGATAATAATTTTCAGGAAGTTGAGGAATTACTTGAATTGGCATCTGTAGAAAATCCGAAGTGGGTCGAAGAAGTGCGGATTAATGAGAAGTGCACAATATCGTGGTCTTTATCCACTGCGTTAGAAGCGACTTTAGAAAAAGTCTGGGGGCAATTTGTTTCTCTTGAAGAAGATGTCGTGATTGGTCACGTTGATAGTGAGGAAATTAGGCGCGCTTGCAAAATTTATAAAGATGGAACTCAAATTTCGGTAGATGATTTGTGATATAAAATAATAATTTCTGGGGGCTCCGTGAAGATAAAAGTAGATCTAAAAAACTGTTATGGCATAAGTGACCTAACGCACTGCTTCGATTTTACAGGAAGTACGGGGTATGCGATATATGCGCCGAATGGCTTCATGAAAACTTCTCTTTCGAAAACATTTGAAGATCATGCTAAGCAGAGGGATTCAAGTGATCTAATCTTTTCAGATCGTGTCTCAAAAAGAACGATTACTGACGGATCGGGAGTGAACATAGCTCCAGAGTCAATTTTCGTGATAGAACCTTATAACCAAGATTTTTCTTCAGAGCGAACCTCCCTGCTGTTAGTTAATAGCGAAATTAAACAAAAATATGATGACGCGCTTAAACA
>Ga0105856_1001053_pt1 | contig 12318 bp, 11 predicted proteins | sample OrgsoiDNA_201060_FD_89681 | JGI IMG/M metagenome (GOLD analysis project Ga0105856, IMG submission 89681) | Permafrost soil microbial communities from the Arctic, to analyse light accelerated degradation of dissolved organic matter (DOM) -... | ecosystem: Environmental > Terrestrial > Soil >...
AAATCTTTCAGCACTTTGGCAACGTTGATGCCCTTACCCGCGGCGTGTAAACCGGCGGTCTGCACCAGATTCACTTCGCCCCGTTCGATTTCAGGGCAAAAACCGACCAAATCGTAAGCCGGATTTAGCGTAATAGTGGCGACTCTGCGGCTCATGCGCCCTCCCCAAGACCGGCTGCAATCGCTTCGCCTATGGTTTTCAATGCCAGTTCCGCGTCTTCACCACTGGCGGTGAAACGCAGGTGATGTCCTTTTTTCACGCCCAGCGCCACGACTTTCATCAGGCTACGGCCATTGGCAGGTTTACCGCTGCCATCAAGGTTGGTCACGGTGATCTCGCTGTTGAACTGTTTAATCACGCTCACCAGCGCCGTGCCCGGACGCGCATGCAGGCCGTGTTCATTACGGATAACAAATTCGGCAGACAGTACGTCGTTTTGTTCTTCAACCTGGCTGGTCAGCAAGGCCAGCACGCCGACGGCATCGGCCGTCAGCAAGCGTTCAGCTTTTTGGTGGATCAACAGGTCGCTTAAGTAGTTCAGCACGTTCAGAGGTTGGTCATCCGCCACGGCGATGGTCAGCAAGGCAGCAACGGATTCACCGTCTTGCTCGAAAGGTTTCGCCGCACGGCTGAAGGTGGCGGCACTTTGCAGATTGCCTTCGGTGCTGTCGCTAAGCCAAATACCCTGCCCGAGATTCAGCGGCTTACGGCTGATCACGTCGCTGACAAACGCGGTGTCTGCTGCACCAATCTGCTGTAAACGCCCGGCGTTCAGCGCCTGAAGCGTCATCAGATTGTCGGCGGCAACGTCAACGGCAATCAGTTGGGTGTCGAAATGGAATTCTGCGGCGTTTTTCTCGCCCATCAGCAGGCTGCGTAACTCTTCAGCCGAGTCCGTTTTCGCCATGCGATCGGCCACGCTGTCATCGCTTAACACGTGCGTGAGCTGGCGCAGTAAACCGAGGTGCTCGTCAGAACGGGCGGCAATGCCGATCACCACATACGCGGTCTGCCCTTCGCCCCAGGCGATACCCTGCGGAAACTGGTAAACCTGAACACCGGTTTCCAACACCAAATCACGGGTGTCGGTGGTGCCGTGCGGAATAGCGATGCCATTCCCCAGATAGGTTGAGGTTTGCAACTCACGCTGCAACATGCCTTCGACGTAGCCTTCGCTGACGCGTCCGGCCTGCGTTAATGCGGCGGCCACCTGACGAATAGCCTCTTGCTTGTCGCTGGCCGTTGCGCCGAGATGAATATCTTGCTGTGACAACTGGAACATAATTCTCCTCTCCTGCTGAATTTGAATCGTTTCAGCTTTAATGAGAAAAAAGGAGCGTCATCAGGTTGACTACCTCACCGGACAACGCTGAAACGTTTCAGGCAGTCTTATTCTGGGCACTTTTTAAAGCAAGCTTTCCCTGAATTGGCGTCACAATTTTTTGATGCTACGCACAGTTTGCCTGCCTGGAATGATTTTTTAACCGGTTTTAGCGCCAAAGCTGAAGCCGTGCTGACACGGAAATTCACCGTCCACCTACGGACTTTTTTGCCGCTTCAGAGCCCTTAATGCCTTGGCGTTTTTTACCACAACGTGCTGTTTTATTATTCAGTATGGCAAATACATTGATGTTTACCTTTTTACTGATTAAAACCGGTTTTCGTTTTTTTTAAACAGGCGTAACATTCCGCGCGAATTTACTTTTCTCTAATCTGGTTTAATCCTAAACATGTCCACATCTGGCACCACGACCGCGCGTCGATTACCTGACATCACGTCATCCGCTTTTCTGATCATTGCCTTCCTGACCGGCATTGCCGGTGCGTTGCAGACCCCAACGCTAAGCCTGTTTCTCACGTCAGAAGTGCATGTCAGTCCCTTCATGGTGGGGATATTCTTTACCGGCAGTGCGGTGATTGGCATTTTCGTCAGCCAGATATTGGCCAGTTGGTCAGACAAGCGAGGGGATCGTAAGACCCTGATTTTGTATTGCTGCTTATTGGGCGCGGCCGCTTGCGTACTGTTTGCCTTCAACCGTAGCTATTTTGTTTTATTGCTGGTTGGCGTGTTGCTCTCAAGTTTCGGTTCCACCGCTAACCCGCAACTTTTCGCACTGGCCCGTGAACACGCCGAAAAAACCGGCCGTGAAGCCATGATGTTCAGCTCCATTTTGCGCGCTCAGGTTTCCTTAGCGTGGGTGGTCGGTCCCCCGCTGGCTTTTGCCTTAGCCATGGGCTTTGGCTTTACCTTTATGTACAGCGCCGCGATGCTGGCCTTTTTAGTCTGTGGCGTGATGGTCTGGATGTTCCTGCCGTCGATGCCGAAAGCGCGGATAAAAACCACCGCTACGCTGGAAGCGCCCCGCCGTAACCGACGCGATACCCTGTTGTTGTTTGCCGCCTGCACGCTGATGTGGGCAGCCAACAGTATTTATCTGATCAACATGCCACTCTATGTGGTGAATGAACTGCATTTGCCCGAGAAACTGGCGGGAGTATTGATGGGTACCGCGGCCTGCCTGGAGATCCCTACCATGCTGATTGCCGGTTATCTGGCCCGTCAGTTGGGTAAACAATTCCTGATGCGTTGCGCAGTGATCGCGGGCGTGATTTTCTACGGCTGCATCCTGTTTACCACCGGTACGGTTGCGATGATTGCCTTACAACTGCTGAACGCCATTTTCATCGGTATTCTGGCGGGGATTGGCATGCTGTATTTTCAGGATTTAATGCCGGGACAGGCAGGCGCAGCGACCACATTGTTCACCAATTCGACCCGTGCAGGCTGGATACTCGCCGGTTCACTGGCCGGTGTGATTGCCCAGTTTTGGAGTTATCACGCGGTGTTCTACGCAGCCTTTGCCATGGTGGTGGGCTCCGTATTTTGTATCTGGCGAGTCAAAAATGTCGACGAGAAACCGGTGGAAGCAACGATTACCGTCAATTAGGCGCGGTGTCGGCTTCTAACTGCTTCAGGTAAATCAAGGCTTCATCGCGGTGGCTATGACACATCTCACGGCTGGCTTGCAGACTGGCGCACACTTTTGGCCGCAATGGCGAGGTGAAAATTCCACACATGAAATTATCGGCCAGATGAATACAGCGGGTATTGGCAGGTTTGCCGTTAGGCATGCCGGGAATGGGGCTGGAAATAGACGGCGCGATGCAACAAGCGCCACAATTACTTCGACAGTCCATCAGCACCTCCAATAGGCTTTACGTGAGGCGCGACAATAACAGTCGCCCCTGCACGCCACCAGACAAATATTTCCCCTTCGCCACTTTCTGGCTACGCTTATCTCTAGATGACGTAACTTCCCATAGCAAACGGGCAACAAGTGGCGCGCTGACACGCTTTTACTCACTCTTTTTTTAGCGAACTATTGCCTGAAATCAACGGCACGAGTAACGTGTCGCAAAATGTTTTACTCCCTTATGACAGGTTCTTTATATGGCACGTGCTAACGAAATTAAACGCGGCTTCGTTGTTAACTACGACGGTAAATTGCTGCTGGTAAAAGACATCGATGTTCAGAGCCCAAGCGCGCGCGGTGCCAGCACATTGTACAAAATGCGCTTCGCTGACGTTCGTACCGGTGGCAAGGTTGAAGAGCGCTTCAAAGGCGATGACATTATCGATACCGTCACCCTCACCCGCCGCCGAGTCAATTTCTCCTATGTCGACGGTGATGAGTACATCTTTATGGATGACGAAGACTTCACGCCTTACACCTTCAACAAAGCGCAGATCGAAGAAGAACTGTTGTTCATTCCTGAAGAAGGCTTGCAAGGCATGCAGGTTCTGACCCTCGACAGCCAATTGCTGGCGTTGGAAATGCCACAAACCGTGGATTTAGAAATTATCGAAACGGCCCCCGGCATCAAAGGGGCGTCAGCCAGTGCGCGTAACAAACCGGCAGTAATGAGCACCGGTTTAAGCATTCTGGTACCTGAATACCTGAGCCAGGGCGATAAGATCCGCATTCATATTGCTGAACGCCGTTATATGGGCCGCGCGGACTAATGTCGCGCTGACAGCGATACAAAACTAAGGGCGCTCCGGCGCTCTTTTTTATGCCTCACGTTTACCCTTCCGGCCCCACACGCACTCCCTCACGCGATCTATCTCACAGAAATGACCCTAGCCTGGACTAACCAATTTTCATTTTTGTCATATGACTTTACACTCAAAGTCCTGTTTTATGGCCCGATTGTCACCTGCATCACTGCTTCTGGCAGGCCATTAAAGAATAAGACCATTTTTGGCCTGACCAATTTATCTAATTCTTCTCATTGGAGTGATGCATGAAAACGATTGCCACAGAGTCCTTGCCTGCCAGCGTTCAGCAACCAAAGTACGATCGTCGTCTGCTAAAAAGTCGCATTGTTCATATCGGTTTTGGCGCATTTCATCGTGCGCATCAGGCATTAATGACCGATCGCGTGTTGAATCAACATGGCGGTGACTGGGGCATTTGCGAAGTCAGCCTGTTTGGTCGTGACACTTTGATTAAAGCCCTGCGTCAGCAAGATCATTTGTTTACGGTGTTGGAAAAAGGGGCTGAGGGCAATCAGGCAATCATCATGGGTGCGGTGAATGAATCCCTGCATGGACGCGTGGAAGGCATTGATGCCGTGGTGGAAAAGCTGGCCGAGCCACAGGTGGCCATCGTGTCTCTGACCATTACCGAGAAAGGCTATTGTATCGAGCCCGGTAGCGGAAAACTGGACCTGAATAACCCGCAGATCCAGCAAGATCTCACCGGTGAACAGGCCCCGTCTACGGCGCCCGGTCTCTTGGTTGAAGCACTGCGACTGCGCCACCAGCGTGGCCTGCCCGGCTTCAGCGTTCTGTCATGCGATAACATTCCTGAAAACGGTCACGTGGTGAAGAATGCTGTACTGGGGCTGGCTCAGGCACGCTCTGCCGAACTGGCCCAATGGATTGAAAACCACGTCACCTTCCCAAGCACCATGGTGGATCGTATTGTTCCTGCCGCCACCGACCACGCGCTGGAAGAAATCACCGACGCCTTAGGCGGTATCGCCGACCCCTGTGGCATTGCCTGCGAACCCTTTATTCAATGGGTAGTAGAAGACAATTTCGTTGCCGGACGCCCGGCATGGGAAGACGTCGGCGCACAGCTGGTGGCCGACGTTCTGCCTTTTGAGCAGATGAAACTGCGTATGCTCAACGGCAGCCATTCGTTCCTGGCTTATCTCGGTTATCTCGCGGGTTATCATTACATCAACGAGTGTATGGAAGATCCCCATTATAAGCAGGCCGCCCACCGTTTAATGCTTCAGGAACAAGCCCCGACGCTGAGCGTTGAAGGCATTGATCTGGCCGCTTACGCCGACAGCCTGATTACCCGTTACAGCAACCCGTCGTTGAAACATCGCACGTGGCAGATTGCCATGGACGGCACCATGAAACTGCCGCAACGCATGCTGGATTCCGTACGCTGGCATCTGCAACACGGGGGCGAGTTTTCTGTGCTGGCGCTCGGCGTGGCGGGCTGGATGCGTTATGTCGGTGGTATCGATGACGCCGGTGAAGCGATTGAAATTAAAGATCCGATGGCCGAAAAACTGGCGCAAATCGTCGCTTCAACTGCCGATGGACAACAGAGAGTCAACGCCCTACTGGCATTAACCTCCGTCTTTGGCGATGTTTTACCGAAAAATGCCGTGGCGGTCGAGGCGATTCAAAAAGCCTATGCCAGCCTGCAGGAGTACGGGGCAAAGCAAAGCGTGGCGCGTCTGGTGGGGTAACGGATAGCGGACTGTTGATCTCAAAACGGCTGCTACGGCAGCCGTTATTGGTTGAGTAAAGCCGGTGTTGATTCAAACAGAAATCCGTCGAATGCCGGATCCTCGGCATCTGATACAGCTAACAGCAACGTTTTCACATTTTCCAAATGCTGCCACATCGCCTGTTTGGCCGCTTTTGCATCACGCCGCAATACGGCTTGTAAGATGGTTTGATGGTCGAGCAACCATTGGTGGTGATCGTTTTTGCCCACATGCTGCTGAATACCCTGCCACATCGGGCTGTGGTGACGGATTTGCCACAGTTCAGCCACCATGTTCGCCAAGACGCTATTTTGCGACGCCTGCGCCAGCAGATGGTGGAAAAGTTCATCAGCACTTTCATCAACCACGCCTTGTTCGATAAACCCACGCTCCAACTCAATGGCATCACGCATCTTTAAAATGTCTGCTTTGGTGGCTTGCGTCGCAGCAAACGCCGCGACTTCGCTTTCGAGCAACTGTCGCGCCTGCAGTAATTCAAAAGGGCCAAAACCGCTGTCGCCTTGAAATGCAGTCCATTTGCCAGACGCCTCGGGCGGCGGGGTTAAGACATACACGCCAGAGCCTTTTCGCACGTCCACCACACCTTCGAGCTCCAGCATAATTAACGCTTCACGCACCACGCTGCGGCTGACGGAAAAGCTTTCGGCGATTTCCCGCTCTGGCGGTAAGCGTTCACCCGCAACATATTCACCCGCATCTATCGCACTGCGTAATTTGCCACCCACTTCTTGATAAAGCCGCATGAGATCATCCCGAAATAAGAAATTGGTCTGGCAACCAAAACACGCCAAAAAGTCTTTGAAAAGTATATCACGCGCGGCAGATGGGGCGAGTCTCGAGCAGAGGAAGTGTCGGCGAGGTCAATATTGGGCTGACCAATCTGTCAGCCTCTCAGGCCGAAAATGCGGCAGAAAGCGTGGCTTCTGCCGCATGAGTCAACATCAATCTCAGTTGTAGCTGACGGTCATCAGCACTAAATGAGGGTCGTTATTAATATGCCGTGTGGTGACTTGCCCATAAGATTGGGGCAACGAAAAATGAGGTAAATTTTTACTGCCGATAGCCTGTGTCTGGCTAACCGCTTCGCCTGATCGATAACACTGACTGGTAACATTATTCTTCGTCGTGTCAAAAGCGCATCCGCTTTCAACAATGGCCCCCGTAAAATGGAGGGTGCCACTCGAAGAACCTACGGCTGCATATGTCGTCCCTGAGGTAAGAAATCCCAAAAACAGGACCATTATTGATCTGTTCATGGCTGCCTCATAAAAAGTTATTAACTAGCAATTAACAATAAAATAACTTTGGTAAAAAACCCAGATTTGTCTGACAGCGGCGTAGTGAATTGCCTACAAAACAGACTTGCACACTCTGTGCTGTTAACTGAGATACATCGGCACAATGCTGGATTTTCTTCAGCGCTGTCGGCATCTTATTGGGTCTTAATGATCAATCACGTAACACCGCGCGCTGAAAAACATTCATTTTCAATGCGTTGTAGCGAAACTTTGAGAAGGGATGTTTGATGACCAAAACCAATCTGATCACCGGCTTTTTAGGCAGTGGTAAAACCACCACCATTCGTCATTTATTGGCGCAAAAACCGCAGGATGAAAAATGGGCGGTGCTGGTGAATGAATTTGGTGAAGTCGGCATTGACGGCGCTCTGTTGGCCGACAGCGGTGCGGTTATCAAAGAGATCCCCGGCGGCTGCATGTGTTGTGTCAACGGGCTGCCGATGCAAGTGGGTTTGAATATGCTGTTGCAGCAGGCCAAGCCTGACCGTTTGTTGATTGAGCCGACCGGCTTGGGGCACCCAAAGCAAATTCTTTCTCTCCTCACCTCAGAGGTTTATGCCCATTGGCTGACGCTGAACGCCTCTTTATGCCTGCTTGATGCCCGCGGGCTGCGCGATCAACGCACGGTGGAAAATGAAAATTTCCGCGACCAGCTCGCCGCCGCCGATGTGATTGTGGCGAATAAATCCGATGTCTATAGCGAAGAAGACCATCAGGCACTGGCAGTCTGGCAGAACCAATGGGCGGCGGGCCGCGAGGTGATCCTCGCCTCGCAGGGAATGATCGCGGCCAGCCTGTTAGATCGGCCTCGACTCAATCAGGCCCCGCTTCCTGACGGCGCACATCATCATACGCACGCTTCCAAGCAAGGGCTGGCGGCGTTAAGCCTTCCTGGCAATCAGCCATGGCGCAGAGCGCTTAACAACGCGGACGGTTATGCAAGCTGCGGTTGGATTTTCAATGGTGAGACAGTATTTGATACCGTGGCATTGCTGGATTGGGTACGCCTCGCGCCGGTGGACCGGGTTAAAGGCATCATGCGTATAAAGGAAGGCACGCTGATGGTGAATCGTCAGGGGCTCGACTTGCACATTGAAACGCGCCCTGCGGCGCCTTTAGACAGCAGAATTGAGTTAATTACTCGCAACGAAGTTCAGTGGAATGAACTACAATCTTCTTTGTTGAGGATTCGTTTAAGTTAAGAGGCTTACCGTATCCGCCCAGAACATTACTTAACACTCGATAATTAACAGGTCCCTATTTATGTGGCGTCGCAATATCCCCGCTATCCTGATACTGAATGTATTGGGTATTGCCTTGTTTCTGTCTTATTACTTGCCAGCCAACCATGGTTTTTGGTTCCCGATTGATTCGTCGATTTTCTTCTATTTCAATCAGCATCTGGCCACAGACAAGCCTTTCCTGCATATCGTCGCGGTAACCAACAACCGTGCCTTTGATGGGATTTCACTGCTGGCAATGGGTCTGTTATATCTTTCTTATTATATCAAGCGCGATACGGCGGGACGTCGCCGAATGATCATCATCGGCTTTGTGATGTTGCTGACCGCCGTGATACTCAACCAGTTAGGCCATCTGCTGCCTGTGAGCCATAAAAGCCCGTCGTTGAGCTTCCCTGACGTCAACCGTGTCAGCGAGTTGACCGGGATTCCAACCAAAGATTCATCCGGGGACAGCTTCCCTGGCGATCACGGCATGATGCTGTTGGTGTTTTGCTGCTTCATGCTGCGCTACTTGGGTAAAGTCGCGTTTGCGGTTGCACTGGTGATCACGGTGATCTTCTGTCTGCCGCGCATCATGATTGGCGCGCACTGGTTCACCGATATCGCGGTAGGTTCGTTGTCCGTGGTGTTAGTGGGAGCAAGCTGGTGGTTAATGACGCCGGCAAGCGACAAACTGGTCGATTGGGTTGACGGTAAATTACCGAAATTGCGTTCGCGCTAGATCAATTACGCAAAACATTCTTTTTTACATCTATTGATAAATATTATGGCCCGGTGTTTTTTTTCATAAACTCAGGGCCATTCTTATAGACAATTAATAGCAAAGCTTTGTTGAGTTTTTATTACACAGGCCGCTTGTGCTGGGGATTTAAGCCAAAGGCGTACAAATAACAGTCATCTCTTTTTACATTAACGCTAACATCACTTTACATCACAATTTCATATAAAAAATCCCGCAAAACCTCTCGCAATCCCTTATTCATTACGGTACTCTCCAAAACGCTTGCACAGAAATGTGGCAAAAATAGCTCGATTCCAGAAAAAGTGTGTTCTAGCACACGTTTCCTTGATGTGGCGTTTGCTGACTCTGTTTGCGGCAGGTAGTCTCGCTTCGTTTGGCAATTTATAACGATTAAATCGTTAAGGACATCAAGGGATAACAACAACAATGGTCAAGTCTCAACCGTTCCTGAGATATGTAATGCGGTTAATACCCGCAATTGGCGCGGCAATTATTCTCTCCGCGTGTAGTGGTACACATTCTTCGAACACAGAAAACGCGCAAACTGATATGCGTGCAGTAAATGACAAAGATGGTCTTCTACTGCAAGCCTCTCAGGATGAATTCGAAGCAATGGTTCGCAGCGTCAACGTAAAATCCAAAATCATGGATCAGTATGCTGACTGGAAAGGCGTTCGTTATCGGTTAGGTGGTGACAGCAAGCGTGGTATCGATTGCTCAGCCTTCGTCCAGGTAACATTCCGCGAACAATTTGGCATGGATTTACCTCGTTCAACTTATGAACAGGAAGAAAAGGGCAAGAAAATCCAGCGCACGAAATTACGTGCCGGTGATCTGGTTCTGTTCCGTGCAGGCTCTACGGGCCGCCACGTAGGCATCTATTTAGGTAATGATAAGTTTGTTCATGCGTCTACCAGCAACGGTGTGATGATTTCGGACATGACTGAGACTTACTGGAATACACGTTTCCGTGAAGCAAGACGTGTTTTAGCGAGCGGTGAACACAGCTAACTAATGCATTAACCTTGTTGTCCCAAGCCAAGCGAATAAAAAAACGTCATCTCAGGATGGCGTTTTTTTTTGGCTTTTTTAACTGTGCGATTTTAAAGGTAATTGAAGTTTATTTAATGACAGTTAATCATTCCTCTACGTTATACTTTGAATTCCGCAACATACTGAGTGAAGGTTGATAAAAATGGGGTTGAATTCGGCTCTCACCCACACTGTTTTACCCAGACGTACCTATCTTATTCGAAGCCTTATTGCCGCCAGCCTGCTCTTTTTCATTTTTACCGCAGCCACTCTTTACACGATTGCATTAAAGAACAAACAGCAACAGCAGCAAGTCAGCGAACGTACCGTGCAATACAGCACTGAGTATTTGCAAAACCTGACGGGAACCATGAAACGCCTTAGCCAGTTACCGGAAAGTAACTGTGAAATGGCGACCGATCAGCTCAGCCGTGACGCTGCCCTCACCCTCGGTGTACGTGATTTCCTGCTGGTACGCGATGGCATGGTCTATTGTTCCTCCGCGACGGGCGAAATGTCGCTGTCGGTGGAAGACATTTTTGCCGGCATGGACTGGCATAAATCGCTCGATATCAAGTTAGAACAAGGCACCAGCTTTATTCCTAATCGCCCAGTGATTGCTGTTTGGTATCGTAATCCTGACATGAGCGACAGCGGTATTTTGGCCACCATCGAATTAACCCTTTCGCCTTACATGCTTTTTGCGCAAACCGATGAGGGCTATCACGGTTTTGCGCTGATCGTAGGCAACCGCGCCCTGACCTCCATTGGCCGCTCGCTGCTGGATGTCAAAGATCTGCCACGCAGTCATTACAATGAATTGAAAGTGGGCGATTATCCCTTCACGCTGCGTCTCTACGCACCGCAACTGACGGGCGAAAACATTCGCTTTACTCTGCTGGCAAGCCTGTTATTAAGCCTGATGGTGGGCGCGCTGCTCTATTTCACCTTGGTCAGTCGACACAGCCCAGAACGTGAAATCATGCAGGCGCTAAAACACGGTCAATTCTTTATCGAATACCAGCCCGTGATAGAAACACAATCCTTAAAAGTCGCAGGCATGGAAGCATTGATACGCTGGCAGCATCCGATTGAAGGCCGTATTCCGCCCGACGTGTTTATCACTTTTGCAGAATCTCAGGGCATGATCGTGCAGCTCACCCAACATATGATGCAACTGGTAGCCCAAGACGCGCATCAGTTTAAAGAGGTCATGCCGCCAAAAGCCAAGTTCAGCATCAATATTTCACCGCACCATATGAGCAAAACCAGTTTTCGCGACGATGTGATGAAATTCCTGCAAATGTTGCCGGAAGACTATTTCCAGATTGTTTTCGAAATCACTGAACGCGGCATGATCGATAACGAAAGCGCCATGCGGGAATTCAATTGGCTGCGTCAACAAGGGATTGAAATCGCCATTGATGACTTCGGCACCGGCCACAGCGCCCTGATTTATCTTGAAAAATTCACGCTGGATTATCTGAAGATTGACCGTGGTTTTGTGATGTCCATCGACCAGAACACCCTGATTGCGCCGGTGTTAGATACCGTGCTGAAGCTGACGGAAGAGCTGAACCTAAAAACCGTGGCCGAGGGCGTAGAAACGGCACAACAGGCGAAATACCTGCGCAAGCACGGTGTGACGCTGTTACAGGGTTTTTTGTACAGCAAGCCGCTGTCGGTCAGTGACCTGATGCTGTTTACCCTCAAGGTGAATAGTGGGGAAATCGTGCCCGGAGAGTGATCTGCCCCGCCAGTGATGATGTCGTGACGTTTTCCCCTTTACGCTTTTTGTCGTAGACTCTGACACAATGCGCTATTGGTAAGGCTTTCAACCACTTTGCGCTCATCATTATTCACTGGCAGGAGCTACACTCAGGATGTTATCGCGACTCGTTACCGCAACTTTACTGTCACTGCTGAGTTTCTGCTCTCAGGCCGATGTCATTCAAGACAGCTACGCCTTCTCCGTGTTGGGTGAGCCTAAGTACGAATCCAATTTCACCAACTTTGATTATGTGAATCCCGCCGCGCCAAAAGGCGGCAGCATCCGCCTTGCCGCGATCGGCACGTACGATAACTTCAACCGCTACGCGACGCGCGGTAATCCCGCCGTTCGCAGCGGCATGCTGTATGACGGGTTGTTTACCACCTCGAGCGATGAAATTGGCAGTTACTATCC
>Ga0105856_1001055_pt1 | contig 12313 bp, 11 predicted proteins | sample OrgsoiDNA_201060_FD_89681 | JGI IMG/M metagenome (GOLD analysis project Ga0105856, IMG submission 89681) | Permafrost soil microbial communities from the Arctic, to analyse light accelerated degradation of dissolved organic matter (DOM) -... | ecosystem: Environmental > Terrestrial > Soil >...
CTTTGTATCTAATTGAGTCTGCGCTTGAGGTTGCTACTGATTTCGCAAATTCGTATGTAAAATCGCTAATATTTTCATCCGCATATGAATTCTGATCGCTCTGAGAGCTAAAAAGAAAATAGCAATTTGAGAAAGTATTTGTATTCTTAATATAATCGTCGAATGACGAGCCATCCTTAATATAAAGTGTCCCTGAATAGCAAGCATCTACCACCTTAATGGTCAGCTTTGGAGATAAACTTTTAAGCATTGCGTCAAGTTCAGAATTTGCTAAACTCGTGGCTGCAACACGTGATTTCGAATAATCGCGTAATAGATAGTTGAAGCCATCGTCGGTGTAGTCACCGTGGCCAGTGAAGTAGAAAAAAAGATCTTGGATATCGTCATGCTGAAATCTCTGCACTGTTTCTGCAAGTTTTGCCTTAAGGGTTTGTGCATCACTAGATGGGATCGTAATGACTTCGGAGAAATGTCCGCCAAGGCGCAGCACCATATCTACAAGCTCGACGTCCGCCTTGCACGCGGGCAAATGAACGGTCGTGTCCACGTAATCTGTTATACCTAAGATGATCGCTATATTTTTTTGCATGTTTGACCTGACGGAAATTGGTAAACGACGATAGCACAAAAAACGGAACGTCAAACCGGCGCGTTGCGGAAGTTGCTCAGGGAGCGGGGCGGGACTGTCTTATCTGTCGTGACGGGATTTGCCGATAGACAGGCGTAGAACAGTCGGGCGATAGATAAGCCTACTTTTACGCCTCCCTACGGGTTATGCGCCAGCGCCGAATATCTCATTGAGGTAGATGAATTAATGAACTCATCAGTTACAGGGATTTTATAGTTCGGTAAATTTGAAGCATAACCATAAAATGTTCCAAATGTTGGATCACGGCCGAGTGCGCCAGGTGACGTGACATCTGATTTATAGAGGATAGACGCACTGGGATCTATGAATCCTGAAGCGACAAAGCAATCTGCTACAAGCTCAGAGCAGAAATAACTACCTTTCTCCGCCGGTGAAGGAACAAGATTTCCCGCAAAGAAGGCATGAAGTTGATCGTGTAACGTCAGCTCGTGAACTTCCCGCCTGTTGCGAAATGTCACTACATCTCGAAGGTTATATTTTGCTTTCGATGCGATAATTGAATCTATAAAAGTCATCAACGCCTGAATGCGCTCTGCTGGTCGCCAAGCGTCAGGTTGACGAAAAATAGCTACGTGATCGTATCGTTGTACAAGGGATTGAAGGCCAGTTTTAGTTACACCGTTAGAAACCGTTGATTCCGCAGCATTGCCAGAGCCAATGCAGATTGCTGCATGCGTATATTCACTGCCTGTTGCGCGAGTTATGGCCATACCTGCAGGATCAAATTTCTCGTCTTTATAGCAGAGAAGAATATCTCCTGCACGAAGCTTACTGATTGAAATTGGCTTAATAGTGCGATCACTGTTCATGTTCAAATCTTTCAAAGAATCGGTGCGTCAGCTAAGAGGCAACAGTATATCAGTCATTGGCCGCTAGGCCAGAATATGTCGGATATGCTGCATTTTACTGCTAGGAAGACCCGATGAACTATCGGCTCGCCCGAAAGACTTACGTGATGGCGATGCTAAATTTGTCGTAATCGAAATTAATAGTCCTATGGTTCAAAATAAAATTCTCCCAGAAGGGACGACTTTCGCCCGCTATTTCAATAAGGAGCTCTTTTACGTTATGTTCTTTTAAAATATCAATTGTCTTATTGGCCAAGGCCGTGCCAACTCCTTTTCGCTTGTGATTCGGTACTACGTAGAGTTTGTAAAGCTCCGACGCATCATCGCCCCAAATTATTGTGGCAACGCCAAGAATTGAACCGGTCTCTTCTGCCACGATGGATGACGAGTTAAACGAAGCCCTTATATCTACAATGCCCGGCTCCGGATTTTTGTCAAGGATCCATTGGATTTTGCTTAGCTGCTCTTCGGAAGCTGGATAGATAAACTTCATTTTTTGCGATTGGATGGTTGGGTTCCTACGAGTGTAGCAGACAGCGGCACTGTTAATCGTTGGCCTTTGGGATTTTTGATTTGTGCATCAGGGAAGTGCGCACAAAAAAAATAGGCCGCGATCACTAAAGATCTCGGCCCGTTCAGATTTCTTTGTGAATCAGGACTTGTTGACGAGGTTCGATACCAGCTGCGAGGTATTGCGAAGCGTACTGGACGCGAGATGGGCAAAGCGCTGAGTTGTCACACTGGAGGCATGTCCTAAAAGCAACTGTACCTGATACAGCGATGCCCCTTCATTGACCAGCATGCTGGCGAATGCATGGCGGCAGTCGTGTAGTCTTCATCGTTCGCCCTTGGCGGCGGCGAGGATGCGATGCCATGCCTTGGTCGGGTTGTTGAGCGGCTTCATTGGGTCTTTACCGGGGAAGATCCATGGCGAATCGTCCACACGCGGTGCGCTCTTGAATACTCGATGGCGGCATCCTCATTTAGGGCGGCGTGACGTGAACGACCGTTCTTGGTCTTGGTGAGGTACAGCGAGTCCCTTCCAGATCAAGGTGTTCATGGCAACAAAACCTCAGTCTGATCGCATTGACGTTTCATGTTGCGTCACATCAATGTACCATGTTAAACGTGCTGACTGCCCCCAGTCCAAGCTGGGGCATCAAGCCTTCGATATTTGCCGACGAAACGAGAAAATTTCTGATGGATGCAGCTTTTGTCATTGCTGCGGCAATCGAAGACATCGTCGTTATCAATACGGCAACACCAATATTTTGGTGGCAATCAAGATTTATTTGAATGAAGAACTTTGTCATGCCAAAAAAAATACTAAAACCGGATACCTCAGAAAATCTCTTTGCCAAGAGGGAAGCGAAACTGTCAAAAAAAACAGGCTGGTTTGATGGGATCGTATCTCCCGTACACGTTGGATGGTACGAGCGGCGATTTGCGCGAGAGGACAATGCACCTATCTCTGGCGATATTGCCATGCAATATTGGGATGGATCTCATTGGGGTAAATTAGTTCGTTCTTCAAAGGAAAATAGATCCTCTCAGACTGGTTTTTATTCAGAATGGCGGGGTTTGCGTGAACCGCATGATTTTTCACAAGAACTACCAGATGTTCCGCTTGTTAATGTCGCGCAATTGGCCAAAGCAGTGAAAATGCCTGCGAATTTACTGTTGGCCCATCTGCGCTCTTCCGACATCGAAAAACAATCAGAGTCAGATGCTTGGACGGAGCATTTCATTGACGGGCTTAACGTAGCCAATTGGAAAACGACACTCCCTAATAGTCTAGCAATGGTACTCCTACTTGCATGTGAATTTCATAAGCGCGGAATACCATTCATGGTGATCTTCGATGCAAATTCAAGGCACTTATTCAATGATGAAATATATGGCAGATTGCCGCTTGAATTTCCGGAATATTTTTCGGAGGTTCCCGGAAAATCGAAGGCGGACGATTTCCTTCTTCTGAGGGCGCAAAGTACTGGCGGCAATGTTGTTTCCAACGATCAATTTCGAGACTATGTGGTTCGCCATCCGTGGGTAAAATCAGAGGATAGTAGTCGTCTGATCAAAGGTATGACAATCAAAAATAATTTGCTCGTTCCTGCGCTTGAGATCGACGTGCTCCTAGATTGCAATGCGGCTGAGTTGTACGAGCGATTCTGTCGACAAGTCGGGGTGTGCGGTTAAGTGTTTAACAATGTTTGCGATGACGGTCGCCGTGTGCCGGTAGATTGCGCAAAGCGAGATGGCACGCGAGCCCACGGAACACTTACTTTGCTTCGTCACTACGCATAGTCATAGGTATGTGCATCGGCGGCTTTGAATAAGAAGCGGTGTCGACTGGCACAACTGACACACTGGCACAGTTACTACGATTGGTCGGCACTGTTTTAGTGTCCAGTGCTATTTCGTATCCGCCGATAAAAAAATGGGCACCGATCTGCGCATATCGTTACCCATTCAGCTTTTCGATTAGTTAATGCAAAATGACATCATGTATCTTACCAGCCTTGTTGCCATCGTTGCAAGTAGTCTCGCGATCGCGCTAGTAGCGACAAATCAATAGGGTAAAGTGTTCAGTATTGCATTCCCAAGGCTAAGCTCCAAATATGTAGCCAACTCAGGAATTGCACGATTGATTGACTCGTACTGGTGGCTGCTCAGATCGATTTTTTGCTGCGCACCGTTTAGTAGGTTTCTATACTCTTCACCGTGCTCTTCAATCGTCCAGTCATCAATCTTCAAAGGCGTTAGGATTCGTGGCGCGAATGTCGCCGTTACGGGTACGATTAGTCCATCAGCCACAACAACAATGTCGTCCACGTGAACTTCTTCGATGTTTGCGTGGGCAATTACCATCTCGTCTGCGAACCAAAAGATGCTATCTGCCATGTTAAAGGTTGGAATAGATCCGGGGTAATGAATTATGTGCAGATAGACAATGGTCGATTCCTGGTGCGGGTCGAAAATTTCTGGGCGGGCTCCCTTGATAACCCAATATTCAAACCCGTACTGATCGATAGGATATACCAACAATGAGCGGTGAAGATCGTTGACAGGTTGGTGGAATTGCAGATCGTCATCGTCAAAAAATAGCCGAATGGGGTTCATGGTATTTTTGTCGATGCCGTATACTAATTGAAGATTCTGGATATCAATCGCGTGATTTTTTATCAGCTGCGTCCGTAGGGACTCAATATACAAGGTCTCGCATGTTGTGTCTGTATCAGGTACGATAGTGGCGGCAGATGGTACAAATTTTGATTCATTCGTTTTCATAAATTTCTTTCGATTTAATATTTTAAGGAAGTGGCAACTGGGAGTGCTGCCTCTTGGTTTGTATGCGGTGTGTTATGCAACATCCGGGAGGTCGGCAAACGCGTCTTGAATCGACGCTCGCGTGGGACCAGAATAGCGATCGTCATTCAATCCCGCCTCGTCCAAATTTACAGTTTTGGCAACGTAGTATCGTTTGCCACCAGTGCGGATTTGTTCGACGCCCAATTCCTTCAGTTTTTTTCCGAATCCTTCCTTGCCGAATGGTTGGTACATGTTTGTGCGGCAATACGTCTTGTATGTTTCGTAGAGTTCTTGGGATGGGATGCGAAAAGCCTTGTCGTTTCCACCAACCAATGCGAGATTTGTTCTAGGCAGTTCGATGCAGTCCCGTTTGAACAGCGATGCCGAATTGCGGCAGGCTTTGAATTCCTCCATGGCGGCCACGCTGGAGGGGGCTTCTGTGAACTTGTCTTGCGCCTTAAGACGCATATGTCCGGCCAAGGCCCAGACAAAAATGCCTGGCAATTCTGCTTTCAATTTTTCTCCCAGATCGCGATCGATCTCGTCCATCGTGAAAGTGCGGTTAAAAGTAAGCAGCATCAGACGACGGTCCAGGCCGTACGTCGAGTCCTTGCTTGGCGGGAGCGTGTTGGTCGTCACCATAATTCTCGCGGTGGGGTAAAGGAAATAGGGGTCCTTTTGCTTGCGCTGCACCAAGAGAGGATCGCCGCTGACGATCTTCTTGATTTCGTCTTCTTGCATGAGCGCGTTCGTCGCAATCTCGTCAACGATGTTTGCCAACTTGCCGTCCAGTTCCGCGCCGATAAATGTGCCGCTCAGTTGGGTGAGCGGAATTGCGCTTACGTTCTCGATCCCCAGCAGCCACCGTATGATGTGCGTGATGACGCTCTTTCCATTTTGCCCGCCACCATATAGCCAAAGCATGACCTGATATTTGATGATCGGCGTCAGTAAATAGCCGGTCCATTCTTGAAGCAGTTGGATTTTCTGCTCCTTATCGAGATCGAAAAAAAAGATGCCATCCAGCGTTTTCAGCCACAGGTCGCACGTCGCTGTCGGATCGTAGTCAAAGGCCATGCCGGTGCGATGGTAGTTTTCTGGGGAATGCGTTTCGAACTCACCAGTGTCCGTGTCGAACGTGCCGTTTGTAAGCGTAATTTTGTTGATGGCGGAGCCGGGAAACGCATCTACTGAAAACATGGTTTTCATGGCAGCCACCAACTCTGTCGCCTCAGCGATACCAATTTTTCGATCGTGGTACTCGATCAGTTCTTTATAAAACGTTCTGCCAGGGTTGACGGCATGCCATACGCCGCACGAATAGATGTAGAACTTGTCGCCGACGTAGAGCGGTTGAATGTTGTCGAACAGACTGGCGACGAGGCTGTCAATTTTATTGAAGACTGCAAGCTGGTCGCTGGTGTTCGGGGCGTCGCCGCTGCGGTTCTTCGACGGCTTGGCCGGTTTGGCGGGTAGTACACTGATGTCGAACAAGGTGGTCGATTGACCGACGTAAATGTGGGAGTCAGTACTTGCGGCGGGTTTTGACGGCAGGAAGTAGAATTGCGTTGGCTTCCGGCTGCAATCATCAATTGTCAGGTTGAGCCAGTTTGCCAGACGCAAGGCGAGCATATGATCGTCAAACACATCGGCGGTGACTGGCGTCGTGATCGGCACGACGACACGCACGCGCGGGTTTTCCTCCGTATGGCTATACGTGGTGTACCAGCAGTGCGCATAGGGCGACAAGCGCTCAAGCGCTGCCATTACTTGCTCTACCGTGTTGCCGTCGTCAACATCGAGCACGATCCCCGTTACAGAAAGAATGTTGGCGCGAGTACGATCGGCTTTCTCGCCATAGTTGCACATTGTGAACACGGCGGCGGCTTCCTTGTCGGCGATGACAGTATGCTTCCAGGCACTGACGATCTGGTTGAAGGACGCGCCATCGAGCCCGGAGTCGAGCGAGCTGGGCTTCTTGGAAAATTTATTCTTAAATTGAACAATCGTGGTCATAGTGGATCAACCCCGGCACAAAGCCGGGGTTCCTTTATAGTTAGGATTTATTGACAAGGTTCGATACCAGCTGGGACGTGTTACGTAACGTGCTTGAAGCTAGATGGGCGTAGCGTTGCGTCGTCACGCTCGACGCGTGACCAAGCAAGAGCTGCACCTGATACAACGACGCACCCTCGTTCACCAACATGCTTGCGAAGGCATGCCGGCAGTCGTGCAGCCTGCAGCGCTCCACGGAACTAGCGGCTAGGATTCGGTGCCATGCTTTCGTTGGATTATTGAGAGGCTTCATGGGGTCCTTTCCGGGGAAAATCCATGGCGAATCGCCCACGCGAGTTGCGCTCTTGAAAACCGCGATAGCGGCGTCATTGAGGACAACGTGACGCGAACGTCCGTTCTTGGTTTTTGGCAGAAATAATGAGCCACGCTCCAGATCCAAATGCTCATGACGACTTTGCAATATTTCCTCGCGGCGCAGGCCGGTCAGAATTAAGGCAGAAATGGCACGGGCGGCGACCTGATTCATGTCCTGAAGTGCTGCCGCCAAAATACGGCGTACTTCGTCTGCCGAAAGAAAGCGATCGTTCTTGGCGCTCTCCTTCAACTTTTTCAAATTGGCGCAAGGAGAATGACTGATGCGCTTATATGAAACTGCGAGGTTAAAAAACACGCTCAAGAGGGCATGGACGCGATTGACCGTGGCAGGCGACAATTTTTCTTTCAGACCACCCAACAACAGATTGATGTCACGTGGAGATACGTCCGAAAGACGCAGGTCGCCGATCACCGACAAGATATGGTCGCGGAGTTTTGCGATGTCATTTTTGTAGGTAATCTTTCTCGACTTGGCATGCTCAATATATTCGTCGGCGAATTCACGAACCAGCGGCATAGCCTTTAGCTGCTGGCGGGCCTCCTGCGGATTTCCGCCAAGGTCAATGGTTGCACGGTGTTGCTGCGCCGTCGCCCTCGCTTGTTCGATGCTCATGGGGCCGAACTCGCCGATTCTTACAGCTAGCTTTTCGCCACGATAGGTAAAGCGAAACCAAAAGAATTTACGGCCCGTCGTGCCGATTTGTAGCTTCAGTCCAGCAGTCTGCGGATCGGTAACTTCATAGTTGCTTGATCTTGCGCCCGGGACGTGGGCAGGCAGCTTTTCTAGAGCCGCTTTTGTCCATTTAATTGATGCGGCCATTGATGCTCTCCTTCTTGTAAGCGTAGGGAAATCTGGAAATTACTTCGTTGGCATATGCGCGCGCCACTTCGAGAGGAACGAGATCGAAAGTTTTAATGTAGACAATCAATTCTGGGTCGGGCGATGGGTAGGTAAGCGTCCACGACTTGTTCCCTGTTGGGCCAATTCGCAGTGCCAAGCCGGGTGTTAGCGGGTCCTCGATTAACGAGACGGAGGTGCCGTGCGGAAGTGCCGCGATTGCAGCATCCGTCCAGGTATTGAGCGTATTGATGTGGTTCATTTTGTCGTCCTCGAAAAATCAAGTCCGACGCCATAGATTGTTTGGGTTGTCGCAAAGCCTCGCACTAACGGCGTATTGCAAACAGGGGGCGCTTCGTTCAATGAATGAACGGGAGGGCATTAGGCGATTTGGGGGACGATTTCGCTGGCGTCGGCTGAGCGCCACGTTTTCACGCGGCACGAAGTTAGTCTTGGCTCATCAACGCATTACTGCCATGGCTCGGTCAGAGAATGGCAGGAAGCATTGGGTCGAGGTGGTGACTAAAACGAATCCCCAAAAGCTACTTTCGGCGAACGGACTACGCGAATAACAGCAAGTCGCGGCCATTGGCCTGTATGTGATCTTATAAGTGCGCCTTGATGACATCGTCATCTGGAAGGCGCTGGGGTTCGTTCGCGCAGACTTATTGGAAGTCTCGAACGGCCTGCCATGTAATCTTGCGATTTTGTGGGCTTAATATCATCCGAGCGGCAGGCTCCTTGGATGATTCCCGATGTGTTGCTGATGAGGATTGTGCAATGGAAAATTCCTAAAGTCAACTATTTTCTTGGATTGGTTGCATTTGACAGACGTGCGCATGCTTGGCGCGATGCGCGCGTGGCGTCGTTTTGAGCTGATGAAGGATTGAGAACCGACATACCAGTTCTCGTCACGAGCGCGTCGAACCTAGTCTTCTAAGTCCCTGGAACCGGGGCGAGCTTCGGAGGTGCCGACTTTACATTGCTCTAGCGCTGGCCTAGGTCAATGCAAATTGAGGAGTTTCGTATCGTCGTCGCCGTACCCGACTTCCGGTCCATTCCCGGTCTTTCCAACTGGCTTGCTGCACGGTCCCTCGGTCGTTATGGCGAGATCGCTTTCGTTCGAGCACAGATCGTGTCCGGGCACCGATAGTTTCGACCGGCACAGCTGGCACAACCGGCACAACGAACACCTTTGATCAGGAGCGGCGTGTCAGTTGTGCCAGCTGTGCCAGCAAGAAGTATTGGCATTCACGAATTGCGAGCCCAAAAACTTCAGGCTCGACTCATATATCGACGTTGGTTTGGTCAATATTCCTCGGGCAGTAGGAGCGTAGTGGCCGAGCGGTCGGCCTCGGTAATGATCCAGATACGCGCGCCGTCAGGCAATGGATAGTTTGATAGCAGGCGCGCACCAATGTGCAGGGCATCGGTGTTCGCATTGGCGTCATCAGGTGGCACGTCGCCCCAGTCACCGCGCATGTGTCTGGCGATCAGGCGCATTGGAACGACGCCATTTTTTTCGAGAGCATTGAGCGCGCCGGGCGTGGCGACGAGATCGCCCAAGGGAAACAGCATGGCATTGTTGGTAGTGGGTTGGTTCATAGAAATCCTTTAATTATGAGTAGGCACGGCAAGCGTTCACGCCCAGCACAATGCAGTGCGGGATGGCGTTTCTCAGGCTTCGGGATATTGCTTTTTGATGCGCCGCCACGATCTCTTGGGTAATCGATTCCGGCTGCGCGGCGGTAGTTCAGGCGTTCGTTCTGCGGCGCGGGTTCAGGAAGGCTTCTTGTGCAGAGAGTCAGGGACTTGTTTCGCGATGCGGCGTAATTGCATGCTGGTAGAGTTTGCGAAAATGTCGCTTACCGTTGCGGTCGAGGGGCGCGCGGAAATTGCTTTAATACGTGTAGCCGTAGTCCGAAAGCTCTGTTCGGATTGCGGAAATCGCGATATGGTCGGCGTCAGGCGACCCCAAAATGTCAGCGATGCGCAAGTACAGTGTCTCCGCTTGCTGGGACCGATCGACGGCGTATTCTTCCATAGATCGATAGCCCTCAAGCTCTATGCAGAGCATGGTTTGATTGATAGGGATCGCCAGCTCGACGTACTGTTCGGGTTTCAGATTCGCCACCAGCGCCGCCAGCCCAGTGATGGTAACGACAAGGCCGTCGCTAATGAGGACATCGACAGCGAGATCGGCATCGTTCACGATAGCGGCGTCGCCTGTGCCATCGGGATCGACAAGTTGCACGCAATACGAATTCATCACGTTCTGATAGTACAAGGCCCCACGATGATGAATGGTCGGCACAAGCGGCGACCAATAGGCGACTATTTCAGCATAGTCGGTCGGTAGATTCGGAGCGCCGGAAAATATGACGCCCCGCAAATTGGCGGGCATGGAGACGTGGCGACTGGATGTGATTACGTCCGCTGGCGTGAGATGAATCGCTACGTCGGCGTCGGCGGGTAGTTCGGCGAGATCGAGGGCGTTTGTGTTCAGGAAGTACCCAGGCGACGACGTATAGTCGGTAGCCTCGTCATCGCTTAGACTGACGCGATCGTAGTAGTCCAGGTCCTTGATGGCATTGACGGTCGCCATCGCTTCCTTGCTGATGTAAATTATGGCGTGCATGGTTTGCTGTCCTTCATTCGTTGATGGTGAACCCCTTGCGCAGCAGCTTGATTTTGTGGCGCTGTTCCACGAGAGGGCGATTGATGCTGAATAGGCTAAGGTCCCGATCACCTCCGATCAGGTTTGACTGCTTGGTGTTGATCGCGTGGCGTATGGCTTGCTCGCCGACCATGCTGTCGAAGTGAAATCGACTGGCACTGAAGCACACGCGGTCAGTGTCGTACTGCGCGCCAGCGATGAACTTCATCACGTCGGCGGCCGAGTTCATCAGGATCAGCTGGATCGTCTTCCCGGTCCGTGTTGATTTGCCGAGAAAGTAGCGTGGGTAGCTAGTCGCTGACTGCGATACGTCCTTGAAGGTGTAGGTGAATTGGTCTTCAAGAATCCGCATCACGTCGGCGCTCAGGGAGATCAGGTCGATATCCGAAAACTCTGGATGGACCCGTGGCGCGAGCAGGTGTTTGACGAAGCCGCCAAACAGATACAGGCGAGGTTCGTTCATGAGGTAGTGCGCCAGCCGTTCGGTGTCCTGCACGATGTCATGGCCGATGCAGTCCACAGTGGAGAGGTAGCGGCTGGATAAACATAGCGCCTTGGCGACGAACACGATGCCGCTGTGTCCGAAGGTCAGGTTGTCGAAATCGAGTGGGTGGATGCTGTTGAGGTTTTCGCGTAGCACGAGGCGCTGACCCAGACGGCGGTATAGCGCGAAATACTGTGGCTTTAGCGCGGAGATGTCGGCGGTGGGTAGTGGCGGCAGGACCAGTGAGTATTCGATGTTAATTCCTGCCCATGCGTGCTGATAGCGCCAGAGCGCGTCCAGCACGTCAGCGTCCAGGGACACCGAGACGTAATCCACGATACCCCGTAGCTTGGCGATATGCTGGATTTCGCGGGTGATGATGCGGACCTTGTATCCATGCTCCTTGATGGTCTGGATCATCGCCAGCAGTTGAGGGCCGTATTCCTCGAATCGGTATAGTGGATCGGCTCCGCCGCTAATTGTGATAAACGATTTATCACATTGTGTAATGAAGGAAGAAATCGCCTCGGCGCTTTGACCGCCATGCGGCAGTAGTGGCGAGTCGCGCCAGTTGCAGTAGGAGCAGACCTTGGCGCAGCCGAAGCCTCTGGCCATCCAGTTGACGATGATCGTAAAGTTTGGTGATGTCGTCGGTCTCATGGCCGGTCCTTTCTGTTCCGGGCGATGATGGGGCCTACCTGTTGAATGCAATGATGAATAAGGTCGGCGCACCACTGCAAGAAGCGCGTGTGCGATGGCGGTGGCGGATTGCGTGCCCACGTCAGGATTGGGCGTGGCGATTGATTGCTCATGATCTAGGCCTTGATTTGGTAGGGGAAATGAAAAACGCCCGAAGATCCAGGGGGATCGTCGGGCGCTTGGCGGGAGCTTTATCGGCTCGGTGGAAAGAGATTGCTGGTTCGGTGCTTCCTGCTTATTGGAACTTCGCCATCTCGGCCTTGTAGCCGGGATCTTCGACGACCGTTTTCGTGATGGCCCACATGATTACCCAGCGCGCTACACCAGCAGGAATAAATCCCGAGCCGCCGCGTGGCTCTTCGCGGCTGTAGACGATATCGTGGTTGATGTCGAGATTGCGCACGTCGGTGCGAAC
>Ga0105856_1001057_pt1 | contig 12295 bp, 12 predicted proteins | sample OrgsoiDNA_201060_FD_89681 | JGI IMG/M metagenome (GOLD analysis project Ga0105856, IMG submission 89681) | Permafrost soil microbial communities from the Arctic, to analyse light accelerated degradation of dissolved organic matter (DOM) -... | ecosystem: Environmental > Terrestrial > Soil >...
CGACAATGGGCTGGATGCCGAAACGCGACACCAGCCATCCGTTGAACAGCCCGAGCAGCCCCGCTACGCCGATCGCTATTACGATTGCGAAGGCCACGGCCAGGGCGGGATTGCCGATATGGACGACTTGCCCGAGGAAGATCATCGGCGCCAGCACCCCGGAGATCGCCATCAGCGAGCCCACTGACAGGTCGATACCACCGGTGGCGATCACCAGGTTCATGCCGACCGCCACGATGATGATCGTGCACACCTGGGTGATGTTGATGTTCAGTGTCTGCAGCGACAGGAAGTACGGCGTGACCGCGATGTTGAATACCAGCAGCACGCCGAAGGCGGCCAGCGCGCCATAGCGCGAGAACCAGGCGAGGCCGCCTCTGGTGCGGCCCCCGGTTGGCGCGAGGGTGGAGGAAACCTTCGTCATTGCATTGTCCCTTCCGCGGAGGCGGGGCGGCCGTGCGCCATCGCCTCCACGATAGCCGCGCGGCTGATGCCGGCGCCCTCGAGGTGCGCGACGCTCTGACCGTCGCGCAGCACCACGATGCGGTCGGCGCCTTCCAGCAGTTCGTCCAGTTCGGAGGAGATCATCAGCACCGACTGGCCCTCGTCAACGAGGCCGCGGATCAGGCGCTGGATCTCCGCCTTGGCGCCGATGTCGATACCGCGCGTGGGCTCGTCGAGGATCAGCAGCCTGGGCTGCGTCGCGATCCAGCGCGCCAGCAGCACCTTTTGCTGGTTGCCACCGGACAACTCGCGGATTTTCTGCGCCGGCGAGCTGCACTTGATGCCAAGCTGCGCGATCAGCGTGCGCGCGAGCTGGCTCAGGCGCTGCTCATCAAGCAGGCCGCCGCGCCCCATCTTCGCCAGCATGCAGATCGTGATGTTGTCGGCCACGCTCATCTCGGGGAAGATGCCCTCGACCTTGCGATCCTCGGTGCAAAAACCCATGCCGGCTGCCACTGCGTCGGCAACGGCGTGCGGACGGTAAGGCGCGCCGCCGAACTGCATCGAGCCCCGAGCGGGGGCGTCGGCGCCGAACACGAGGCGTGCCGTTTCAGAGCGCCCGGACCCGAGCAGGCCGGCCATGCCGAGGATCTCGCCGCGGCGCAGGTCGAAGCTCACATCGCGCGCCAAGGCGTCGGCGCCGATCGACTCTACCCGCAGCAGCGTGTCGCGCGGGCTTCCGCCCGCGCTGTGCGTGAAGGCCGTGGTCTTGCCATGTGCACCGGTCATGTCCCGCCCCAGCATGTGCGACACCAGATCCAGCTTGCCCAGGTCGCGGGCGTCTGCGCTATGCACCCAATGCCCGTCACGCATGATCGTGATGCGATCGCTGATTGCATAGATCTCGTCGAGCTTGTGGCTGACGAAGATCACCGATACACCGTCCGCCTTGAGCTGACGGACCACGGTGAACAGGCGCTCCACCTCCTCGTTGTTGAGCGACGAGGTGGGCTCGTCCATGATGACGAGCTTCGACGAAAAGCCAATTGCCCGCGCGATCGCAGTCATCTGTTGCACGGCGGTGCTGAACTGGCCCAGCGGCCGGCTCACGTCGATGTCGATGCCGAAGCGGCCGAGCAGCGACTTCGCCTCTGTGCGCATGGCGGCCCAGTCGAGCAGGCCGCGCCGGCGCGGGGCGCGGCCCAGACAGATGTTCTCCGCCACCGACAACAGCGGCACGAGGTTGATCTCCTGGTAGATGGTGCTGATGCCGCACCGCTGCGCCTCCTGCGGAGAATTCACCTCGAAGGGCTCGCCCAGGAAGCGCACGTCGCCGCCATCGCGACGGACATAGCCGGTCAGCGTCTTGATGAGCGTGGACTTGCCGGCGCCGTTCTGCCCCATCAGCGCGTGCACTTCGCCATAGCCAATGCGCAACTGCGCATCGGCCAGCGCCACCACGCCGGCGTAGCGCTTCTGCAGACCCCGGATCTCCAGCAGCGGCGCAGCACTGGTCTCACCATGCGCCGCCCCTTCATGGGCCGAAGGCGGCCGAGCCGTCAATACGCCCATGCCAGCGCTTCCTTGGCGTTCGACTGGTCGTAGAAGCGGTCGTCATTCTTGATGAAGCCCGGCAGGCTCTGGCCGGCCACGTAAGCCGCCAGGGTCGCGAAGGCCTTGGGGCCGAACATCGGGTTGCATTCGCAGGAACAGCCGAGCTTGCCATCCAGGATTGCCTTCACGCCTTCCTTCTCACCGTCGATGGAGACGAACAGCACATCCTTGCCCGGCTTGCGCCCGGCAGCTTCGAGGGCCGCGATGGCGCCCAGTGTCATTTCGTCGGCGTGGGTGTAGATGATGTTGGCCTCAGGGTGCGCCTGCAGCAGGGTCTGGGCAGTCTGGCGGCCCTTGTCGCGCGAGAAATCGCCGCTTTGCGACGCCACGATCTTGAACTTTGGGTTCTGCTTGATGACCTCGTCGAAGCCCTTCTTGCGGTCGTTCGCGGGCGAGGAGCCGACGGTGCCCTCGATCTCCAGGATGGTGGTCTTGTCGCCGGCGTTGGCGATCAGCCATTGCGCGACGCGGCGCCCTTCCTCGACGAAGTCCGAGCCGATGAACGTCACGTAATCCTCACCCGGCTTGACCATCGCATGGTCCACGTCCCGATCGAGCAGGATGACCGGGATGCCCGCCTTCTTTGCGTTCATCACGGCGGGCACCAGGGGCTTGTCCTCGCGGGGCGTGAGGAAGATCAGGTCGACCCGCTGGGCGATCATCGAATTCACATCCGCGGCTTGTTTGGCGGCGGAGCCAGCCGCATCGGTATAGACGAGCTGATGGCCCAGTCTGGCGGCCTCGTCACGCATGCTCCTGGTCTGCGCGATTCGCCAGGGGTTGTTGCTCTCGCTTTGCGCGAAGCCGACCCGGTATTTGTCCTTCTTCGCCAGTGTGGGCAGCGCGGCCAGCGCGTTCAGTGGCAGCCAGCCGGCGGCGGCAAGTCCGGCGGCAACGAGTAACTTTCGGCGGGTCAACTCCATGCTTGTCTCCTGTTGGTATGTGAGAGCGAACTAGCTGATGTTGCGTTCAGCCAGTAACCAGCATAGATTGGTTATTTATATTTATAAACTAGGGTAAGCACTCAAGAAGGGAGCATTTCAACGAGGCTGACGGGAGTAGCGTGGCAGGCGCGGTTCTCTCGCGTACTTCGGCTTTTTCGCGCCGGCGTATGCCGAGCCGCTCGTCATCGGGCCGCTCAGCATCAACGGGACGCTCGCCGTCCTCGGGCCGTTGGCCGTCGATGCTTCGCGGATGGTGCCCGGTGACATCCATGCCCGCGGTCCGATCACGGCGATCTGGATTGAACGGATTCCTCCGGCCGATTCCGCCGTACGCAGGAGCTGGGGGATAACGCGTTTCACGGCCCGCTGATCGTGCGCGGTGATCTGGAAACGCATGGCCGATCACTGTTGGCTGCCCAGCTGAGCCGTTGGGCGTGTGGATGCGGAGGGCCCGATTACCGGGCGCCGTTGAACGCGGGTCGGACGAGGTGTCTGGAGGTCTGTAGCACCACCGCTACGCCAGCCGCAAATTTTGAGTTTTGCCAACGGGCGGTGTTGCTGTCGGTGAAGGTGAAGGTGAACTTCACTTCCTGTCGCGCAGTCATGGCCGTCCTCCCGGTCTGGAATTTCGCCCGGGACGTCGTCAAAGGATGCGGTCTATCATCGCTTCTCCGCTGCGCGCTCAAGCATCGCATCGCCAATCCGATGATTGTCGCTTGCCTTTAGTGCCTCCCCGGCACCTTGGATATCACGGACTTCCTTATTCTGGCTGAGCTTGCTCTTGCCCTCGAGCCGAGTGATATCGATTTGCACACCGACAATCGACTTGACCATTGTGTCGATAAATTCCCTCGGCGCATCTCCCATTTTCCACGGTTCGGGCCGCGTTGCCTCGTGCGTGCGGGTAAGACGGGCAATCACGCCACGCACATATTTCTCATCGTCGCGAATGGTGATGCGCCCATGAGCGTGAACGACGATGTAATTCCAGGTCGGCACCTGCTTGTGCGTTTCATGCTTGCTCGGATACCACGTGGGCGAGATATACGCATCACCAGCGCGGAAGACGACGAGGACTTCGTCGCCATCGACGACGTCTTGCCACAAGGGATTGCTGCGCGCGACATGCCCATGCAGCACACCCAAGTTGCCTTCGTTCGCTGCAAGATCAAGTGGAATGTGATTGGCGTCCAGACCGCTCTTGCCATGGGTAATCAAACTGCCAAACGGATTTTCCGCGATGAGTGCGTGCAGCACGTCTTTACGAGACTCGTTGAAATGGGTGGGAATATACATGCTTGCTCCAATAGGGTTCTGTCCTTCGCCTGTGCGAAAGGTGTTCGTCTTGCACGCAAGTGTGTGCCGAAACTGGTTTATCCTGTAGAGCCAATTTAAATCATTTTCATTGAACCGGAATCGTGGCGCGAACTCCCCTTGTTTTAGACGTTCCCGCACTCGGCGCACTCGAACGCGGTGCGGGAAACCTGTCCGGCCAGTTGACGCAGTTGCTGCGAGAGGCCATACACAGGGGAGAAATCAGGCCCGGCGACGCCTTGCCGTCCACGCGACTGCTCGCCGCTTCCTTGCAGGTCGCGCGTGGAACGGTGGTGGAAGCCTCCGAGCAACTGATCGCCGAGGGCTTCCTCGAGTCGCAACGAGGTGCGGCCACGCGCGTTGCCGAGGCATTATCGGGGGCGGGGGCGCGGGTTCGCAAAGCGCAGACGGCCCGCGCGCAAGCATCGCGGACCAGCTTGCCTGAACCGGCGGCGCGCTTTGCCCAAGTGGCGCGCGAATTCAGTCCATTACCGCCGGTGCCATTTGCCATCTCGGTCCCCGTTGGCCTGACGGCGCCTGCCGATATCTGGCGGCGGCTTGGCAACCGAATGCGTGCCAAAGGGCCGGGCGCGCCCGCCGGCTATGACGATCCGAAAGGCGCGCTGCCATTGCGTGAAGCGATTGTTGCCTACGCGCGCAAGTCGCGGTCGGTGCACTGCGAAGCCGGCCAGGTCATCATCACGAGCGGGACGCAGCAGGGGTTGTATCTCTCGTGTCAGGTATTGCTGGGCTCGAAGGATCAGGCGTGGGTGGAAGATCCCGCGTATCGCGGCATCACTGCCACGCTCGAGAATAACGGTCGGGGCAGTGCAATGATTCGGGTGCCGGTGGATAGTGAGGGCATCGATGTTGAAGCAGGTATCAGGCAAGCGCCGCACGCGAAAGCGGCGTTCGTGACGCCCTCGCATCAATATCCGCTCGGCATGCCGATGAGCACGGCGAGACGCGGTGCGATCCTGGCGTGGGCACGCACAAACGATGCATGGGTAGTTGAAGACGATTACGACAGCGAGTTCCGGTACGAGGGTTATCCGTTCCCGTCGCTGCATAGCTCGGAGCCTGACCGGGTGGTCTACCTCGGTACGTTCAGCAAGATCCTGTTTCCTTCACTGCGACTGGGTTATGTCATCGTGCCGCACGATCTGGCCGATGCATTTTGTGGCGCGCGTGTCCTGATGGACCGGCACCCGCCGAATGCGGATCAACACGTTCTCGCGGCATTCATGGCGGATGGACATCTCGAGCGGCACATCAGGCGGGTTCGCAATGTGTATGCGAACCATCGGGCTCAGCTTATTGCTGCAATCGACATGCTGCTGCCTCCCGAGGTGGCATGGGTGCAGCCCGGCGACCAGGGCATGCATCTTGTTCTCTGGCTCGAGGAAAGCCTGGACGACCGGGAGGTAGTCGCGATGGCCGCGCGAGCCGGAGTAGCGGTACGAGCAATATCGCCGATGTTTTCGGGGATCGGTCGGCCCGGGCTAGTCCTAGGATTCGGCGGATTCAGCAATGAACAGATGCAGGCGGCCGCGAAGCGGCTCGCGGAAGTCATCATTGATGCGGTGAGATCAGGCGTGAGACGACGTGACGCCAGAACGCCTGCGATAGCGCCGAAAGGCCGGACTAGACTGCAAAACGGCCATTGAGTTTCAGCTGCTGATAGGCAGAAGAGGGACGACTACCGCTGATCGTCAACATGCGCAGGCCGACCTTGAGCTATTCACCTGAATCTGGGTAGTAACGAGGGCGGAGAGCAAATTCTTGGCCCATCCGCCCTCTAACGTCGAGAGGCAAATCTACGACTTCTTCGGATCCTTCGCCACCGGCTTGGCCGAAGGGGCAGGCTTGCCTTGAACCGCGGCATGAACCTGCGCGGCACCGGGCATTGGATGGTTCTGTGCAACCGCACCCGGATGGCCCGGCGCACCAGGATGTTCCATCGGCCCGTGCGCGGCGATGGCATGATCAGGCAAGTGGCCGTCGTGATTCATCATGACCCTGTGAAGTTCGTCTCTCCGATGAAAGACGTCTTCCCGATGATCACCGTGGGTGTAGAACTGCCGGTGTCGCACTCCGTCCGGTCCGACTACCCAGATATACGTATTGCCGCCGTAGAACACTACATCGCGGTCGACAACGGTCGAGATGTAGATGTCATTTGGCATCGGCTGATAAACCTCCTCGACGACCACGGGCGGTGGGGGCGGCGGTGGGCTCAGTGCGCCCGCTAATACTGCGTTCACCTTGTTCGGATCGATCACGAGTTGGCCCTGCTCGTTGGTCGCACACCCCGCGAGGAACGTCGCGCAAGCGATCGATGCGAGGGAAATTCTCATTCTTGTTTTCAAATATATCCCCGGTTGCCATTTTTTTAACGAAGTCCGCCTTTATAACGGCGGCTTTGTTTCCTATCTTGACGGTCGAGCGGAGATTCTTGAGTTATGAATATTACTCACCGTTACGCGTTCGTTAATGTCCGTTACGTAGAAACGTAGAAAGCTAAATGTTTCTGGTGGCTCGACTTCCGTCGACCCTGGGCCACTTGCTATTTATCTAAAGAAAAGCACAGGCGTGCCGTAATGCATACGCTGACCCAGGGCAGACATGGCGTACCCGTACCGGACCAATAGAGAACAGATAGTTGGGAGACCCGCATGAAACAACCGGAAGAGTTGCTGCACACGGTTTATGTGAAAGCCGACCGGCTCATGATCGTTGTCGTATGGGGCTTGTTCGCGATCTCTTGCCTGCTGGCGATTCGCGATTACAACTTGCGCGCCGTACTGTCGGTCGGATTGCCTACTGCTGCTGTCGCTTCAACGCTGGTCTACTGGCGGGCAGGCGCACTCGTGACGCGCCTCTTCCTGGCTGCCAGCCTGATGACATTCGCTGCGTTGCAGATTCATCAGGAGCGCGGCCTGACTGAATTGCACTTTGGCATCTTTGTGCTGATGTCGTTCCTGCTGGCCTATCGGGACTGGCGACCGATCCTCTGTGCCGCGGGCGTCATCGCGGTGCAGCACCTCACGTTCAACTATCTCCAGCTTGCCGGATTGGATGCCTATTGCTTGACCGAGCCCGCATGGTCGACAGTGCTGTTACATGCGGCCTACGTAGTCGTCCAGGCCGGGTTGCTGATCTTCATCGCGCGGCATATGAAAGCCGATGCACAAACGGGCCGGGAACTCGCCGTTCTTGGCGAAAATCTTTCACGGCAAGAGGGGCAATTCGACCTGCGCCTTCCGCCCATGCAACTCGAAGGGACCAGCAGCCGCAGCTTCAAGGACACGCTCAACGCCATCCATGATGCGATGCGGGAAATCACCACGACGATCGACCAGATGGCGGTTTCATCGGACAGCATCGCTGCTGAAAACCACACTTTGTCGCAGGAATTCACCACACAAGCAGAAACGCTCAACGCGACTAACACCGCGATGGAGCAGATCGCACAACGGGTCAGGGAAAGCGCAGAACATGCAGCATCGGCAAACAGCCTCGCGCGGCAGACCTCAACGGCGGTACAGCAAAGCGAACAAGTTGTCGGTGAGGTCGTCGACAAGATGAACGAGATTAATCAGGCCGTGCATCGGATGGGCGACATGATCGCGATGATCGAGAGCATTGCATTTCAGACCAACCTCCTTGCGCTCAACGCGTCTGTCGAAGCGGCCCGTGCGGGTAGTAACGGACGGGGTTTCTCGGTGGTGGCGGAGGAGGTCCGTACGCTCGCCCATCGGAGCGCGAGCGCCGCTCGCGAAATCAAAGGCCTGATCGGTGATTCTTTGCATCGTGTCGAGCACGGCTCGACGCTCGCGACTCGCGCCGGCACGGCCATGCGGCAAGTTGTTGGCCATGTGGGAGACGTCGCCGGTTTGATCGAGCATATCAGCGCGTCAAGCGATGCCCAGAGCCACGATATCGATCGCTTCAGTCAGGGCATGGGCAAGATGGACTCGATGCTGGAGCGCGATGTCCAGCACGTGCAGGGCGTCGCCTCGGCGTCGGCAAGCCTGCGCGAGAAAGCGCGGACATTGCGCGAGGCGATGTCGATTTTCCTGGTCGAGCACGACTGAACAAAAACTGTCGATGCTCATGTGACGATGTCTTTAGTGCAGGTGCCCCTGGCGGGCCGTTCTGCGGCGACTGCGGCGGGGGACTCGACGCCCACGCACTTGGCAGCGTCGCACGGCCTCAGCCCGCGTTGGACAAAAAAAGCCGGTATGTTGATTGGCATCACTGAACGGTTGAGATCGCATCAAAATTTACGGATCGCAGGCGTGTGCACCGCGGAGTCCGAAAATGGACGGTCAGCCGTGCTTTCGCCTTAACTCGATGTCCGGTCGCCTCATCACGGAATAAACTGTCGTGCGAGGACGCTGGCAGCAATTCAATTTCCAGAATTGAGCCAATCCAGATTCGGCGAGGTTCGGTGGACAAATCGCTGGACGAAACGCGTCACAAGCCAAACGTGGAGTTCAGCGACGATGCTCACCGATGATCCTCTGACAAGCGGGTTTTACATCGGGCCGGCAGATCCGCTGCACGATGTTCCCCGCCGTACACGTATGCGACTGCGGAGGCGTGGATGACGCTGGTCCAGATCAGCCGGGCGGCCATGTCGTCGCTCGGACGTGAATTGGCGGCCTGGAAGCCTTCCAGGGAGCGCGCGACGTTCGGGACGGAAGCAATGCTCTCGGTCGCACTTTCGGTCGCCTTCGCAAACGCGTTGCATCTTTCAAACACGTGGTGGGCCGCAATCAGCGGTTTCGCCGTCATGCAAACGAGTTTCGCAGGCTCCGTGCAGCGTGCCGCACACCGCATCATCGGCACGCTGATCGGTGCGGCGCTTGGAACCATAGTGGGGCCCTGGATCGGCGACCGGCCGTGGTTGTTCGTGCCCGTATTGGGGGCGATCGGCGGCGTTGCGGTGTATCACGCCAACGGGCTCAGAGCGGGCTACGCCTGGGTTCTGGGCGGAGTGACTGCATTGATGGTGACGTACGAAGCGCATGGGCTCGTGTCAGTCCAATCGACCGCATTATTTGCAGTGCTGCGAGTCGCCGAGGTCATGGTGGGAACGCTCGCTTGCCTGCTGGTGGCGAGCGTATTTCACTTCGGGCCGAAGTGGTATAGGAAGGCTCGACCGCCATCGATGTCTGCAACCGCCCGCGTGGCCGGCGAATTCGACGCCCCTTCCGCTTCAATTCCGTTGCTGTCTCCAGAATCAACGCGCCCGGTGCGGATGCTGTTGTGCCTGCAGGGCGCACTGGCAATCGCGATCCTTGCAGCCCTTACCTACGTTTTGCATCTGCCCGGTTTCGCGCAAGCGATGGTCACGGCGATCGCGGTGCTGATACTGCCCGCAAGCTTGCTAGCAGGCGGAACGCAGCAGCCGGTCCTCGAAAAGATGGTGCACCGCGTGGCCGGCTGCCTGCTGGCCGGCGCGCTGGGTGTGGCGCTACTGCCCCTGATGCGGGGGCAAGCGATTCTGTGCATGCTTGCGCTGTCGATGGGCGTATGGATAGGGTGTCACGTGCAGACCGGGCGAGAAGGAGCAAGCTACGTCGGCCGGCAATTCACGATCGCGTTCATCATGGTATTTGTACAGGACCATCATTGGTCGGCCGATCCGGTACCTGCGCTGATGCGGCTATCGGGCATTCTCACCGGAATCGTCGTGCTGGCAGGGGTGATTCTCGCGACCAGCAGGTTGCATTTGCCACCGTCCGCGAACGATGTAAGCCGTTGAGGCTCGCATGCACCACGCGTTGTCTGGGAATCATTTTTCAATGTCAGTTTCGACCGGATAGAGCGTCTGCTTCGGGTTGTGCAGCAAAGGTCAGCGATAGACGAAATCTGCGTTGTATTTGCTTCTCGCTCTTGATTCCCGAGATTAATATTATTAGATTTCAGCTTCATGCTCAGCGAACGCTCGCCGCTTATTAAAGTCGGAAATCGAGAGAGGAGTCGTTTTCCATGCAGCCCTATAAAGAGCTTACAGGTAACGCAGAACGTCAGATTATGGAGTTACGTCAGCGGGCGCGTGGTGACCCCCGACGTAGATCGATCTACTACAACTGGGCAAATGACGTGCTTGCCAGATGGATGAAATCGACAAGCTCATACACCAACACCGAAGACGATCTTTGCAACTTAAAGGACTTGATCGACCGGTTTCCTTGAGACCGTCCGATTGCACGGCTGGTCGGTTGGTGAACGCGCACTGACCACTCCATCGCTTTCAGCATTGCATCTGCATTCCGCTCGCCGCCGGCGTACGAACCAAACAATTATCGGGGCGATGGGTTATTGATTACGGGTTGCACACAGCCAATACGTACCGACCAGCCAGAAGCAGCCCATTCCAGTCCGCTTGTGAAAGTCGGCCTATTTAATTTTTTGATTTGAACCACGCAGTGCTTTTCGCGGTCAGCAAAAATAAGCCGGCGACGGTTTCCGCTACAACGCTTATCAACCCAACGACGTCAATTTGCCCGGAGTGTAGCCCGTTCGCAAACAGACTGTAGACGGTTGTTACGATAGCGAACGCCGTCGAAAAAAGCACAACGTTTCTTGCCCAAAGTTTGCCATGCGAAAGCCGTGCGATGGTGAATGCTTCGAAGATCAAAGCCGCAAAGAGCAGCCCAAACACCGCGATCATCGCTGCCTTGGGAATACTGGGCGTTAGAGCGCGAAGCTCGAGACCGAAACGGACGAAAAAAACAGAAAGCGCTATCCAATAGATTGCGACTGCGGCTCGAACTGAGTTCGGGGTTTTGTTCTCACGAAAAAAGACGAAATCGGCTTTCGCTTTCAAAGGAATCTCCCTCGATTTCAAGACCAAGCGCGTCTGATCTGCCGATCATATTCCTGTTTCAAAGCCTTGCGTATCCGGACCCGGCTGTGGCTCACACCTTTCCGAGCGTCGGCCACCGGAAGTTGACTGCCATGACCGACGTCGGATCGATCGGTGTTGTATGGGCGTCGTGAGGCGTGACGGGGGATGAAGGCCAAGTCAATCCAAGAGGAGCTTGCATCACAATCTCACGACATCGGGCGACAAGAAATTGGCGACCACGCGCGGCAAATGGGGTTCTATGAATGACCGCTGCGTTGCGCCGTGATTGGCTCTATGGTGGGTCGACTACGGAAATTCGACGCGGGGCGACGTTTGGCCAAATTCAGTTCGGCGCCGAACTGCGCGTTCAGGCGGCTAATGAACGGTTGGTCACGACAGAAATGTCCATCATCAGCTCACCATGGTGCACGCCTGTCGCTCATCCCGAAGTGCAGTACATGTGCATGAGCTTCGCGGACTGCATAAACCGGAGCATTTGATAGCTGCCGATCGTGCAGATCGAGAATCCGGGTGACAGGGTCGGATTCCGCTGGCTCAATGAACCAGATGTCCTTGCTTGCATTTGTGGCTGCATTATCCAAAATGCGCTCTGCCTCAAGATAGAGTTCGCGATCCGCAGCATCGAATCCGGCTTCCTGAAGATACCAAGCCAGATAAAGTGCTTTCACGAGTTCCGCCAGCAAGTTGCCATTACCTTTTCCCGCGCGAAATGCAGCCAGCGCAATGTGAGTGTGCAGCGCGAGTTTACGCACGTAGCTGGCGGTGTGCGGCAACAGTATGGTTTTGATGAGAGCTTTTCTGCGCGACTGGCGGGCTGCCGGTTGTTTCTTTCGGTTCTGAGCATGGGCCGTGCTGGCGGATGCGCGTCGATGAATAAATCGGGCATTTTAGACGACGGTAAAGCAGAAAAACGAACCGACGGCCGTTTAACGGTATTTTGATTATGCGAAGTGCATAGAAAAAACGGTTTGCAATCTATGACATTAAATAGCTGGTCGATTTGTCTGAAGTTTTGTAACATCACGCGAATGCGCAATAGCGTGATAAGAAAAATAAGGGCCGGCATGGGTGCACAAGACATAATCGGGGCAATAAC
>Ga0105856_1001060_pt1 | contig 12281 bp, 13 predicted proteins | sample OrgsoiDNA_201060_FD_89681 | JGI IMG/M metagenome (GOLD analysis project Ga0105856, IMG submission 89681) | Permafrost soil microbial communities from the Arctic, to analyse light accelerated degradation of dissolved organic matter (DOM) -... | ecosystem: Environmental > Terrestrial > Soil >...
CCGGCTCGAGCAGGATCGCGGCGGTCTGCGGCCCGACGTGCCGCGCGAGCGTCTGCGGCGTCGCGAAGACGGCGCCCGGGACGAGCGGCTCGAACGCCGCTCGCTTCGCCGGCTGCCCCGTCACGGAGAGCGCGCCGAGGGTCCGCCCGTGGAACGAGCCCTCGAGCGCGACGATCTCGGTGCGTCCCGTTGCCTTCTTCGCCCACTTGAGCGCGGCCTCGATCGACTCGGCGCCCGAGTTGCAGAAGAACGACTGCGCGCCGCCGAAGCGGTCATCGAGCTTCGCCGCGAGCTCCTGCATCGGCTCGGTCCAGTAGAGGTTCGAGACGTGCCACAAGCGCTCGAGCTGCGCATGCGCAGCCGCGAGCGGTGCAGGGTGGCGGTGGCCGAGGCCGACGACCGCGATCCCGGCGAAGCAGTCGAGATAGCGCTTGCCGGTCGCGTCGGTCAGCCACGAGCCCTCGCCGTCGACGAACGTCACGTCGAGCCGCGCGTAGGTCGGCAAGAGTTTGTGTCGACTCAGCACATGTGTCATGCGGTGACCGCCGTGCGCCCGATCTGTGCGGTGATGCCGCTGCCGGCCGCGATCGCCGCAGCGCGGAGCTTGGGAACGATTCCCCCGTCGAAGAGGCCGGCGTCGAGCATCGCGTTCGCGCGCCCCACGTCGATCGCGTCCACGACCTCGTCGTCGATGGTGAGGCCGGCGACGTCGGTGAGGAACACGAGGCGCTTGGCTCCGAGACCGAGCGCGAGCGCGGTCGCCGCGTCGTCGGCGTTGACGTTCAGCGGCCCCACAGCGAGCGGTGCGACGACGGGGACGAGGCCGGCCGCGAGCGCCTTCAGCAGCGCAGCCGGCCGGCAGGGCAGCGGGTCGCCGACCCAGCCGAGCGGCGGGACGGGGACAGCGAGCAGCCCGTCGCGGTCGCCGAAGATCGGCGCGGCGAGCGCGCCGAGCGCTGCGCAGAGCTCGGCGTTCACGGCGGCCATCGACTCGCGCACCACATCGAGCCCGGCGCGCGTCGTGCGGCGGCGGCCGTTCACGAACTCCACCTTGAGACCGCGGCGGATCATCTCCTCGGTGATCTGCGGGCCGGCGCCGTGCACCACGCAGACCTCGTGGCCCTCCTCGCGGAGGCCGAGGATGCGGCCTGCCGACTCGGCCGCGACGGCGCCCCCGACCTTCACGACGAGACGGCTCACGAGCGGTACTCCGCGTTGATGCGCACGTACTCGTAGGAGAGGTCGCTCGTCAGGTAGCCGGCGCTGCCGTCGCCGATCCCGAGGTCGAGCTCGATCGTGCAGACCGCGCCGTCGACGGGCGGCTCGACGTCGAGCGGCGCACCGCCGAGGAGCACCTGCGTGCCGTTGTAGACGAGTGCGATCCTGGCCTGGTCGAGCTGGGCATAGCCGCCGTTGAACGGTGCGCTTCCCGCAGCCATCAGCACGCGGCCCCAGTTCGCATCGCGGCCGAAGAGCGCGGTCTTCACGAGCGGGGAGGTCGCGATCCGCTGCGCGATCGCCTTTGCCTCGGCCTGGCTCGCGGCCCCCGTGACGGAGATCTCGGCGACGAGCGTCGAGCCCTCGCCGTCGGCGACGATCTGGTGCGAGAGGTCGGCGCAGACCTGTGCGAGCGCGAGCGCGAACGCGGCGTCGCTCGCCGGTGTGCGGTCGATCGCGGCCGCGCCCGACGACAGGAGCACGACCGCGTCGTTGGTGGAGCATTCACCGTCGACGGAGATCGAATTGAAGCTCGCGTCCACGGTCGGGCGCAGGAAGGCGATCGCCTCGCCGCGCGCGAGCGGGTAGTCGGTGGTGACGACTGCGAGCATGGTCGCGAGGACGGGGTGGATCATCCCTGAGCCCTTGGCCATGCCGCCGACCGTGAACCCGGGCCCGCGTGCGACGGCCTGCTTCGCGTGCGTGTCGGTCGTGAGGATCGCCTCGGCGGCGTCGTTGCCTCCCTCGGCTGTCAGCGCGGCGACGGCTGCATCGACGCCGAGCGTGACGCGGTCGAGCGGGAGCGGCGCGCCGATCACGCCGGTCGAGAGGACGATCACCTGCTCCGGCGCGAGCCCGAGCAGCGCAGCGGCGTGCTCGGCGGTCGCGCGCGCGTCCGCCTCGCCTTGGGCGCCCGTCGCAGCGTTCGCGACGCCCGAGTTGATCACGACGGCCTGTGGCTCGGCGAGCGCGAGATGTTGCTTCGAGACGGTGACGGGTGCGGCCTGCACGCGGTTCTGCGTCCACATCGCCGCCCCGGTCGCGGCCGCCAGCGAACGCACGACTGCGACGTCCTTCTTGTCGCGGCGGATCGCGGCGCGCACGCCCGAGGCGACGAACCCGCCGGCGGCCGTGACGCTCATACGAGCACGCCCTTCAAGCGGAGGCCTGCGGTCTCGTCGAGCCCGAGCACGAGGTTGGCGTTCTGCACGGCCTGTCCGGCCGCTCCCTTACCGAGATTGTCGATCGCGCAGATGACGATTGCGGTGCCGGTGGCGCCGTCGGAGAAGACGCCGATTTCGGCGGCGTCGGTTCCTTGAACGCGCGCGAGGTCGGGCGCCACACCATCGGGGAGCACGCGCACGACGGTGCTCGTCGCGTACGCCGCTTCGAGCAGCGCGCGCACGTCCGCGTCGGTCTGGACGTAACAGGTGGCGAGGAGCCCGCGGCGCACGGGCAGGAGGTGGGGGACGAAGCAGACGGGGAAGCCGAGCTGCTGCGCGATCTCGGGCGCGTGGCGGTGGGCGCCGATCGCGTACGGCGTCAGGTTCTCGAGCACCGAGCCGGCGTGCGAGCTCGCCTTGAGCGACTTGCCGGCGCCCGAGACGCCGGACTTTGCGTCGATGATCGCGCCCGAGATCGAGCCCGCGAGCGGGCCGAGCGCGAGCAGCGCGGCCGTCGCGTAGCAGCCGGGGTTCGCGATCAGCAGTCCCTGCGGCGGGTAGAGCTCGGGCAGGCCGAAGCTCCAGGCGCCGGGCGACACGCCGTACCAGGCGCGCGCGAGCTCGGGATCGGCGAGGCGGTGCCCGCCCGAGAGGTCGACCACGACAGCACCGTCGGGCGGCGCGAACGCCGCCGCGTCCTCGTGGCCGAGGCAGAGAAAGAGCACCTCCGCACCTGAGACGGCGGCCTCCGCATTCGACACGAAGGCAGGCATGGAGCCGTTGAGGCGGGGGTCGAGCGCCGAGGAGGGCCGGCCGGCGAGCGAGTCCGAGCCGAGCGCGACCGGCTCGAGCGCGGGGTGCGCGAGCAGGCGGTCGAGAGTCTCCTGGCCCGCATAGCCGGCGCAGCCGATGATCGCAGCGGTGGGCATTCCTCTGAGAACTATACAGAAGCAAGAGAATTATGCAGTCTCTGGCGCGTCGGGTTCCACGCTTCCCGCACTACGGAGGCGGCTGCCGGATCACCGGATCGTGATCGAAGCCCCCGGCCGCAGCCAGCGCAGGACCCGAAGCAGGCGCGGGCGGGGTAACGAGACGCAGCCGTTCGTCGCGTGACCCCTGTCGGCGTGCAGGAAGATCGCCGAGCCTCGCCCCGGCACGACCGGCGCGGCGTTGTACTGGACGACCGCGAACTCCCGGTAGGCGACGGTCACCCGCCAGAGTGCCTCGCTTCCGCCGCGAAACGGCGGCGTCGCGCCACACGCGAGGTGGCGGAAGGAGTTGTAGGTGGGCGAGCGCGGGTCTTCGTCCCACCAGTCGCCACAGGTCAGGCGGTGGTAGTGAAGGCGCACGCCGGGGTCCGGGTCGAGCCCGTAGACGAGCGGCCCGATGCCAAACGTGCCGAGCGGGGTCGTGCCGTCGCCCTCGCGGTGTTGCGACGAGAGCCCGTGGTAGCCAACGCGCGCCGTCCACGGGCCCGCCACGCGCCTGCCGCACTCGAGGAGCGTCAGCGTCGCGGTCGTCGAGCGCAGGCTCGGCGCGACCACCTGGATCCGCTGCGGGCAGGTGGCCAGGGCGAGGGCGAGCGCCAGCGTCAGCATCGCGGCGCCCAGAGTACGCTCCCTCCGGCATGGCCGCCCTGCCGCCGTTCCAGGCCTCGGTCGAGCCGGTGTCCGCCGCCCGACTCGGTCGGTCGTGGCACTCCGGCTGCCCGGTCGGGCCCTCGCAGCTTCGCCTCGTGCGGGTGTCGTACGTCGGCTTCGACGGACGCGCTCACGGCGGTGCGCTCGTCGTGAGCCACACCGTGGTCCGGGACGTCGAGAGCGTGTTTCGCACGCTGTACGTGCTCCGCTTCCCGATCCACCGCATGCGGCCGGTCTCGGCCTACGGCGGGAGCGACGACCGCTCGGCTGCTGCAGACAACACCTCGGCGTTCAACTGCCGCTCCGCGGTCGCCCCGGGCCCGAAGCGCTGGTCGGCGCACGCCTACGGCGAGGCGATCGACGTCAACGACGTCGAGAACCCATACGTGCTCGGGTCGAAGGTGCTCCCGCCGGCGGGCCGTCGCTACCTCGACCGGTCGCACGATCGTCCCGGAATGGCCGTGCCCGGCGGCGCGCTCGTGCGCGCCTTCGCATCAGTCGGCTGGCTCTGGGGCGGGCGCTGGGCCGGCTCGCCCGACTGGCAGCACTTCTCCTCGAGCGGCGGGTGAGACGTCCGTCAGCCGGTCGACGCGCGCGAGCGCAGGGAAGACCCGCGGCCAGACGAGCGCGAGGAGGATCGTCAGCACACCGCCCGCGACGACGGCGGGAACCGCGCCGACGAGCGCCGCCGCCGCGCCCGACTCGAACGCGCCGAGCTCGTTCGAGGCGCCGACGAAGGTGCCCTCGACCGCGTTCACGCGGCCCCGCAGCTCATTCGGCGTGGCAAGGGCGACTGTTGTCGACCGGATGTTCATCGAAAACATGTCGACGAAACCACTCACCGCGAGCGCGAGCGCCGAGAGCCAGAACCAACGTGAGAGGCCGAACACGACCATGCTCGCGCCGAAGGTCCCGACGACGATCAGGAGTGTGCGGCCGGCGCGGCCGCCGAGCGGTTTCCGTGCGATGCGGATCCCGGCGATCAGCGCGCCGACCGCGACGGCGCTGCGCAGCACGCCGAGACCGAACGGGCCTGTGTGCAGGATCGACTTCGCGAAGAGCGGCAGGAGGGCGACCGCGCCGCCGAAGAGCACGGCAAACAGGTCGAGCGTGATCGCGCCGAGGATGATCGGCGTCGCGCGGATGAAGCGAATCCCGCCGAGCAGGCTGTGCCAACCCGGCGGCGCAGGCTCGACCCGCTCCACGATCTCGGGTCCCGAGATCGGGAGCAGCATCAGTGACGACACGACGAGCAGGACGATTCCGACCGAGTAGACCGCCTCGGGCTTGATCGCGAAGAGCAGGCCTCCGACCGCCGGCCCCGCGATCGTCGCCGTCTGGCCGGCGATCGAGCGCAGCGCGAGCGCGCCGGGAAGGAGCTCGGCCGGAACGAGCTCGGGTGTCAGCGAGCGTCCCGCGGGGTTGCCGACCGCGGCCAGCGTCCCGGTCAGAGCCGCGAGCACGACGAATTGCCACAGCTCGTGCGCGCCGCGGAGCGTCACGAGCAGGAGGAGCGCGGTGACGCCGGCGTCGGCGAACCCCCAGACGATGACGACGGCGATACGCGGCAGCCGGTCGGCGACCTGGCCCGCCGGCAGCGCAAGCAATGGCACGGGAGCGAACTCGGCGAGCCCGATCAGGCCCAGGTCGAAGGCGCTCCCGTGGATCAAGTAGACCTGCCAGCCGATTGCCACCGCCACCATCTGCATCGCGAAGCCCGAGGCGAGCATCGACGACCAGAGCCAGCGGAAGTCGCGGTGTAGGAGGGAGGGTGGAAGGGTAATCACTGCTTCAACTCTGCCTCTTCGCTGCAACTTAGGTCCCGTTCAGGTGCCGCCTAGCCGCCGCTGGTGTCATGGAGGCAGCAACCAACTCCGGAAGGGACCGAACCGATGGCCAGAAACCACAAAACACTTGCGGCTGCAGTAGCAGCCGCCACACTTGCCGGCGCAGGGGCCGGTGCGGGGGCGGTCGCTCTTTCGCACGGCGGCTCCCACGACGCAGCAACCGTTGCGGCGCCACCGGCAGCGCAGATCGCAAGTGTCGCTTCGCGCTCGACGCTCACGGTCGGGCAGATCGCGAAGCAATCCGCAGCCGCCGTCGTCGAGGTCGATGCGACGTCGACCGGCACGCATTCGCCGTTCCCGGGCGGAGGTGGAGGCGCCGAGTCCGCCACCGGCACCGGCTTCGTGTACGACGGTGACGGTCATATCGTCACGAACGAGCATGTGATCGACGGCGCGAGCACCGTGTCGGTCAAGCTCACAGACGGCAGCACCTGGAAGGCGACCGTCGTCGGTAGCGACATCTCCAGCGATCTCGCTGTTCTGAAGATCGCTGCGCCGGCTTCGAAGCTGACGTCACTCGGCCTCGCAGATTCGAGCGCGGTCGCCGTCGGAGACGGCGTGGTTGCCATCGGCAACCCGTTCGGGCTCGACGGGACCGTGACGAGCGGGATCGTCAGCGCGGTCGATCGTGAGATCGAGGCGCCCGACTCGACACCCATCGAGGGTGCGATCCAGACCGACGCCGCGATCAACCACGGCAATTCGGGTGGCCCGCTCCTCGACCTCCAAGGCAAGGTAATCGGCGTCACGTCGCAGATCCAGAGCGAGTCGGGCGGCAGCGACGGCGTCAGCTTCGCGATCCCGTCGAACACCGTGCGCACAGTCGCAGCGCAGCTGATCGCAACGGGGAAGGTGCAGCACGCACTCCTCGGCGTCAGCGTCACGACGGCGTCGAACGGCGTCGCGATCGGACGGGTGGAGCAGGGCAGCGCCGCCGACTCGGCCGGGCTGAAGGTCGGCGACGTGATCACCGCGGTCGGCGGCACCACGGTCACGACCGCGCAGCACCTGCGCGCACTGATCGCCTCGCACGCCCCCGGCGACAAGCTGTCGCTCACAGTCCTCGCGAATGGCAAGTCGACGACCGTCGGCGTGACGCTCGGATCCCGCTCGTGACCTGGAAAGGAGAAAAAAAATCCCGCTGGGCCGGTGGCGCTTTCGTCCACCTCATCGACCGACCGATTCGGGCTTGCGCCCTTCACAGTTGCTCGGCGAGGCTTCGACCTACTCGCGCTCCGTGCCCTGCGGGATCCGCAATGTACGACGGAATGGTCGCGCCCTGCAAGGGGCGCTCGACCAAAAAGCGTGCACGTTGCGAAGGAATTGAGATTGGCGGGGTAGCCTCTCGTCCGTGCCGGCGCTTCAGGGGATCTCCGTCGTCGATTTCTCCCGCGTGCTCGCAGGCCCGCTCGTTGCGATGACCCTGGGCGACCTGGGCGCGGACGTGATCAAGGTCGAGTCGCCCGCCGGCGACGACACGCGCCGCTGGCTCCCGCCCGCCGACGCGCAGGGCCGCGCCGCCTACCACCACGCGGCGAACCGCAACAAGCGCTCGATCGTCCTCGACCTCAAGGTCGCCACCGACCTCGAGCTCGCACGCCGCCTCTGCGAAGGCGCCGACGTCGTCGTCTCCAACTTCAAGCCGGGCACGCTCGAGCGGTTCGGGCTCGACCACGAGGCGATCGCCGCCGTCAGCCCGCGCGTCGTCTACTGCGAGATCTCGGGCTTCGGCGAGCGCGGCGGCAGGGAGATGCCCGGCTACGACCCGCTCGTGCAGGCGGTCGGGGGGCTGATGAGCATCACCGGCCCGCCCGAGACGCCGTCGAAGACCGGTGTCGCGATCGTCGACGTCGTGACTGCGCTGTACGCGACGGTCGGCGTGCTCGCCGCGCTGCACACGCGCACGAGAAGCGGACGGGGCCAGCGCGTGACGATCGACTTGCTGCACGCGAACCTCGCGATGCTCGCGAACCAGTCGACCGGCTGGCTCGCGAGCGGCGAGGTGCCTCAGCGTCTCGGCAACGTGCACCCGAGCATCGAGCCGTTCGCCACCTATCGGGCGGGCGACGGCGACCTGATGATCGGCGCCGGCAACGACGCCCAGTTCCGCCGGCTCGTCGACGCGATCGGCGCTCCCGAACTCGCCGACGACCCGCGCTTCCTGACGAATGAGCACCGGGTCGCCAATCGCATCGACGTGCGCTCCGCACTCGAAGCGCGGTTGACGACGAGGACGCGCGCCGAGTGGCGCGAGGTGCTGCTCCTGGCCGGCGTCCCCGCGGGCCCGGTGCAGGACATCGGCGAGGCGTTCTCGCTCGCCGGCGCTCTCGGGCTCGACGCGGTCGACGAGACGGACGGCGTGCGGACGGTCTCGTTCCCTGCGCACCTGTCGGGGACGCCCGCGACGGTCCGGCGCCGCCCGCCGGACCTCGACGAGCACGGCGACGAGATCAGGCGAGGCTGACGCGCACCTCGGCGCCGGCCTTCTTCAGAAGCGTCGAGAACGGGCAGCCCTCGTCGGCTCGGCGCACCGCGTCCGCGAGCGCCTCGTGCGAGGCCCCCTCGACCTCTGCGAGCACCGTCACGTCGGCACCGACGATCTGGTGGCCCTCGCCGGGTACCTCGTCCATCACGATCGTGCAGCGCACCTCGAGGTGCCCGGCCGGCGTGTTGTCGCGCGCGAGCTCGCTGCCGAGGGACGTCGTGAGACAGCCTGCATGGGCGGCGGCGAGCAGCTCCTCCGGGCTCGTCTTGCCTTCCGGGTTTCCGAGCCGCGACGCGAGTGTGTACGGCAACTCGCTGAAGGCGCCCGTCTCGCCCGTGATGTGCCCGCCCCCGCGGGCGACGTTCCCGTCCCAGACCACCTTCGCACTGCGTTCGATTCTCGGCACGTTCAACTCCTTTCGGCTGGAGGCAGCGCGAGTGTGCCGTCGGGGTAGTAGGCCTCGGCGGGCGAGCCCGCCGGACGGAAGACGCCGAGCACGCGCATCTCGGCCGACCCGGTGTTCGCGAGGCAGTGGACGAGGCGCGCCGGCAGGTGCACCGACGAGCCGGGGCGCAGCGGCGCTTGCTCGCCGGCGATCTCGAGTAAGCCCTCGCCCTCGAGCACGTAGATCACCTCGTCGTAGGTGTGGAAATGGTCGGGCGCGCGGCCCGGAGGGATTAGGCCGATGAACTGCGTCACCGACAAGCAGCCGCTCTCCGGGCCCACGCCGAGCACGAACTGCCTGCCGGCGGTCGCGGTCTGCCGCTCGGACGCGGCGAGGTCGATCACGGCACAGGCGCACGTGGCGGGCTCGGGGTCGTGCACGAGCACGGAGAGAATCGAGAGCCCCTCCGCGCCGGCGACCGACCAGCTCTGCCCGGCTCGGGCGAAGGCTGCCGTGCCGGGCGCGACCTCGTGCCCGATCTCCTCCATCAGGAGTGCCCCGCTGCCCGCGAGGACGAAGAGGACCTCGTCGGAGGCATGGTCGAGACGTTCGGCTGAGAAGCCTGTGAACCGGAGCACGCGCTGCGAGAAGACCGCACAGCCTCGGCCCGCGTCGAACAGCCGGCCCGTCGGGTCATCGCTCTCGTGCAACGCGTAGTTCACGGACGCATAGGCTACGCACATGTCCTCGGTCGACCTCGTGAAGCGCTCGTACGCGGCGTTCGCGCGTGGTGACATGGACGGCGTCCTCGGCGACATGGACCCGGAGATCGAGTGGCAGCAGGCCCAGGGGCTGCCGCATGGAGGCACCTACCACGGGCTCGAGGAGGTGCGGCGCAACATCTTCGACCCCCTCGATGCGGAGTGGTGGGACGAGTTCTCGGCCGTGCCGGCCGAGTTCCTCGACGCCGGCGGCGAAGTGGTTGTGCTCGGGCGTTACCGGGGGGTCGCGAAGGGGACTTGCAAACATTTAGACGTTCCGTTCGTCCATGTATGGACAGTGCGCGGAGAAAAGGCGGTGCGGTTCCGCCAGTTTCTCGACACCGCGGGCTGGATCGAAGCACTCAGCTAGCCCCCGTCAGCACGATCAGAGATTTGATCAGATCGTTGACACCCCTCGTCCCGATGGGCGACACTTCGTTGCCCAGCGTCGATTTTTCCCCCCAGGATTCCAGCTAGGAGGACTCCGAATGAAGAAAAGCATCGGCTTCGCTCTCGTGGTGCTCGTCACTGCGGCTTTGGCGGCCAGTGCACAGGGCAGCCCGAAAGTCGTGGTCTCCGCGCTTTCGTCGCAGGCTGTCAGCTGCAAGAGCACCATCACGCTTCCGCTCGTCACCCCGGTCACCGGCGGAGCCGGCTTCCTCGGTGCCGAACAGGGCGCGTGGGCGAAGTATGCGGTCACGAGCCTCGCCAAGCCGCTCGGCCTGAAGATCAAGTTCGTGCTTGGCGACACTCCCGTCGAGCAGGGACCGGCACCTGCCCAGACGCTGGCTCAGAAGTACATCGCCGACAAGAGCGTCCTCGTGCTGCTCGGCCCGTCGACCTCCGGCGCGGTCGCAGCATCGAGCTCGGCCTATTTCCAGGCCAAGATGGCGCACATCTCACCGTCCGCGACGCGGACGGACCTGACCCAGGGCTCGACGAGGGAAGCAACCTCGGCGTTCTTCCGGGATGTGCCCGGTGACTACATCCAGGGCCCGACGGACGCGAACTACATGATCAACAAGCTGCACGTGAAGAAGGTCGTGCTCCTCGACTTCCAGGAGCCGTACTCGGTCGGCCTCGCCGACGCTGTCCAGGCCGTGCTCAACAAGGCCGGGGTCTCGACGACGCGGCTCACGGCCTCGAACACGACCACCGACTACTCGGCGCTCGTGACGAAGGTGCCGAGCGATGCAGATGTCGTGTTCTTCCCGACGCAGAAGCCGCCGGACGCGCAGACGTTCGCGCAGCAGCTGCTCGAGCAGGGCAAGAAGGCGAAGGTGTTCGGTGGTGACGGCTCGAACGACCCGTCGCAGTTCAAGGCTACGGGCTCCTACGTGTCGAACTTCGCGCCGGACATCACCGGCGTCACTTCCGACAAGGGGATCATCGCCGGCTGGAAGAAGGCCAACCCCGGCAAGGCCGTGGGCTCCTTCGGCCCGCCGAGCTACGGCGCGGCGCAGATCGCGTTGAATGCGATCCACCTGGCCTGCCTGCAGGGCCACGGCACGGCGACACGCCAGACCGTGCTGCGCAACATCAAGAAGGTGAAGATCAAGAACTGGATCCTCGGTGGGAGTTTCAAGTGGTCCACAAAGACCAACGATCCGCTGAACGCCAAGTTCTACATCTTCCAGATTCAGTCGGACGGTTCGTACAAGCTCGTCGGTTAGCCGACGAGAGTCGCGGCACTACAGGGGGCGGTCCGGGCAACCGGGCCGCCCTTCCTCTATAACCGGACATTCCGTGGACCAGTTCATCCAGCTCAGCATCGACGCCCTGACGCTCGGCAGCGTCTACGCGCTGATCGCGCTCGGCTACACGCTCGTCTACGGCGTCCTGAAGCTTCTGAACTTCGCACACGGCGACGTGTTCATGGTCGGGTCGTTCATCGGCTTCGGCGTGCTCCAGCTGCTCGGCGGGACGTCGAATCCCGTCGTCCCGATCTGGGCGCTCCTCACCCTCGTTACGCTCGCCGCCATGGCGGGCTGCGCGGCGCTCGGCGTCGTGATCGAGCGCTTCGCCTACCGGCCGCTGCGCGACGCGCCTCGCATTGCGCCCCTGATCAGCGCGCTCGGCGTCTCGTTCTTCCTCGCGAACTCGATGCAGCTCCTCTTCGGCGCGACTCCCCGCAACTACGACACCTTCGAGCTTTCGAACGGCGCGCTCTACCTCCGCGGCATCGACATCGGCAACGTGCGGTTGCCGCTCCTGCGGATCATCACGATCAGCGTCGCGTTCGTCATGATGGTGCTCCTCTGGTTCCTCGTGAACCGAACGCGCACCGGCAAGGCGATGCGGGCGACGTCGTTCGACCGCGAGGCGGCCGCGATGATGGGCATCGACATCGACCGTGTGATCGTCTTCACGTTCGTGCTCGGCTCCGCGCTCGCCGGCGCCGCCGGCGTGATGTTCGCGCTGCGCGTCCCCACTCAGGTCTCGATCGGGTTCGTGGCCGGGCTCAAGGGCTTCACGGCCGCTGTGATCGGCGGCATCGGCTCGATCCCCGGCGCGATGGCGGGCGGTCTGATCCTCGGCTTCGCGGAGGCCTACTCGCAGGGGTACATCTCGACCAAGTGGTCCGACCTGATCGTCTTCTCGATCATGATCGCCTTCATGATCTTCCGGCCCCAGGGCCTCCTCGGGCGCGCGGACATCCGCAAGGTCTGACGATGAGTGATTCGACGCCGCATTCCCCGCACACGCCGGCCACCGGGCCCGCTGTGGGGCAGGACGAGTGGGTCGCGCGCCATGCCGAGCGGCGGCTGACGAAGGGCGGGCC
>Ga0105856_1001061_pt1 | contig 12244 bp, 8 predicted proteins | sample OrgsoiDNA_201060_FD_89681 | JGI IMG/M metagenome (GOLD analysis project Ga0105856, IMG submission 89681) | Permafrost soil microbial communities from the Arctic, to analyse light accelerated degradation of dissolved organic matter (DOM) -... | ecosystem: Environmental > Terrestrial > Soil >...
AACATCCGCTCGGAGAGTGCATTCACTGTGTCGGTGCCGGTCTGAATCCAGCGCGGTTCTGATAGGAGCGCGTCGGTGTGCACACTGGTCACCGAATCCGTCAATTCCCTTGCATTCACGATTTGCCCTCCTGGTTGTCTGCGCGCGAGAAGGCAGCGCTCGCCATAAGATCAAGGTAGACGGTCGAGCCGTCAAAAACCATTGTACGAACGGGTGGCGTTACCTCTGCAAAAGCGTATGGAACTCATACGGCCGTATATCTAATTGGATCGAAGGTCGGTCTCGAAGATGTCGATTCGAGTGGCCAGCTCGCGCGGTGCAGCGGGGGGGCATCCGGACGCGCTGCATCAGACATACCTTGGTATGAGTCTTCCAACCGAAGTGCGGCTGCGCGGCATCCCTTTGATCTATGGTCTGTCGACGCTATTCGAAGTCGCTGGGCACGGCCAGGATGTTGGGATCCTCCTACGGCTCGATGCTGCGCGCGGTGGCGACGACGCGATAATCGAGCTTGCGGAGAGTCTTGGCGAATTCTGCGCCGATGCCTTGCGACGCGCCGGTAACGAAGACGACCTTTGGTGAGATATTCATATAGAACTCAAATCAATTGAGTGGGATCTGTTGCCGATCGCTGCCCGGAAAAAAGAAGTCTCGCTTGCTGGCGGGGCAAGTGCGGCCAAGTGCGAAGCGTGCGGATTACTTGCTCGGTTGATTGACTTCGCCGGTGTACCGGTCGAGATGGATTTCCACATCAGGCTTTTTCTGCAGCCCTAGTTCCATCAGCTTCTTGATATCCCGCTGTGCCGCCGGACGTTGTACGGAGGTAATGAAAGCGTCCCACTGAGGTCCAATCTCGCTATTGGGAGGGAGCGTGGCGATGTTGACAAAATGCTTGATCTCCCCAATGGTTTGCTTGTCGAAGGATGCGATGCGCCGAGCCAAGGTGTCGACAAACTTATCGAGTTCGGAATCCGGAAGGGCGCGGTTGACATAGCCATATCGTTCGGCAAGTTCGCCGTTGATATCGTTGCCGCTCAGCAGAATTTCCAGCGCGCGGCCTCGCCCCATCAGGCGGGGAAGACGAGCCATCGGTCCGCCGCCGGGATCGAATCCGGCGCCCACTTCAAATTGCGAGAGAACGGCTTTTTCGCGGCTGGCAAAGCGCATGTCGGATGCAAGGGACAACTCACTGCCAACGCCCGTCGCCCGGCCCCGGATCGACACGATTGACACCACGGAAGAGCGGCTCAGGCGAGTCAGCATATCGGGCAGTGGCGGCAAACCCGTCGGACCGGGGGGGAGGCGCGTAGTGGCTTCAAGGGGCGGCACAAAATCATAGTGGGTCAGGAAAAAACCGGGTACCGCGCTGTCAAACACCACGACCTTCAGTCCGGGATCGTTCTCTATCTGAGTGACTACGCTGTTCAACTGCGGTATGGATTCCGGGCCAAAGATATTGAATGGCGGATGGTCAATAGTGACGCGCCAGTATTCCGGAGTTACGCGTGTGATCTTGAACTCCTGCTTCGCGCCAGCTTCCGGCTGCGCACCTTGATTCACAGCGGCGCCCGCTTGGTCGTTCTGTGCCATCGCATTGCCGTTGAAGGCCAGTCCGCTTGCGACCAGCGCCGCCATCCACAGCGCAGCCATACATTGAGTCAATTGCATGTTCGGTTCCTTTTTGAGGCTGGAGAAATGCGTGCAAGAAATAACGTGAGGGATATCCGGTCCACACGAATCAGTGTAGGCACTCACTGAGCAGATACCAATAAGCATGACCGCATCGGTCAATCAAGAATAAGGACACCATATTGAGTGGTTCGACGTAATGCCAGGTGATTCAACGGGAACGGTCGTCCTTGCATGACATCTCGCATCGGAAAGGTCATTGAAGTAGCCCTGAACTCCCGGGCACAAAAATACCGGTACGACGTACTTTGACCCAAAATGATGCGACAAAAAATATAGGAGATATATTGGAATACTAATTATATTTGCGTAACCCGATGCGTATCATTGAAGTTGATCAACCCTATGGTTTTGCCGGATAAGAGATCCACTTGGCATGACTTAGTGACAAACGATATTGTTCGAGCATACGCTGTCTGCCAACGATCCTTGTCTTGCTAGCAAGTGTGAGCGCAGCACTGCAATTGCTACATCAAATGAGGTAATGGTCGTCGCGTTCGGGAAACAATCTAACCTCATATATTCCGTTAGCCCTCTTTTCGTACAGACAGATATCTTGCAGAGTGGGTGGTGCGGCATTAACGGTGTTGGGGCAACGCCATAGGCCGCTGAATGAATGCAATCACCACAAGACGATGCGAGCAACGTGCGCTCGAAAACGCTACTCAGAGGCGTCCTGTGCGACGAGGTACGTGAGATGCTCGGCTCAACTTTCAATTGAGAGAAAGTGGATATGTGTGTGTTTAGCACTTCAACCAAAATGGCAGTTCTAACGTGCGTCGAAACAGAGCCAGACGCTGGAATGCAGCAAATTGTGGTCGAGCCAATCTATTGCCCGATGACGTGGATATTCATGCTTTCCGTATGTCTGTCAAAGGGGTTAGATTATTAAAAAGTTATATTGATCATATTGCAGCATAAGCAGTGTTTGGCCGTGTCTTTTCTCTTTAAGGAGTATTCTATGCTTCCGACTAAAAAAATCGCCTTCATCTGCCTGGCGGTTACAGCTCTTTTTGCAACTGGGAATGCAAGCGCCCAAACAGACGCGGGGACAGTTGACAGCTCCTCGCAACAGCCAAAAAAAGCGATTCGTGCACAGAACCGGCAGCTTGCCATGAACGTCCGGCATGCGTTGACCAAGACGAAGGATCTCACTGGCTCCGGGATCACCGTTCTGGCGAAGGGCGGAGTCGTTACGCTCGATGGGACGGTGCCGACTGACGATCAAATCCAACTTGCAGCCGATACCGCGAGCCATGTGACGGGAGTAAAGAGCGTCAAAAACAACTTGACCATGCGCGAAGAAGGCAACTAAAGCTGAAGACTACACCCTGACAGGATTCGCTTCGTTCATCGCCTGGAGGCAACGTGATTGCCTCTATTTAAGATCGCAGATGCAGGCACCACGCCTCGTTTGGGCGGCCCGGCCACAGGCTAGTCCGGCGTCGAGATAGTCTTCTGTCCGCTATTTCGCGATCCTTAATTAGTCTTCGTCTAGTGATGCACGTTTTGCCTACCACGGGCCAAGCGTGGTAGGCCGTCATCCGCAGCCGCTCAATAGCTGGCGACTTCAATTACTGCGTCGGAAAAGGCCTTCGGCGCTTCCTGCGGCAGGTTGTGGCCGATGCCGCCCGCGATGGTCCTCTGCGCATATTTGCCCGAGAATTTGTCCCGATAGGATGCGGGCTCGGGGTGCGGCGCACCATTAGCATCCCCTTCAAGGGTGATCGTAGGCACGGTAATCACCGGACTTGTAGCGAGGCGCTTCTCCAGATCGTCGTATTGTGGCTCGCCTGCGGCCAGGCCGAGCCGCCAGCGATAGTTGTGAATCACGACACTGACGTGGTCCGGATTGTCGAGGGACGCCGCGCTGCGATCGAACGTGGTTGCATCGAAGTTCCACTTCGGCGAAGCCGTCTGCCAAATGAGCTTCGCAAAATCGTACCGATTTTTGTCGTAGCCTTCCTGGCCGCGCTCCGTGGCAAAGTAAAACTGGTACCACCAGTTGTGCTCCGCTGTTGGCGGCAACGGGTGCTTGCCGGCCTCCTGGTTACCGATTAGATAACCGCTTACAGAGACCAATGCTTTGCAGCGCTCGGGCCAGAGCGCTGCGATGATGCAGGCCGTCCGTGCACCCCAGTCAAAACCGGTGATGATCGCCGTCTGGATCTTAAGCGCATCCATCAAAGCGATAATGTCGACGGCCACGACCGACTGCTGGCCATTGCGGGGCGTGTTGGCTGAAAGAAAGCGCGTAGTACCGTAGCCACGCAAGTGCGGAACGATAACCCTGTAGCCGGCGGCCGTCAGTAACGGAGCAACGTCGGCGAAGCTATGAATGTCGTACGGCCATCCATGCAACAGGATAACGACGGGGCCTGTGTGTGGACCACTCTCAGCATAGCCAATGTTGAGCGCACCGGCATTGATCTGTTTGATGGTTCTGAACGACGCGTTGGACGTCGCCGCGCCAGCAACTGAAGCAGACTGCTTGGGACCCGACTGCGCACGAGCTAGTCCCGTCAAAGCCAGTTCCGCAGCGGCGATGCTGATGGCCGCAGTGCCGAGAAAACGACGACGGAGAGGACTGGTCTTATCCGGCATGTGCATTCTCCCATTGAGGCTTGCTACGTTCAACGATCTCCGACATCTTGCCCCCTAATGAATTCCGTTAGCCTCCTGATTCTAGTGGGCCTGATGAAAGGACGCATCCGTCGGCCGGGAAACAATTGACTTGATTGGCGCTTATAACGTTATGCGTCGCCCTGATTGCGCTCAGGAAAGAATCATTTAGTTTCTATCGCATTCGGAAAGATTGCATGGTTGACTGAAGGGAACAACTGAGTTGCCGCGGATTACGAAGATTTCGTGTCGAATCTCGTCCAGAATGGGATGTGTCCGGACCATGACCGAAACGTCTGGGAAGCAGTTAGTTGATGCCGCATTCGGAGACGCTTGAGCGTGCTGATTTGACGTTCGCAAACCGGCCCGCTGAAGCGGTTCTCGAAGAATTCAGCGCCTGTTTTGTACCGCGCTTATCTGCATCCGGCTAGGAAGTGTGCCACTGTTGTCCCTGTGTCGAGGGTAATACGGTTCATCAGTTTGGATTCCTTATCATGGTTGATTTTTGTTGTGCGTCCGAGGAGCGAAACTGAATGCCGGATCGCAGCATGTCGCTGCAAATACCAAAGAGATTGAAACAAGGAAAATCCCGTGAGCGGCCTACCCACCCCACCCGTTAGTTCACCTCCGCCTGCGGTGGCCTCGCGCGCCAAGATCGTCATGATGGCGGTCATCGCCGGCGCGGTGATCACCAACATCTATTGCACGCAGCCGATCCTGCCGTTGATCAAAGCGGGTTTTAGGGTCGACCTGACCACGGTCGATCTCGTCGCCGCCGCGGCGCTGCTCGGCTTCTCGACCGGGCTTGCATTGCTCCTGCCGCTAGGCGACCGCTTCGACCGTCGAAAGCTCGTGCTCGGTCAGATCGCATTCGCCTGCGTTTTCGCCATCGCGGCGGCGATCTCGCCCGGCATTTGGGCGTTGATCGCGGCCTCCTTTGGCCTCGGCATCGTCAGTTGCGTGCCACAGCAACTCGTGCCCTTTGCAGCCGTCATGTCGCCGCCGCACCAGCGTGGGCGCTCGGTCGGCACGGTCGTTAGCGGAATTATGGTCGGTATCCTGCTCGGCCGCACCATTGCCGGCGTGGTCGGCGCGGCTTATGGCTGGCGCGCGGTCTACGGTATGGAAGCGGCGTTCATGGTGCCGGTCTGGATCGCTGCCGCTACGCTCCTGCCGCGGGGTGTGCCCTCCACGGATCTTCCCTACGGCCGGCTGCTCGCTTCGCTCTGGCCACTGGCGCGGGATTATCGTCCGATTCGTGAATCGATGATTGTCCAGGCGCTGTTGTGGGCCTGTTTCAACGCCTTCTGGGTCAATCTGGCTGCGCTCCTTGCCAGCGGACCCTGGCACCTTGGCAGCGCGTGGGCAGGCGGATTCGGCATCATCGGCGCGGCGGGCGCGTTTGCCGCTTCACTCGGCGGCCATATCTCCGACCGGCGCGGAGCCCGCCATGTCGTTGGGCTCAGTATCGGCACCGTGACGCTTGCTTACCTGCTTCTCGCCGGTGCGAACTCGTCAATGACGTTGCTGGTAATCGGCGTCATCGTGCTCGATATCGGCGTGCAGGCCGGGTTGGTATCCAACCAGACTCGCGCCTTCGCAGTCGATCATAAAGCGCAAGGTCGCATCAACAGCCTCTACATGACTGCCACCTTCTTCGGCGGCGCCATCGGTGCGACGGTCAGCGGTTGGCTGATGAGCCGTTTTGGCTGGACGGGCATCGTCGTCTTTGGTGTCGCGCTCGGACTCGTCGCGGCGGCCATCCACTGGGTCGCCGCTCCTCGCAGCACAGGGGGCTCGCATACTCCGCATCCCGACGCGCCGATCAAGGCGGGCGGGATCTCATCGAACCCAGATTGAGGTAAGCCATAAAGAATCTGGTGGCCGGAGGGTGCCGTAGGTTGGTTTGCTGCCGGCTTTGACATAGTGGGATTTCCATGCTCGGCATCGTGCGCATTGCGCTGCAACGGCCTTATACATTCGTTGTACTGGCGATCTTTATTTTTATCGTCGGCTGTCTGTCTGCGCTTCGTGCGCCCACGGATATCTTCCCCGCGATCAACATCCCGGTTGTCAGTGTCGTGTGGCAGTACACGGGACTTTCACCCGACCAGATGGAGGGGCGCATCATGGCCCCGTTCCAGCGGGTATTGACCACGACGGTCAACAGCGTCGAACACATAGAAGGCACCTCTCTTAACGGCTACGGCGTCGTCAAGATTTTCTTCCAGCCGGGCACTGACATCGCGACGGCGAATGCGCAGGTCACCTCGATCTCGCAGGAAATCCTGAAACAGTTGCCGCCTGGGGAGACGCCGCCATTCGTCCTCAATTACAACGCCTCGACGGTTCCTGTCATCCAGCTCGCCCTATCTGGAAAGGGCCTCTCCGAGCAAAATCTGGCGGATCTCGGCCTGAATCAGCTACGGCCGATGTTGACGTCGGTAGCCGGCGCCGCCATCCCGTTTCCATTCGGCGGTAAGACCCGGCAGGTTCAGATCAACGTCAAACCGTCTGAACTCCAGGCTCGGGGACTGTCTGCCGAGGACGTTCAGGGCGCCCTGGCGGCACAGAATCTCATCACACCCGTAGGCACCGAAAAGATCGGCAAGACCGAGTACACGCTACAGTTGAATGACGCACCGTCAACGATCGCCGAGATTGGCGACATGCCCGTCAAATCGGCCAACGGAACCACCATTTATATGCGCGACGTCGCCGATGTGACCGACGGTGCTCCGCCACAACCGAACATTGTTCACGTAGAAGGCAAACGTTCTGTATTGCTAACCGTGTTCAAGAATGGCTCGGCATCCACCTTGTCCATCATCGCCGGGATCAGGCAAAAGGCAGCCGATGCAAAAGCCTCTTTGCCGGATAACCTTCAGATCGATCCGATTGGCGACCAGTCGCTATTCGTTCGCTCGGCCATTACGGGCGTCGCCCGAGAGGGCGTGATTGCCGCCCTGCTGACGAGCGCCATGATCCTGCTGTTCCTTGGCAGCTGGCGCTCGACCGTCATCATCGCGACGTCCATTCCGCTCGCCATTCTCGGGTCGATTTCGCTGCTGTCCGCCCTGGGAGAGACGCTGAACATCATGACGCTCGGCGGGCTCGCGCTCGCGGTGGGGATTCTCGTCGACGATGCCACCGTGACCATCGAGAACATCAACTGGCACCTGGAGCAGGGCAAGGATGTCGAGCCTGCCATTCTCGATGGCGCCGCACAGATCGTCACGCCCGCGTTCGTTTCGTTGCTTTGCATCTGCATCGTTTTTGTGCCGATGTTTTTCCTGGGTGGCGTGGCTGGATTCCTGTTCGTACCGATGGCGGAAGCGGTGATCTTCGCGATGATCTCGTCGTTCATCCTGTCGCGGACGCTTGTGCCCACGATGGCCAAATACCTGCTCAAGCCCCACGACGTGCAGGGCGATGCAGAAGACCACGAACGAGAGCCGCGCGTTTCTTCCAACCCGCTGGTGCGGTTTCAGCGCGGATTCGAGCGGGGTTTCGAGCGCGTTCGTTCGAACTACAGCGGGATACTCGAGCTGCTGTTGACCCATCGTCGTGTCTTTGTCATCGGGTTCTTCGGCTTCGTTGCGCTGTCGTTCGCGCTGGTGCCGTTTCTCGGGCGCAACTTTTTCCCGGACGTCGACGCCGGCCAGATTCTATTGCACGTGCGTGCGCCGGTCGGCACGCGTATCGAGACCACGGCTGAGATCTTCGCGGACGTGGAAAACCGCGTGCGGGCGACGATTCCGCGAGCCGAGCTTGGCACCGTCGTCGACAACATGGGGCTTTCAACCAGCTCCATTAATACCGCCTACAACAACACCGGGACGATTGGCCCGCAAGACGGGGATATTCAGATCGCGCTGAAGGAAGGGCATCACCCCACGGCTGGATACGTTCGCAAGTTACGCGAGGAGTTGCCGCGCGAGTTTCCAGGCGTCACGTTCTCGTTCCCGCCTGCGGACATCGTCGGGCAGATCCTGAACTTCGGCTCGCCCGCACCCATTGACCTGCAGATTCGCGGCAAGAATCTACCGGCCGATTTCGCCTACGCGAACGTGATGCTGCGTCAGATCCGGCATATTCCCGGCGTTGTCGACGCCCGCATCGAGCAATCGCAGGCCAATCCGCAGTTCAATATTGACGTCGACCGGACCCATGCGCAGCTTCAGGGCATTACCGAACGCGATGTCACCAACAGCCTCGTCGTGCACCTGGCGGGATCGGGTCAGATCGCGCCGACCTACTGGCTCAACCCGGCCAATGGCGTTGAATATCCGATTGTCGTGCAGACGCCGCAATACGGTCTTGATTCGCTGCCTTCCCTGATGAATCTGCCCGTCACCGGCGGCTCAGCGGCAAACGATGGACAGATCCTCGCCGGCGTGGCGACCGTCCACCGCACCGCCAGCAACGAGGTCGTCAGCGACTACAACGTCCAGCCCATGGTGGAGATCTTCGCGGCGACCCAGGGGCGCGATCTCGGTGCGGTTGCCGCAGGCATCCACGACATCGTTGCCGGTAATGCCAAGGGTTTGCCGAAGGGCGCGAAGGTCGTCCTGCTCGGTCAGGTCCAGACCATGAACAGCGCTTTCGGCGACCTGCTCTTCGGACTGCTCGGCGCGGTCGTATTGATTTACCTGCTTATCGTTATCAATTTCCAGTCGTGGACCGATCCGCTGGTGATTGTCACTGCCTTGCCCGGCGCGCTGGCCGGCATCGTGTGGACGCTCTTCGCAACGCACACCACATTGTCGGTACCCGCCCTGACGGGAGCCATCATGTGCATGGGCGTGGCCACGGCCAATGCGATTCTGGTGGTGAGTTTTTGCCGCGAACGCCTGGCCGAACACGGCGACGCGTTCAAGGCAGCGCTAGAGGCCGGCGCCACACGGTTTCGTCCCGTCCTGATGACGGCGTTGTCAATGATCATCGGCATGTCGCCGATGGCGCTCGCACTCGGCGAGGGCGGCGAGCAGAACGCGCCGCTGGGCCGCGCGGTAATTGGCGGACTGCTGTTCGCGACAACCGCCACGCTGTTCCTCGTGCCGGCCGTCTTTTGCCTGTTCCATTCGCGTCGGGGCGGTACGTCGAACGCACCGATTTCTGGAGATTCGATCCATGTCGTATGAACCCACACCGCGTGCGGCGCAGCCGCAACGCCAGCTTTCGTTTGCAGCGATTGTCGGTGGTGTGCTCGCCATCATCATCGTCGCTGGCGGCATCGCACTTCGACTGAAAGATGAGCATCAGCTCAAAGACTGGACGGAAACTCAGGCTATACCGTCGGTGAATGTCGTTGTGCCAGCCAAGGAAGCGCCGGGTGGCTTGCTGGCCCTGCCTGGCCGGCTGGAGGCCTTCGAGAGTGCTCCCATCTATGCGCGTGTCAGCGGGTATTTGAAATCGTGGCGTGTCGATATCGGCACCCAGGTGAAGGCAGGCGAAGAGCTTGCCGTGATCGATACGCCTGAACTCGACCAGCAGTTGAACCAGGCGAAGGCCGACCTTGCAAGCGCGAAAGCCAATGCCGCACTGGCCAAGACGACTGCCGATCGCTGGCAGGGACTTCTGGACTCGGATTCCGTGTCGCGTCAGGAGGTCGATGACCGCACACAAGACTATGTGGCAAAGCAGGCCCGCGTGGCGGCGGCTCAGGCAAACGTCGACAGGCTGGTCGCAACCAAGAGTTTCGCCAAGATCGTCGCACCATTCAACGGCGTGATCACCGCGCGCGACACGGATGTTGGCGCATTGATCAATGCCGGCGGTGGTACCGCGCCGCAGCTCTTTTCGGTATCGAGCGTGGACAAGCTGCGTCTCTACGTGCATGTGCCGCAAGAAGATGCACCGGTGATGAAATCCGGTGGGACCGCGACCTTCACCGTCCCGGAGTATCCCGGCAAGAACTTTACGGCTACGGTTGTGGGTCTGGCCGACTCCGTCAACGCGGCATCGGGAACGACGCTCGTCCAGTTGCTGGTCGACAATCCCGGTCATCTGCTGCTGCCGGGCGGCTTCGTGAACCTGCACTTTGTCCTGCCGGCACGTGCCGGTGCGTTGCGCGTGCCGGCCAGCGCGTTGATCTTCGACAACCAAGGGCTACGGCTAGCGACCGTCGACGGTCGTGACACGATCCGGTTTAAATCCGTTGCCATCCTGCAGGACCTGGGGAACGCGGTAGATATCGGTTCGGGACTGGCCGACAGTGATCGTGTGATCGACACGCCGCCCGATGGTCTTGTCGAGGGTGACCATGTTCAGGTGATCAGCCCCGGGGCCAAGGTTGCGAAGCATGGCTAAGTATCGGTATTGGACATTGGCCCCGATCGCGAGTGCTGCGGCACTTGCCGCGTGCTCACTCGCGCCGCTCTACGAGGTGCCGGACGTGCCCGTCGCGGCGCAGTACCAGTCTCTGGGTCAGTCTCAGGAGCCCTGGACCGCGGCCAGCCCCGCTGACCAGCTTGACCGTGCGGGATGGTGGAAGCTCTACCAGGAGCCCGGACTCGATGACCTCGAGCAACGCCTGATCGCGAATAACCCCGATCTGCGCGCCGCGTATTTTCACTATGTGCAGGCCGAGGCGTATATCAAGCAGGTCAGCTCGCAACTGTATCCTCAGGTATCCACTGCGGGCAATCTCCAGCGTGAGCGCGAGTCAGACACGAGGCCGTTGCGCAATGCCACTGGGCCGACTGACTACAACTCGGCCACGCTGGGCGTCGAGATTGACTACGAAGTCGACCTTTGGGGACGCGTGCGCGATTCCGTTGCGGCGAGCAAGGACGAGGGCCTGGCGTCAAAAGCTGATCTGGCGTCGACGCAGTTGAGCCTCGAAATCGAACTGGCGCGAAGCTACATCGACCTGCGCGGCCTTGATCAGCAGATCCAGTTGATCAAGGGTACTGACGAGGCGTATCAGAAGGCGCTCGATCTGACTCGCAGGCGGCACGGCGGTGGAGTTGTGTCGGGTCTCGACGTGGCGCGTGCAACCAACCAGTTGTCGTCGGCTGAGTCCACGCTCACGCAGGTCAGGGCCAAGCGGGCATTGCTGGAACATGCGATTGCTGTCCTGGTCGGCGCGTCGCCATCGGACTTTCGGATTGAGCCGAGTACCCGTCCCGTTCAATTGCCTGCCATCCCGGTTGGCGTGCCATCAGCATTGCTGCAAAGGCGACCGGATGTCGCCGCAGCCGAACGCCGTGTAGCGGAGGCTAACGCGCGGATTGGCGTTGCACGGGCCGCGTACTTCCCATCGCTGACGCTCAGTGCGGCGGGCGGGGTGCAAAGCTCGGTGTTGGGAGATCTGCTCAGCGCCCCCAGTTCCTTCTGGGCGATCGGGCCAACGCTTGCGGTGTACCTCTTCGACGGCGGTAAGCGTCAGGCACAGGTGGAGTCCGCGAAGGCCGCAACGTCGGAGGCAGGCGACCGCTACCGAAGCGTGGTGCTGGCCTCATTCAGGCAGGTGGAAGATGACCTTTCGTTGCTCGACGACCTGGGCACCGCAACGGATCAGCAGCAAGATGCCGCAAGCGCAGCTGACACGTCAGTCAACCTGTCGCTCGCACTCTATCGGCGCGGTGCAGTCAGCTATCTGGACGTGGTCGAGTCGCAATCCGCTGCGCTCGAATCGGAACGCAGCGTCATCCAGCTTCGAACGCAGCAGCTGGACGCGAATGTAGACCTCATTCGCGCGCTCGGCGGTGGCTGGACCAAGGATGACCTGACAGGCGGTTGAAATACGGGGTCGAGTGCTTCTTCGCAATGGAAGCCCTATCTTGCCGCTGCCTAAGTCGAGGTCAGCAGGCGGGCGGATTCAACGAGGCGCTTGACGGTGAGTTTGTAAGCACATATCTATTGTTTGTCATTCAAGGGTCTCGCGTTCTCGGTAAGTGAGTGTTGAAGAGAAGGATCTCGTCCCGGT
>Ga0105856_1001063_pt1 | contig 12240 bp, 14 predicted proteins | sample OrgsoiDNA_201060_FD_89681 | JGI IMG/M metagenome (GOLD analysis project Ga0105856, IMG submission 89681) | Permafrost soil microbial communities from the Arctic, to analyse light accelerated degradation of dissolved organic matter (DOM) -... | ecosystem: Environmental > Terrestrial > Soil >...
ATCGCGAGCAAGCTCGCTCCCACAGGGAATGCATTCGCAAATCGATTGCCGGTTAAGCCAACGCTTTATCGAGGGCCTTTTCAATTTCCGATTTGATGGTGCCGCTCATGGCCGACATCAACAGGCCCAGCTCGACATCGATCTTGATTGAATTTTCACCGACATACACCGCGCCTTTCACACCCGAACGCTTGAGGTTCAGCGTATCGCCAGACCACTGCGGCTCCAGGCCATATTGATCGGACAGTTTCTGCGCCAACAGGTCGGCCTTCTCGCGCGCAGCTTCCTTGCCCAGGCCGTGGGCACGTTCAACACTAATTCGGGCCATCGAATGACTCCTGCTTTATGGATACTTTCCTGAAGCATCTTGACCGTCTGTGCGGCAAAACGTCCCGGTGGTTGCCTATCTTACCTTCAGCCTTGCCAAGACAAAGCAGGCCACCGGGATTAGAATGTCCCGCATTCTCTTCTGGTGACAGCGATATGACTGATCAGCGCAAAGGCAGCGATGCCGAACCCACCACTCACTTCGGTTTCAAAAACGTTCCGGAAAGCCAAAAAGCGGAAAAAGTCGCTGAGGTTTTCCACTCGGTAGCCGCCAAGTACGACTTGATGAACGACCTCCTGTCGGGCGGCATGCACCGTCTGTGGAAGCGTTTTGCGATCGAACTGTCGGGCGTTCGCACCGGTAATCGTGTGTTGGACATCGCCGGAGGCACTGGCGACCTGACCAAGAAGTTCTCGCACCTCGTTGGCCCGACCGGCCAGGTGGTGTTGGCCGACATCAACGAATCCATGCTCAAGGTCGGTCGTGACCGCCTGCTGGACCTCGGTGTGGCTGGCAACGTCGAATTCGTCCAGGCCGACGCTGAAAAGCTGCCGTTCCCCGACAACCATTTCGACTGCGTGACCATCGCCTTCGGCCTGCGCAACGTCACTCATAAAGAAGACGCCCTGCGCTCGATGCTGCGCGTGCTCAAGCCTGGCGGTCGCCTGCTGGTGCTGGAGTTCTCCAAGCCGACCAATGCGCTGATGTCCAAAGCCTACGACGCCTACTCGTTCGCCTTCATGCCGCTGATGGGCAAGCTGATCACCAACGACTCGGAAAGCTATCGCTACCTGGCCGAATCGATTCGCATGCACCCGAATCAGGAAACACTGAAGTCGATGATGGTCGAGGCCGGTTTCGACCGCGTGACCTACCACAACATGACCGCAGGCATCGTCGCCCTGCACCGCGGCATCAAGCCCTGATGCTGCTGGCCGGCCTGCTCGCCAGCGTTGAACTCGGCCTGAACCGGGTGCTGCGCCTCGACAGCACCGCGTTGCCGCGGCTGGCGCATTTGACCGGCAAAGTGATTGCCGTCGATTGCCGCAGCCCGGCGCTGCAACTGTTCATACTGCCCAGCGATGAAGGCCTGATGCTCGCCTCCCAGTGGGAAACCGGCGCCGACTGCACCTTGCGTGCACCGGCCTCAAGCCTGTTGAAACTGGCGATGAGCAAGGACAAGACGTCGATCTTGCACAGCCCGCAAGTCGAGCTTGATGGCGACAGCGGCGTACTGCTGGAACTGGCAGCCGTCCTGCAAGACCTTGAGCTGGACTGGGAGTATGAACTCTCGCGCTGGCTCGGCCCGGTCGCCACGCAACTGCTCGGCGGTCACGTGCGCAGCCGCGCACGCTTTTATCAGCAAGGGTTCGCCAGCCTGAACCAGAACCTGGGCGAATACCTGGCCGAAGAATCGCGCGCCCTCGTCGGGCAGCGCGAAGCCGAAGCCCGTTTCAGTGAACTGGACCAGATCAAACTCGATCTGGAACGTCTCGAGGCGCGTTTCGAGCGCCTTTCCCGATCCCTCGACCCAAGCGATAACGCATGAAGCTGCTTGCCGTCCGCCGTTTGTTGCGCATCCAGCGCGTCGTGATCCGCTACCGCCTCGATGACCTGCTGTTCGCCCTGCCGCTGCCCTGGTTTTTGCTGGCGCTGCGTTATGCCTTGCCGTGGCGCTGGTTCCCGCGCAAGACGCTGGACCTGACCCGTGGCGCGCGATTGCGCCTGGCGCTGCAGGACCTGGGGCCGATTTTCATCAAGTTCGGGCAGATCCTGTCCACCCGCCGCGACCTGTTGCCGGAAGACATCGCCGATGAGCTGATGAAGTTGCAGGACCGGGTGCCGCCGTTCGACTCGCAAGTGTCGATCAAGCTGATCGAAGAGCAGCTCGGCAAAAAAATCAGCGAAGTTTTCAGCCGTTTCGACGTCGAACCGCTGGCCTCGGCCTCGGTGGCGCAGGTGCATGCCGCGCAGCTGAAAACCGGTGAAGAAGTGGTCGTCAAAGTCATCCGCCCGGGCCTCAAACCGATCATCAAGCAAGACCTGGCGTGGCTGTTCATCCTCGCCCGCGCCGCCGAAAGACTCTCGGCCGACGCGCGCCTGTTGCACCCGGTGGACGTGGTCCAGGACTACGAAAAAACCATCTACGACGAACTCGACCTGCTGCGCGAGGCGGCCAACGCCAGCCAGTTGAAGCGCAACTTCGAAGGCTCGCCGCTGCTGTACGTACCGCAAGTCTATTGGGACTGGTGCCGGCCGAAAGTGCTGGTGATGGAGCGCATCTACGGGATCCAGGTCACCGACCTGACGACCCTGGCCGACCAGCGCACCGACATGAAGATGCTCGCCGAACGTGGCGTGGAGATCTTCTTCACCCAAGTGTTCCGCGACAGTTTCTTCCACGCCGACATGCACCCGGGCAACATCTTCGTCAGCACCGTCAACCCGTGGAGCCCGCAGTATATTGCGATCGACTGCGGCATCGTCGGCAGCCTGACCCCGGAAGACCAGGATTACCTGGCGCGCAACCTGTTCGCGTTCTTCAAACGTGATTACCGGCGTGTGGCGCAGTTGCACATCGATTCGGGCTGGGTGCCGGCGGAAACCAAACTCAACGAGTTCGAAGCGGCGATCCGTACGGTTTGCGAACCGATTTTCGAAAAACCGTTAAAAGATATTTCCTTCGGTCAGGTGCTGATGCGCCTGTTCCAGACCGCTCGGCGCTTCAACATGGAAGTGCAGCCGCAACTCGTTTTGCTGCAAAAAACCCTGTTGAACATCGAAGGCCTGGGCCGTCAGTTGTACCCGGACCTCGATCTGTGGAACACAGCCCAGCCGTTCCTCGAACGCTGGATGCGTGAACGCGTCAGCCCCAAAGCCTTGATCGGCAACGTACAGAGCCAGTTCGAACAGTTGCCGCACCTGGCCAACATGGCCCGCGACCTGCTCGAACGCATGTCCCAGCCCCACGCCTACGACCCGCCACCACCGTGGCACCGGCGCAAGGACGACTGGCTGCTGCGACTGCTCGGTTGTGCACATCTGGCCGGCGGGACGATACTCGCTGCGGGTGGGCCACTGAACGAACTGGGGCATTGGCCGGCCGGCATCATGGTGGCCGTCGGCTTGTATCTGGTCGTTCGCCGATAGCCAGAGCCTTCGCACGCTGGCACACTGTTTCAACGCCTGCCCGACTAATGAAGTGTCGGGCCCGCTGTCGGAGTCGAAGATGAAAAACTGGCTGGACGAGATCAAGTGGGACGCCGATGGCCTGGTGCCAGCGATTGCCCAGGATCACAAGACCGGGCGCGTCCTGATGATGGCCTGGATGAACCGCGAAGCGCTGGAACTGAGCGCTGCCGAGAACCGTGCCATTTACTGGTCACGTTCCCGTGGCAAGTTGTGGCGCAAAGGTGAAGAGTCCGGCCACGTGCAAACCCTGCATGAGATGCGCCTGGACTGTGACGCCGATGTGATCATCCTGATGGTCGAGCAAATCGGCGACATCGCCTGTCATACCGGCCGCCAGAGCTGCTTCTACCGCGTCTTCGAGAACGGCGACTGGAAAACCGTCGACCCGGTACTCAAAGACCCGCACGCCATCTATTCTGCAGGACACACCCATGAGTGACACTCTGACCCGCCTGGCCGAGGTGCTGGAAGAGCGCAAAGGCGCCGCCGCCGACAGCTCGTATGTCGCCAGCCTGTACCACAAGGGCTTGAACAAGATTCTGGAAAAAGTCGGCGAAGAGTCGGTCGAAACCATCATTGCCGCCAAGGACGCCGCCATCAGCGGTGACTGCAGCGATGTGATCTACGAAACCGCCGATTTGTGGTTCCACAGTATGGTCATGCTCGCCCAATTGGGGCAGCATCCCCAGGCTGTACTCGATGAACTGGACCGTCGCTTCGGTCTGTCCGGACACGCCGAGAAAGCCTCGCGCCCGTCCGCCTGAACAATTATTAGAGAGGAGCAGCAACATGGGCATTTTTGACTGGAAACACTGGATCGTCATCCTGGTTGTCGTGGTGCTGGTGTTCGGCACCAAGAAACTGAAAAACCTCGGCACTGACGTCGGCGAGTCGATCAAGGGCTTTCGCAAAGCCATGAACGATGAAGAGAAGCCAGTTGACCCGACGGTGACCCCGGCCCAACCGGTGCCACCTGCTCAACCAACGACGACCTCGCCACTGAACCAGCCGCACACCATCGACGTGCAGGCGCAGAAAGTCGAAGAGCCGATCCGCAAAGACGTGTGAGCACTGACTAATGTTTGGTATCAGCTTCTCTGAACTGCTGCTCGTCGGCCTCGTTGCCCTGCTGGTACTGGGCCCCGAGCGTTTGCCGGGTGCTGCGCGCACCGCCGGCCTGTGGATTGGGCGGCTGAAGCGCAGCTTCAACGCGATCAAACAGGAAGTTGAACGTGAAATCGGTGCCGACGAGATTCGTCGGCAACTGCACAACGAGCACATTCTGTCCCTGGAACAGGAGGCGCGGAAGATCTTCACGCCGACCCAGCAGGAGGCGACGCCGGTGCAACCGGTTGAGCCGGTGGCGGAGCAGACGATTCATGCTCCGGTAGTTGTAGAACCTGCCGTTGTTGTCCCGCCTGCAGAACACGCGCCTACCGTGGCTGCCGTCGAGCCTGCGCCTGTCGTTGTCGCACCGACACCAATTGAACATGTTGCTCCTGCCGCCGCGCCGACAACGCCGGCTCCTCACGACCCAACATTGCCGCCGCGAGCCCCATGAGCGAACTTCCTGAAAACGACCAGCACATGCCGCTGGTTTCGCACCTCACCGAGTTGCGTACCCGCCTGCTGCGTTGTGTAGCGGCGATTTTCATCATCTTCGCCGGGTTGTTCGCGTTTACCCAGCAGATCTACACCTTCGTCTCGACTCCCCTGCGGGCGTACCTGCCCGTCGGCGCAACGATGATCGCTACCGACGTGTCTTCGCCGTTCCTGACGCCGTTGAAACTGACGATGATGGTGTCGCTGTTTCTGGCGATCCCGGTGATCCTGCATCAGATCTGGGGCTTTATCGCACCGGGCCTTTATAAGCACGAGAAACGCATCGCCGTGCCGTTGCTGGTCTCCAGCATCCTGCTGTTCTATACCGGCATGGCGTTCGCCTACTACCTGGTCTTCCCGCTGATCTTCAAGTTCTTCGCCTCTGCCACCCCGGCCGGCGTGGAAATGATGACCGACATCACCAGCTACCTCGATTTCGTCATGACGCTGTTCTTCGCCTTCGGCGTAGCGTTCGAGATCCCGGTGGCCGTGGTACTGCTGGTGTGGATCGGCGTTGTCGACGTCAAATACCTGAAGAAAATCCGCCCGTACGTGGTCATCGGCTGCTTCGTGGTCGGCATGATCCTGACCCCACCGGACATTTTCTCGCAGACGCTGTTGGCCGTACCGATGTGGTTGCTGTTTGAAATCGGCATCCTGTTCGGCAGCCTGGTCAGCAAACGCGGTGAACACCCGGACGATCAACCGGCTGACGATCACAACGACCAGCCGCCAGCGACCCAGCCGTGAACCTGCTGCTCCTCGAAGAGGCCGACTTTATTGCGGCCGACCGGGCGATCCTGCGTGATCGCCGGTTAACGCACATGCAGGAAGTCCATCGCTGTGAGGTGGGTGACAGCATGCGTGTCGGGCGGATCGGCGGTTTAATGGGTTCGGCCGAAGTGCTGCGCCTGGATGCTGATGAAGCCGAATTGCGCGTCGTTCTCGATCAACAGCCACCGACCAAGCTGCCGTTGACCCTGGTGTTGGCCCTGCCACGCCCGAAAATGCTTCGCAGGGTGTTTCAGACCGTGGCCGCCATGGGTGTGCCGCGCATCGTGCTGGTGAACAGCTACCGCGTCGAGAAGAGCTTCTGGCAAACCCCGTTTCTGGAGCCTGAAGCGATTCGCGAGCAGTTGATTCTCGGCCTCGAACAAGCCCGGGACAGTGTGTTGCCGGAGATCGTCATCGAGAAGCGCTTCAAGCCATTCGTCGAAGACCGTCTGCCCGCCATCACTGAAGGCACCCTCGGCCTGGTCGGCCACCCCGGCAACTACCCGCCCTGCCCTCGTGGCCTGGACGAACCGGTAACCCTGGCCATCGGCCCCGAAGGCGGCTGGATCCCTTACGAAATCGAGTTGTTGGGCAAATCCGGCTTGCGACCAGTGCAACTGGGCGACCGTATTCTGCGGGTTGAAACGGCCGTTACTGCGCTGCTGGCCCGGCTCTTCTGATCACAAACACGGTCCATTGTGCCGAGGGGGCTTGCCCCCCTTCGGCTGCGAAGCAGTCGTAAACCAGACGGATACGGTTCAGCAGGAAAAGAGCGGTGGCCGCTTCGCGCCCAAACGGGGGCAAGCCCCCTCGCCACAAGTCAATTGCCCGTATGAATACTGCATCCCGTCTACAGATTCTCTCCCATCAGCCGATACAGCCCTCATAAAACCAATTTGTGGTCCGAGGGGAGTAGCAGCATGTACCGTTGGCTAGCCGAGAAACTGGGAAACGTAAGCGTTAATCGCAAACTGGGTGTCGGCTTCGGTCTCGTCCTGCTCCTGACCCTTTTGATCACCTTTACCGGCTGGACCGGCCTGACAGGTGTGATGAGCCGCGGCGATAAGCTGGGGTTCATTTCCAGTCTCAATGAGCTGACCAAGGACCTGCGCCTGGCGCGCCTGGACTACGAAATGCGCCGAGGCGAACAAGGCCCGGGCGCGGTCAACGACCTGGTGGGCCAACTCGACGCTGGCCTGCAAACCGCGCGCAAGCTGATCGAGCAACCCGCCGACGTTGCGATGATCGACCAGCAACTGGCCGCCGTCAGCCAGTACAAGCAAGCCTTTATCGCCATGACCCAGGCCGGTGCCAATCGCGAAGATGCTCGCAGCAAGCTTGGCGCTACCGCCGACAACGCCGTGGCCAAGGTCGCTGAAGTCGAGAAAGCGCTGCTGCAAGGCGACAGCGTCGCCCAGTTCAACAGCGTGATCGACCTGAGCAAACTGATCCAGCAAGCGCGCTTCCAGGTGCGCGGCTACACCTATAGCGCCAAGACCGAAGCTGAGCAGCCGGCGCTGGACGCCATCGACGCCGCCCTGAAAAACCTCGAGACCCTGCCGGCCAATCTGCCGGAACAGCACGCCGCCAACCTGCAACAGGCCACCGACTCGCTCAAGGCCTATCGCGCTGCCGTCAGCCAATTCCGTGACTCTCAAGTGGCCAGTGCCGCCGCGCTCAAACGCATGAGCGAGCAAGGCGATATCCTGCTCGACCTCAGCAAAAAACTGACCACATCGCAAACCATCGTGCGGGACACCGACGCCGCCAGCGCAAAAAACCTGCTGCTGATGGCCACCGTCCTCGCACTGGCTTTCGGCCTGCTCGCGGCGTGGGCGATCACTCGCCAGATCGTCATTCCGCTGAGCCAGACCCTCAAAGTCGCCGAGCGCGTCGCGGCTGGCGATCTGACTCACAACCTCATCTCCGAACGTCAGGACGAACTGGGCCAGCTCCAGCGCGCCATGCAGAGCATGACCCTGGGCCTGCGTGAGTTGATCGGCGGTATCAGCAACGGCGTGACGCAAATCGCCAGCGCTGCGGAAGAACTGTCCGCCGTCACCGAGCAAACCAGCGCCGGGGTCAACAGTCAGAAAGTGGAAACCGATCAGGTCGCCACGGCCATGCACGAGATGACCGCCACCGTGCAGGAAGTCGCGCGCAACGCCGAGGAAGCCTCTGAAGCCGCCGTCGCCGCCGATCAGCAGGCCCGCGAAGGTGACAAAGTGGTCGGTGAAGCCATCGCCCAAATCGAGCGGCTGGCTATCGAAGTCGGCAACTCCACCGTCGCCATGAGCGATCTGAAGCGCGAAAGCGACAAGATCGGCAGCGTGCTCGACGTGATCAAGTCCGTAGCGCAACAGACCAACTTGCTGGCGCTCAACGCCGCCATCGAAGCCGCCCGTGCCGGTGAGGCCGGACGTGGTTTCGCGGTGGTCGCCGACGAAGTCCGCAGCCTGGCCCAGCGCACCCAGAAGTCCACTGAAGAAATCGAAGAACTGATCGTCGGCCTGCAAACCGGTACCCAGCAGGTGGCGACCATCATGGACAACAGCCGCAGCCTGACCGACAGCAGCGTCGAACTGACCCGCCGGGCCGGTGGCTCGTTGGCAAGCATCACTCGCACGGTGTCAGCGATCCAGTCGATGAACCAGCAGATTGCCGCTGCCGCCGAGCAACAAAGCGCCGTGGCCGAAGAGATCAACCGTAGCGTGCTGAACGTGCGCGATGTGTCTGAGCAGACCTCGGCAGCGAGTGAAGAGACCGCGGCCTCCAGCGTTGAGCTGGCGCGGCTGGGGACGCATCTACAGATGTTGGTTGGGCGGTTTAAGGTTTAAACCGAGGTGAAGCCATTCGCGAGCAAGCCCGCTCCCACATTAGATTTTCGCTGAACACATTTTTTGTGCTCGACCGAGATCCACTGTGGGAGCGGGCTTGCTCGCGAAAGCGATCTGACAGTCGACGCGATTAAAGCACCTGCCGCAAGAAAGCCTGGGCTCGCGGATCCTTCGGCGCATCAAAGAACTCGGCCGGCGACGCGTCTTCCAGCAATTTGCCGTGATCGAAGAACAGCACCCGATCCGCCACTTCCCGGGCGAAGCCCATTTCGTGGGTCACGCAAACCATGGTCATGCCTTCCACGGCCAGGGTTTTCATCACGTCCAGTACCTCGCCGACCATTTCCGGGTCGAGCGCCGAGGTCGGCTCATCGAACAGCATGACCTTAGGTTCCATCGCCAGCGCCCGGGCAATCGCCACGCGCTGTTGCTGGCCGCCGGACAAGCGTGACGGAAACTCGTTGGCCTTTTGGGCGATGCCGACTTTCTCCAGCAACGCCAGGGCCTTGGCCTCGCGCTCTTTCTTGCCGCGCTTGCGCACGACTTTCTGGGCCAGGCACAGGTTCTCCAGCACGGTCATGTGCGGGAACAGGTTGAAATGCTGGAACACCATCCCGACTTCCCGACGATAGGCATTCACGTCGGTTTTCGGGTCGGCCAGTTGCAGGCCGTCGATGCTCACCGAGCCCGAATCGAATGCTTCCAGGCCATTGAGGCAACGCAGGAAGGTCGATTTGCCGGAGCCGGACGGGCCGATCACCACCAGCACTTCGCCCTTCGCCACTTGCGTGGACACGTTATCCACCGCGCGCACAACCTGGCCGCGAGTGTCGAAGACTTTTACCAGGTCGCGGACTTCAATCACTTTGCGCGAGCCTCCGCTCAAGCCGGCTGGCGATTTTCGACAGCGGCAGGTTGATCAACAGGTACAGCCCGGCCACGCAGAACAGGATTTCGAACGGCGAGAACGAGGTGGTTATGACTTCACGACCGCTTTTCAGCAGTTCGGTAATGGCGATCACCGACACCAGCGAGGTGTCTTTCACCAGGCTGATGAACTGCCCGGCCAGCGGCGGCAGTACGCGTTTCAGTGCTTGTGGCAGCACCACATGACGCATCGACTGACCAGCACTCAAACCGAGGGAGCGCGCTGCTTCATTCTGACCACGGGCGATCGACTGCACGCCGGAGCGGATGATCTCGGCCACGTAGGCGCCGGTGAACAACGACAGAGCGGCGATCCCGGCGAACTCTCGGGACAGGTTCATCACGGTGCCGATGAAGAAGTAGAAAATGAAGATCTGCACCAACAGCGGCGTACCGCGCACCAGTTCGACATAAATGGTCGAGAGATCACGCAGGGTCGGGTTGTTCGACAGACGGCACAGGCCAGTAGCCAGACCGATCAACAGTCCGAGCACGCCCGACACCACGGACAACCACAACGTGGTCCATAGCCCCCAGAGCAGTGGTCCGGCGGCCCAATGCCGGGTGACACCGATCACGTCGCCTTCAGCCACGTCATCGCCCTGGGCTACTTGCAGGCTGTTTGCGTCAACGCTCAGGTGTTGCTCATCGCCCGCTTCATTGCGCAGGGTGACTTCAGCCTTGTCGCCCTGGCGCGCCAGTTCGCTGACCGTGGAGATGTCGGCGGCGCGCTGGGACTCTTCGGCGTGGTAGGCGAAGTACTGCGGCACGCGGTTCCAGCGCCATTCGTAGGACATCAGCGAGGTGGCGTAATACAACGCGCCGGCCAGGCCGATGAGCAACAGCACGGTTAGAACGTGCCATGGCCATTGGGATTTTTTATGTTTCATTGCGTCTTATGGTTCCGAATTCTGTGTCGCGATGGGAGCGGCGCGGTGTTACTGACACACCGCTGCTGAAGCCCTTATTCCATGTCCTTGAGCCAAGCAGAGTCTTTGAACCACTTGTCATGGATGCGATCGTAGGTGCCGTCTTCGTGAATCTGGTGCAGGAAGTTGTTGATGAAGTTGAGGCTGTCGTAGTCGCCTTTCTTCAGGCCGAAGGCCAGCGGCTCGTAAGTGAACGGCTTGTCGAGGAACACCAGTTTGCCGGCACCGACCTTGTTCACCGCCACAACGTTGTACGGCGCGTCGTAGATGAAGGCGTCGGCCTTACCGTTGACCACGTCGAGCACGGCTTCCTGCTCGTTGTCGTAGCCGTGGTACTTGGCCTTGGAGATCAGCTTCCTGGCAACCATCTCGCCGGTGGTACCGAGCTTGGAGGTGATGCGGTAGTCGTCGGTGTTCAGGTCTTTATAGGATTTGATGGTGCCTTCCAGGTCCTTGCGGATCAGCAAGGTCTGGCCGACCACGATGAACGGTTCGCTGAAGTTCAGGCGCAGGTTGCGCTCCTGGGTCAGGGTCATGCCGCTGCCGATCATGTCGAACTTGTCGGTCATCAGGGCCGGGATGATGCCGTCGTAGCCGGTGGACACCAGCTCCAGCTTGACGCCCATGGCCTTGGACATGGCTTTGAGGATGTCGACTTCGAACCCGATGATCTCGCCGCGCTTGTTGGTCATTTCGAATGGCATGTAGGTCGGGTCCATGCCGACTTTCAGCGTGCCACGCTTGACCGCGTCATCGATGGCGCCGGCCTGCGCCGCGTTGACTGCAACCAATGCCGTGACGCCGACCAGCAGCATCGACAGATACTTCTTCATCATCAAGCCCCCAAAACCATTGCGTTGTGAGGCGCACAATCGACGATTTTCCTTTGAAAACCGATAGATACGAACAGAAAGCTGCCCGGGCGCACCAATTCGGGGACGGATGCTAACGCACTCGTTCGTTTGCACAAGGGTTTACGGAGGATTTGTTGGCTTGTTGTAGGGCAGAAAAGCAAAAGATCGCAGCTTCGGCAGCTCCTACACGATATACATCCGTAGGAGCTGCCGAAGGCTGCGATCTTTTTGAAGCGCCCCGAGTCTGAAGGAAGCGGGGTTTTCGTCAGGCCAACTGAGGCTGTGCACTCAGAGGCTTGAGCGGCAGCAACGGCGCATGGGGATCGGCTTTCACCGATTGCCGCCAGGCGTCCAGCCACTCGGCGTGGCCTTCGCTCCAGACCTGCTCATGCAAGCGAGCCAGTGCCACCGGATCGCTCAGCAGTTGCAGGCGCTCATGGTTGTTCAGCCCGGCAGGCCCGGCCTTCAATGCATGACGAACGCGCTCGGCGCGCAAAAACTCAATCGGCTCGGCCTGACCGTGACGGGACGTCGCCAACGAGCACGCCAAGGCGTTCTGCTGTGGATCGACCACCGCCCGAATAAAGCCGTCCTTCAACGCGTGATAACGGTTTTCGTGGGTGTACTGGTCGGTCGCCAGCAAGGCCTGTGGCGGATTGTATTCCTCAGGGATCAGGAACAGGCTCTCGTCACGGGACTTCAGGCCCAGGCCAACACGACTGGAGATCACCGACACCGGGATCGACAGCATCAACGAACCGACGATCGGCACCAGCCACCAGAGGAAGCTCGGGTTC
>Ga0105856_1001071_pt1 | contig 12192 bp, 10 predicted proteins | sample OrgsoiDNA_201060_FD_89681 | JGI IMG/M metagenome (GOLD analysis project Ga0105856, IMG submission 89681) | Permafrost soil microbial communities from the Arctic, to analyse light accelerated degradation of dissolved organic matter (DOM) -... | ecosystem: Environmental > Terrestrial > Soil >...
GCATCGCGGTGGAAAACGGCTGCACGCCATTCAACGGGCTGCGTGGTGTGCCGGTGGGAACCTGGCCGTGTGCGCTGGTGACAAACGGATTGAGTCCGTGAATTGGCGCCAGGGCTCCGGCGGATGAAATCAGACCCCATTTAATGAGGTCGCGACGCGAGACTTTCCCGTGAGAAAAAGCCTTTACGATCTCGGCTCGATTCTTACGGGCGTTCTCGGCTTCCTTCACACTTGCACGGGAAGCATCCTTGGGTAAATAGATAAAACTCATTGGCTACGCTCCTTAAGTTCTACTTACGCCTTGACCGGAGCCGGGCAGCCACAGCGTTCAATGCGCTGCAGCGTGTACCGAAAGCGAGTGGGCATCACTCGCCTATTCATGGAGCGCTGTCTTGGGGGCAACGCTCTCAGACCTCTGGTTCAAGGTTTCTACTAAAACCCCGCTGTTAGGCTAGCTTTGCGGAGCGAAAAGCCCGGAAGATCGAAGATCGAAGAATGTCTTAGTGCGACATTCCGTCTTACGACATTAAGCCGATTGAGAGTATGCGAAAGTTGCCATGAGAAAACAATAAGAAAAACATTAAAATCCCTAATGTGGCAGGGGTCGCAAAGCATTCGTAAAATATTCGCCTCACCTCCGGCCTGAGGCGGTAAAAACAACCAGCTTTCTTTCAACAGTTTCAGCAGCGACCTCGGAAAATGCCACGGCGAAAAGCAGGCAACGGTCTGTGGCTGGCATTTTTGGGAAACTTTGGTTTTTTGAGAGCATCTATTTAGATATGAATGGTCTCAAAACTGCGTTTCTGCTTACCCTCATGACCTTGCTGGCCATCGGCATTGGCGACTATTTCGGGGGGCGCAGCGGAATGGTGCTGGCATTTGTGTTCGCCTCCGTCACCAACTTTATTTCATACTTTTTCTCTGACAAGATCGCCCTGGCCATGTACCGCGCTACTCCCGTTACACGTGAGCAATTGCCGCGGGTTTATTCGGTAGTGGAAAGACTCACCCAGAAGATTGGCCTGCCCATGCCTAAAATCTTCGTGATCCCAGACGATTCTCCCAACGCCTTCGCCACGGGACGCAACCCCAGCCATGCCTCGGTCGCCGTGACCCAGGGAATTCTGGGACTTCTGGACGACGACGAACTGGAAGGCGTACTGGCCCACGAACTGGGCCACGTGCAGAACCGCGACATTCTTACCAGCTCAATTGCCGCTACTCTCGCCGGCGCAATCAGCATGATCGCCCGTATGGCTTTCTGGTTCGGGGCCGGCGGAGAAGATCGCGACCGCCGTGGCGGCGGACTGGGCGCTGTCATCTTGATGATCCTGTCGCCGTTTATTGCCTTGCTGATTCAACTCTGGGTCTCCCGCACACGCGAGTATGAGGCAGACGCTACTGGCGCGCATTTCACCGGCAATCCTTTTGCTCTGGCCCGGGCCTTGCAGAAGCTGGACGCCTATTCAAGACGCGTCCCCATGGTGGCAACGCCATCCACGGCCCACCTCTTCATCATTAAGCCGATGATGGGAGCGGATTTCGGCAACCTTTTTTCAACCCATCCACCGATTTACAAGAGAATTGAGCGCCTCACCGGCCATACGACAAAGCCGCTGTAAAGTTTTTTATCCCGAACGAAGCGAGGAATCCCTACCGTCTTAAAAGGAATTCGCGATTAACGTTGATGGGAGCAGGGATTCCCGCTCGGAATGAAGGCCACTAGGGTTTACTTTTCCAGAATCACAAGTTGCCCGTTTTCCACGCGCAAATCAGCCACGTAAGCAGGCAGCTTCATCTTTTCGCGCGTCTCCGGCTCAAGCAGCTTGTTCTGGAGTTCCATGCGGACCAGAGAAACAGGCACAGGCAGATCGCCGATCTTCAAATCGTCAAGATCAAAGGTCAGGTAGCCATCTACGTCGCGCAGCTTACCTGAAACCGTAAGGTAAACATCTTTGCCGTGAACATTGGATACAAATTGTCCGGTAACGCGGTCACCGGCAAAGAAAACCTGCGCAGCCTTTGCGTCCGCGCGATTTTGAGAAGCAACGTCGCTGGCGCCGGACAGGGCTTCCTGAAACGCGGCGTTTACCTCTTCAGCGGTGAAACGAAATTCTGAAGACTCACCGCGAAGATGGGCTTGTTCAAGGTCGACCCACTTGGCCTGGAAGCTCTGGCTCTCCTGTTGCACGGTTGTTACCGGCGCAGCTTCAGCCAGCAGGGCGGGACGCTTCAACATAAGCGCCGGCACCAGCAGCATGCAGCAAAACATGCCGTAGCGCGCGATCCTCCAGCCGGACCAAGGTCTTTTACTGACTGACATAAAGTGAATTGTGGCACAGTTGACGGCACAAAGCAGGTTACTTTGGGCACCATGGCGTACGCCCGTGTTCTTGAGGATATTTGTGCACTGTGCGCATAGTAGAAGGAACAAGCCCCTGGTAAGGGGCATGTGCCCATCACAATCTAGCCACATCACGTTACAATAGAGCCAAGTACATGGTTTCAACACAGATCCACTCAGCCTCCGGGACGCGCGCCACCGCCATTGAGCAGTCCCTGCGCAGCATTATTCGCGGCAATGACGAAGTGGTGCGCATGGCAATGGTATGCGTGCTGGCCCGCGGCCACCTTTTGATTGAAGGCGTGCCGGGCGTCGGCAAAACGACCCTGGCTCACGCCCTTGCGCGCACTCTGGAATGCACCTTCCAGCGTCTGCAATTCACCAGTGACATGCTGCCCTCTGACGTGTTGGGGATCTCCGTTTATTCAGCACAGGAACAGCAGTTTGAATTCAAGGCCGGACCGGTGTTCACCAACATTCTGCTGGCTGATGAGATCAATCGCACCACGCCCAAGACACAGTCGGCGTTGCTGGAAGCAATGAACGAAGGCCAGGTCACCATGGACGGCCATTCGCATCCGCTGCCGCAGCCATTTCTTGTGATCGCAACACAGAATCCCGTGGAACATCACGGAACGTACCCGCTGCCGGAATCACAGCTGGATCGTTTTCTTCTGCGACTGCACATGGGCTATCCGCAGAAAGACAGCGAACGGGAAATTCTGCGCTCCGAAGCCGGAGCGGCAAAGCTCGATCAGATCACTCCCGTCGCCACGGGCGAAGAAATCATCTCCATGCAGGAAGAAGTCAAGCTGGTGAAAGTTGATGACAGCCTGGTTGACTACGCCCTGGAGATCGTAAAGCGCACGCGTGAGTCAGAATCGCTGGCGCTGGGCGTTTCACCACGCGGATCATTAATGCTCTATCGGGCCGCTCAGGCCATGGCGTATCTCGACGGACGCAAGTTTGCTACGCCGACTGACTTCAAAAGCCTGGCTACTCCCGTGTTCTCACATCGCGTGGTGGTGAATGCGCGCTATTCTTCCACCATGAAGAAAGCCGACCAGGCGGAAACCATCATTCGCGACATCGTCCAGAGCATTCCCGTTCCGGTATGAGTTGGCTACGGGCGTTGATGCTGCTGGCGCTGGTCACCTGGATCGGCGGGATCATTTTTTTCTCTTTTGTGCTGGCGCCCACGGTATTCACCGTTCTGCCCACAACCAAGCTTGCCGGCGACGTGGTGAGCGTAAGCCTGAGTAGACTTCACTGGATGGGACTGGTTTCAGGGCTGGTATTTTTACTGTCGTCAATCATCATCCAGACATCAGGACAAAAGCAGACTGGTTCACGAGCAAGCGGCGGCAACAGATCTTTGCTGGCCACTCACGCTCTTGTCCTGGTAATGCTGGCGCTCACCTGGATCTCGCACTCCGTTATCACTCCCAAAATCCGTGATCTCAGGATTGAAATGGCGTCAGCCCAGGGCATCTCCACCGAACACCGGAGTCAATTCGATCATCTCCATGCCTGGTCCACCCGCGCCGAAGGCAGCGTCTTCTTCTGTGGGCTTGTCGTGGTTGTGTTGACAGCGCGACGGTTTGATTAGCCGCTCAGCGGTCCGCAATCAGTGCACCGCCAATTCTGCCCGATAGATACTCACACGCGGCCCCTTCGTCGAGTTTCAGTTCCCTGATTTACAATCAAAGGTTGCGCTTAACAGTTTGGTGGCGACTGGACGACAAGGGCGAGGCCGTCCACGCGCCGAGCCCGCTGCCCACAAGCGCAAAAAACTTCAAAAATTCACGAATCTCTCCAGGCGGTTTGGAGCGAAGCGACAGGGACAATGAAAACAGGAATTATCGGCCTGCCTCAGGTAGGCAAGACATCATTATTTAAGATCCTCACCAAGGTTGATATCTCCAGCCGTGGTCATTCCAACCCGAAAGAAGCGCACCTCGGTATCGCCAAGGTCCCGGACGACCGTCTGGACCGTCTGGCCACGCAATATAACCCCAAGAAGCTCACGCATGCGGTGGTGGAATACGTTGACGTGGCAGCCATCGGGCAGGACGCGCTCAAGGAAACGGCGTTCCTCACCAACCTGCGCACGGTGGACGCGCTGGCCCATGTGCTGCGCGCCTTTGACGATCCGTCCATACCCCACGTCGGACCGAACGACCCGCTGCGCGATGCGAAGAATGTTGACTTCGACCTGATCGTGAGCGATCTGGGACAGGTGGAGAAGCGACTGGAGCGTCTGGAAAAAGATTTGAAGAAGATGAAGACGGCGGAACTTGAGCGCGAAAATGATCTGATCATCCGCGCCAAGGCCCACCTGGAAAAAGAACTGCCACTGCGCGAAATGGACATCACGCCCGACGACGAAAAGCGCATTCGCGGATTCATGTTCCTGAGCCAGAAGCCGATTCTCTACGTGGTCAACGTGAATGAGTCATCCACGCTTGGCGCAGACCTTGAAAACGCCGTGACCAAGTTCAAGATGACAGAGATTGCGGCGCGCAAAAACGCCGGCGCCACGGCGATCTGCGGCAAGGTGGAAGCCGAACTCACGGACATGAGTGATGAAGAAGCACAGGAATTTCTTTCCAGCTACGGCTTGACGGAGAGCGGCCTTACACGCCTGATCCGCAAGACATACGAACTGCTGGGCGTGATTTCATTTTTCACCATTGGCGAAGATGAATGCCGCGCCTGGACGGTCCCGCGCAATTCGCGCGCGCAAAACGCGGCGGGCGCAATTCACTCTGATCTGGAAAAGCACTTCATCCGCGCGGAAACCATTCACTGGGACACGCTGCTGGAAGCCGGCTCAGAAGCCAACGCGCGCTCCAAAGGACAGCTCCGGCTGGAAGGCAAGGATTACATTGTGCAGGATGGCGATGTCATGCACATCCGGCACAGCGGCTAGCTCGCGCGATCGACGTGAAGGAAATTTCGCGATTTGATATAGCTGCGAGAAAAATAAATAGCGCGTTTTGACCTGCCGATCACGCGAATCAATCAATAAATGCTGTTATCCTGATTGATTCCCTGATGACCTCAATCACAACAAGCATTCTGTTAGGCATAACCGCGGCGCTGGCCAATGGTTTCGGCGGCGCCGTCATCGTGCAAAAAGACTGGGACAAGCGCTACCTGCGTTATTTCGTGGCACTGGGCGCCGGTTTTATGCTGGGCACAGCCCTGCTGGAAATGCTGCCGGAGAGCATTCACCTGGCTGGTCCAAACGCTCCCTTGCTTCTGCTGACCGGATATTTCATTGTGCATTTCTTTGAGCACACAGTTACTTCACATTTTCACTTTGGTGAATAAACCCACCATGAAGAATTTACTGAGCCCCACCGCACAGATGCGGTCCTCTTTGGCCTCATCATTCATACATTCTTTGATGGTGTGGCCATTGCGTCCGGCTTTCTGGTATCGAACTGGCTGGGCTGGCTGATCTTTATGGCCGTGATTCTGCACAAGGTGCCGGAGGGGTTTACCGCGTCTTCCATCATGCTGGCTGCAGGACATACCAAAGCCGCCGCGTGGGGAGCGTCGGCCGTGCTGGGCATCGCCACCGTGATTGGTGTACTTACTGTAACGGTATTCACACGGTCGTTGTCGGCAGGGCTGCCGCTCTCGGCGGGCGTAACTCTTTACGTAGCAGCTTCCGACCTGATTCCGGAAGTGAATCGCGAACGAGGCGTCGGCGTGGCCCTGGCGGTTTTCGCCGGAGTAGGAATGTTTCTGGTGTTACAGCACTTCTTTCACTAGAAAGCTTGCGCTCGGTGCGTCCAGATTCTTATCTGCCATCCAGCCTTCAGCCCCGCCGACTCGCCGCGAACAAAGGGGTTATTCAAATATTCATAGGGATCCCTCGCTGCGCTCGGGATGAAAATCCCCAGATACTTACTCCACTTGGTGCTTGGCTGAATAGCCATCGCGAGCAATGATCTGGTACTTCACATCCTTGCCTTTTTCATCGCGCATCTTAAGCGGGGTTCCATCCGGTCCTACCAGTTCAACCTTGATCTTGCGGAATGAACCATCCTGCTTCGGGTTCGTGGGACGGTAGGCAATCGTGTACTGGTTGCGAACGGTTTGCGCGATGTCAACAAATGCGTCCTTGAAAGAACCGGCAAACATGGGCTGATAGAACTTGCCGCCGGTCATCTTGGCAAACGTTTTCATCTCGTTGTCATATTGCAGCCACTCAGTCCTGCAACTGAAGGACGTGATATTGCAAAGCTGACTGGTAGCCCCATGGGATTCCGCCCATTCCCGCAAGGCTGCGCCCGTGCTGATGGAGTAAATGGCAGTGTCCTTGGCGCCCTGGACTTTCTTGTAAATCTGGTCGAGCGTATGTTTGCTGAAAGTGTCACGTCCGCTGGAGATCAGCATCACGTACTTGCGGCCTTCCACTTCATCCAGCCGGTCAAGAGTTTCATAGAGCGCGTCAAAGAGATTAGCCTCGCGGGACATGGCAAACCGAAGGCTGCGCAAGCCTTCATAGATTTCGCGCTTGTCCTGTGTGAAGTCGGCAAGAATGTGCGGCTTGATATCGTAGGTAATCAGCGCGATCCAGTCTTCCTTCTTCAACGTGCTGGCAAACACGCTGGATGCATACAGTGAATCGTATTCCAGCGGATAGAAGCCTTCAGAAAACTCCACCAGCATCACCGCCGTAATTGGCGCTTCCGTCTGGTTGAAGCCCGTGACGGTCTGAGGCACGCCATCTTCCAGCACGCGGAAGTTTTCTTTTCTCAATCCGGGGATGAACATGCCTTGTTTGGAGAGAACACCCACGTCAATGGAGACCAGCGGAACGTTCACACGCAAGGTGAAGTTGGGCATGCCTTCAATCTTCTTGGGCGGCTTGGGCGTGTCTTCCTTCGCCGGCGGCTGATCTTTCTTCTTTGGCACCGCGATGGGACCTATGTCACCTTGTGGGCCTCCGGCCGATGGCGTGGAGTTCTGCTGGTTCTGTTGCTGCTGTTGCTGCTGCGTGGATGGCTGCTGGCCCTGTTGCTGCTGTGGTGACGATGGTTGCTGGTCCTGCGACTGACCCGGGTTCCCGGCAGCAAAAACCGGAACAGTATTGAAGATAACAAAGCCGATTATGAGCGCGGGGACAAAGAGAAACCGGGCGATTACCTTAGAGATGTTAGACAGATTTCGAGGCGGTGTTAAGGACATTTCTGGCTGCCTTTTTGGAAATTTGTATTCTAGTATAGATGCACGAACTCACCTTTTCAGTGGCTCAAAGCACCATTTGCGGGCCGAGGTGTATTTCGGCAAAGGGTTCTTGTCCGTATGAGAATAACCGTTTTAGCCGCCGCTTTCGTCATCTTATCAGGGGTATCTTTCGGCCAAACCCCTACTGCACCGGCACCTGAACAAAACTTAACAGTTGCCAAGGCTGCTTCCGGAAACCAGAAAACTCAGATCATGACCGTGGATGAAGTACGTCCCGGCATGACTGGAGTAGCTTACACGGTATTTCAGGGAACGCAGCCGGAACCTATGGGCGTGGAAGTACTTGGCGTACTGAAGAACATGAACGGTCCCAAGAGTGACGTGGTGCTGGTGCGCCTGCACGGAGAAAAAGCTGAGTACACGGGCGTGGTAGCCGGGATGAGCGGAAGTCCGGTTTATATTGACGGCAAGATGCTGGGCGCCATCGCGTACCGTATTGGCCAGTTCTCAAAAGAACCGATCGCCGGCGTAACGCCGATTTCGCAAATGCTCGAGATCAATGAGTTTGATACCAGCATTCCGCAACAAGGCGCAGCCGCGGCCAACAAGACCGTTAGTCCGGAGAAAACCAGCGGCCCCGGCGCCACTGACATGAGCGCCTTCCGCGGCGTAGCGCAGTATCTTCAGCCTATCGATTCACCTTTTGTCTTCAATGGATTTACGCAAGCCTCCCTTGAGAAGTTTGGAGCCGAGTTTGCAGCAGCCGGAATAACACCGGTAATGGGCGTTGGTTCAGTGAGCAATGCAAAACAACCTGAGCCCCTTGTGCCCGGCTCTGCCGTGAGCGCCATCATGGTTCGCGGTGACATGGATGTGGCCGCCACCTGTACCGTCACCTACATGGACAAGGACCACCTGCTGGCCTGCGGACATCCACTCACGCAGTACGGAATGGTCGATATGCCCATGACCAAGGCGAACGTAATTGCCACGCTGGCTTCGCCGCTGAACGCTTTCAAGATCGTGAATGCCACGGAAGCCGTGGGCGCGTTTGTTCAGGACCGCAAGACCGGCATCATGGGAATGTTTGATCGCACACCGCAGATGATTCCCGTCACGCTCAACATCCATGGTCCCAGCGGTCCCCGGGAATTTCATTACGAAGTGCTGAACAATCCCAAACTTACGCCACTCATGATGATGGCAACCGTATTCAACGCCCTCATGGGAATGAACCAGTACGGTGAAGAAACCACGTATCGCATGAACGGTAAGATCCACGTGAACGGATATCCTGACGTGAAGCTGGCCAACATGTTCTCACCCACTGACAGCCAGCCGACCGCCTTTGCCGTTGCCACTGCGCTGGGCGAACATTTTGGACGCATCTACGACAACCCTTATGAAGCGCCCACGGTGAATGGCGTTTCGCTGGACTTTGACCTGGAACGGGATCGTCACTCTGCCGTGCTGGAGAATGCCCGCACCGACGTGACGGAAGCGCGCCCCGGCGATGAGATCACTATTGAAGCCGTTCTCCGCCCGTATCGTGGAGACCGCATCGTGCGCCGCATCCCGGTGCGCGTGCCTACCTCAGTTCCTAAAGGCAGTCTTCGCATCCTGGTCAGCGACGCTGACACTCTGGACCGCGCTCGCCGCGGGGCCGGATCGGTGCGCGGACTGGACCTTAATTCGACCATCGAACTCCTGAACAAGGAACACCTGAACGATCATCTCTACGTTTCCCTGCTGGAACCCAACCCGCAGGCGACCGTGGAAGACAAAGTCATGCCCGGTGTGCCGCTTTCCGTGATGAACGTGATGGAAGGCATGCGCGCAACGCAGCAAATGGTGGTGTTCAATGAGTCAGCGGTCAATGAATCCAACACACCCGTTGGCTACGTGGTCACGGGATCACAAGTCATCAGTCTGACGATTAAGTAGTTTCAAAATGGGGCCGCCGCCAAGCGGCCCATTAGTTCTTGCGGCGCACGCGCCCTGCCCACACTTTCTCTCGCACACGTTCCCGGGCACACGCGCTTGCTGTTAATCTGATCTTCTGGAATACCACCTAATGAAAAAGACCTGCTTTGCTCTTATTACTCTTGCCCTGATGGGCCTGGCCGTTGCTGAAGGCACACGGCAGTGGAAAGAAACCGGCTACGAAGAATTTGAACGCGGCGCTACGCGCGGAGTGGCCATCCGCAGCACCGGACAGTTGGAACTTGCGCCGGCCTTCAAGGTGCTCACCACCACTCCTTCCACCTTCATCTGGCGCATTGTTTCAGCCACGGATGGTGCAGTGTACGCCGCTACGGGAGCTCCAGCACGCGTCTATCGAATTACGCCTGATGGCAAATCATCAGTGATCTTTGAACCCAAGGAACTCCAGGTCCAGACACTGGCGTTGGGAAAAGATGGCGCCATTTACGCCGCCACGTCGCCTGACGGCAAGGTCTACCGCATTACACGCAATGCCGCTGCGCCGGCCAAAGCGGACCAGCCGGCTGCTTCTGACTACACCTCGTCTGTTTTCTTTGATCCCAAAACCAAATACATCTGGGACATGGCGTTCGATAATGATGGCCGCCTTTACATTGCCACCGGCGACAACGGCGAGATATTCCGCGTGGAGAAAACCGGCCAAGGCGCCGTGTTCTTCAAATCAGACGAAGCGCACATGCGCGTGCTGGCTTTCGATCCAAAAGGCAACGTGATTGCCGGTTCAGACGGAGGAGCACTGATCTATCGCATCACTCCGGCGGGCGAAGGCTTTGTTCTCTATGCCGCGCCGCGCAAAGAAGTCACCGCGCTGGCAGTGGATGCGGCCGGCAACATCTACGCTGCCGCCACTGGAGAAAAGCGCGCGACACCACCTGCCAACAATGCGCCTTCGGCTCCTGTGATCACGCAGCCCGGCGCGCAGCCAGTGACCGTGCCTTTTGTCGGCAATGTGAACCTTGCAGGTTCTGACGTCTTCATGATCTCGACCGATGGTGCGCCGCGCAAGTTGTGGTCTTCCCACGATGACGTTGTTTACGCGCTCGATTTTGATAACAATGGCCGGTTGATTGCCGGAACCGGAAACAAGGGCCGCATCTACGCGATCGAAAAGAACGGTGACTACTCTGATCTGCTGCGTGCCAGCGCGAGCCAGGTGACCTCATTCGCCAAGGCCCCCAGCGGAGCGCTCTATTGCTCCAGCAGCAATCTGGGCAAGATCCTGTTGATCAGCAACTCGCCCGAAGCGGAAGGAACTTTTGAAAGCGACGTTCAGGACGCAAAAACTTTTTCGCGCTGGGGCCGCGCTGAAGTTCGCGGACACGGCAACTATGAACTGTTCGCGCGCAGCGGCAACGTCGACAATCCTGATCGCAACTGGAGCGCGTGGACGCGCATCGACCTCAATCGCGATGCCCGCCTGGAAATTCCAGCGGCACGGTTCGTGCAATGGCGTGCTGTGCTCAAGCCGGCGAATCCGCCCACACAAATCAATGACGTAACCATCAACTACCTGCCCAGGAATGTTGCACCGGTAATGGAAGACGTGAGCGTTCTTCAGGGTACACGCTATCAACCGCAGTCACGCAATGACGCTGTGATGAATCTTGGCACCGCGCCGCTGGTTGGTCACGTGGATGTTACGCCAACTTCCACCCATGATCGTTCCTACATTGCTGTTCGCTGGAACGCCCACGACGACAACGACGATAACCTGGTCTTTTCCCTTTACTATCGGGGCGACAATGAACGCGACTGGAAGCTGCTGCGGTCAGGCATTGTGGACCACTTTTATTCATTTGACTCCGGCCTGCTCCCTGACGGCGGTTACACGGTGCGGGTTTTGGCCAGCGACGCACCTTCACACACGCCGGAAGAAGCGTTGACGGACGAAAAGCAGAGCCAGCGCTTTGAAGTGGACAACACGCCGCCGCGTATTGAGAACCTGGCGGCTCGCGTGGAGGGCCAGCAGTTGCATGTAACCTTTCATGCGATGGACGAGGCGAGTCCGATTCGACGCGCGGAATATTCCGTGGACGCCAGTGACTGGCAATACCTGGAACCCGTGGGCCAGCTTTCCGATGCGAAGACGGAAAACTATGACTTCAACGTTTTGCTGAATGTCCCGGCTGCACCCGAACCGCAGCCTGATCAGAAGCGTGGCAAGCAGCGGCCGGCCGCGAATGTTCCTGTTCCTTCAGGAGAGCATGTTGTGGTGGTGAGGGTATTTGACCGCGTGGACAATGTGGCGACAGCTAAGTTTGTGACCCATTAATTTTGTCGCTTCGCTCCAGACCGCTGGAGCTTTTCTATCGTGGCTGATTTGGTCGGGCTCTTTTCGCACGCGGTTCGGCGCGCAAGTCGGCCTCACCGCGTAACCTCGGCGGCTAAAGCCGAAATGTTTTGATCCTTCTGCCGCAGGCATAAATGCCTGCTCCACCCTGCACGGGCACTCATTCTCGATTATCTCGGCAAGGCATGAATGCCCTGCTCCACCGCTGTGGGCGCAAGAGTCAGGCATTGTTCTTTGAAGACCGTAATGAAGTTTTTCGCAGAAAAAAATCAAGCGCAAGGTCCCTCACCTCTATTTCCACCCCAGCGCACGAAACGCGCGCCGGGGGCCCCGGTTCGGCAGCTTAAGA
>Ga0105856_1001075_pt1 | contig 12120 bp, 13 predicted proteins | sample OrgsoiDNA_201060_FD_89681 | JGI IMG/M metagenome (GOLD analysis project Ga0105856, IMG submission 89681) | Permafrost soil microbial communities from the Arctic, to analyse light accelerated degradation of dissolved organic matter (DOM) -... | ecosystem: Environmental > Terrestrial > Soil >...
AGCCCTCCGGCTTGCATGTGTAGATCTGGACACCTTTCGCGGACACCTTGAGTAGCAACGCATTGCCCGGAGGCACCGTCAGATTGGCCGGCACGGGCTTCTCCGCTGGCTTCACGGTCGCGGCAGGCGAGCACGCGGTCAATACCGTCACGAGGCACCCCAGTTTGAAAACCGTCATTCCGTCTTCCCCTCTTTGATTGGAATCCTACGGCAATCCTACGACGATTGGCGTGGTCCGGGGCCCAGATTGTCACAGCTTGCGAAGCAGGCGGTCGAATACCTAGGTTCCCTCCCGAAACAAGGGGGCGGGGCATGTCGGACAAGAAGCGGCTACCGTCGTTGGATGGGCTGCGGGCCATCTCCGCGGCGATGGTGGTCTTGGGACACGCGGGCAAGGCCCTGCACGTGGGGCGCAACCTGCCGTTCGGAGCGGGCGTCATCGACGTCTGGGGACCGGTCGGTGTCACGGTGTTCTTCGTCATCAGCGGCTACCTCATCACCAGGCTCCTGCTGCACGAGCGGCGCGACACCGGCGGCATCAACCTGCGCGCCTTCTACCTACGCCGCACCTTCCGCATCCTACCGGCTTATTGGGCGTATCTGGCAGTGGTCGCGCTGCTTGCCGCCGGCGGCTTCGTCATCGCCAGCACCGGCGCTTTTGCGCGCGCCATCTTCTTCACCACCAACTACCTGAACCCCGGCTCCTGGGTGGTGAACCACTCCTGGTCGCTCAGCGTGGAGGAGCAGTTCTATCTCTTCTGGCCGTTCATGCTGTTGATGCTGGGCGCCACCACGGCCCGCAAGGCCGCGCTCTTCCTGATGGTCGCGACGCCCCTGATGCGGGTCCTCACCTTTCTCTTCATTCCGGACATGCGGCCAAACATCACCTCCATGTTGCACTTGCGCGTCGATGCGCTGATGCTCGGCTGCTGGGCCGCGCTGGAGCTCGAGGAAAAGGGCAGCTCGCGCGTGCTCGATCTGCTCGCCAAGCCGGCCATCGCCGCCGGTTCGGCCTTTTACCTGCTGGTCATCTCCTGCGTGATGCGCCGCGCCGGGGTCATCAATGCCGGCTTCGGGTACAGCCTCGAGGCTTTCTGCGCGCTCTCGGTCATCACCTGGGGCCTCCGCAATCCGGAGGGCGCCGTCGGCCGCGTGCTCAACTCCGCGCCTTTCGTCCACGTTGGTTTGATTTCCTACAGCCTCTATCTCTGGCAGCAGCTTTGGCTCTCGCACGAGACGGCGGTGCCGGTGTGGAGCATTCCGCTCCAAGTAGCCGGTGCCGTGCTCTGCGCCGAGGCTTCCTACCGGTGGGTCGAGGTGCCGATGCTCAAACTGCGCTCGGTCCTCAAACCGGGACGGCCCGCGCGGCAGGAGCAGCAGCTGATCCCGGTCCGCGTCCAAGCCACTTGAAACCCATCCGGCGGCTCGTTACATCGCGAGTGTAGTCAGCGCAGCACGCCCACCGGTCAAGATCGACGCCCCGTCGCCGAGCAGGAGAGCGTCGAAGTCGAGGAGCGACAGCTTGTGGAGCGATTCGCGCAGCAGCGGCAGATCGTCGATCGCCGCCGCCGGAAGGAGCGCGCAGCTGCCCGGGGGCTTGCCGACACACGCATCGCCGATGATCAGCAGCCGTCGCGCCGGCCAGTGCAACGCCACTTCACCGGGCGATTTGCCGGGCGCGCCCACGACCGTGAACGGCCCGACGTGCCCGCCATCGGCGAGCTCGCCGTCGACGATCACGCCTTTCTCGCGCGCGAAAGCCGCATCAGCCGGGTGGATGAGCACTTTCGCGCCCGTCCGCGTCCGCACCTTCATCGAGGCGCGAAAGTGATTGCGATTGGTGAGCGCGATGATCGCGACCCCTTCGCCCGCAAGCTCGTCGAGCACGGCGTCGGTCATCTCCACCGGGTCGATGCAGACGTTGCCCGGCGAGTCGCGCACCAGGTAGCCGTTGAAATCGTAGCCGTGGCGCTCGGAGAACCAGGGCCAGGTGAGGATGCCGGGCAGGATTTCCTTCATCTCCGGCAGCCTGTCACGGCGACACGAAGCCCGCCAGGTCAGCGCGCGTCAAGCTTGTACTGATCCTTGTTCTCGACGCTGTCCGGATTGGCTATCTCGCCCTGCTGCCAGGCGCGGTTCGGATGCGCGGCCGGCGGTGGCGGAATGCGATCCTTGTTTCGGGTGCTGTCCGGCGCGTCGGTCTCCGCGACGCGTACTTGTTTGTTTTGGGTCATGGCCGCTGCGAGGGCAAACGAGCAGGCGACTGCAAAGATGCGCTTCATCATTGGGATTTGCTCCTTTGCCGAGGAGAGGAGCAAGTTCCACGCCATCGCCGCGCAGAGGGAGGAACATTCGCGGCCATCGGAAAGTCTCCTCGAAGCTCGGAGATTTTCCGTGCGGCAGGTGGTGTCAGGCCCGGCGGGTGAAGATGCCGGACGAGCGGACGAAGAAAACGCGCTCGCCCGTCTGATTGAACAGCTCCCCAAGCGTGGATAGGGTGCCTCGCTCGGGGTGGCGCTCGGACAGCTTCTTGCCGGTGATGGTCATCCGGCCCCGCAAGACGTCGCCCGGCCGCACCGGCTTGAGCCAGCGCAGCTCGTCGATGCCAGCCGAGCCCTGGCTGGTGCTTTCGCTCAAGATACCGCGCACCATCATGCCCATGTAGATGGCGCCGGTCTGCCAGCCGCTCGCGATCAGGCCGCCGTACATCGTCTTCGTGGCGGCTTCCTTGTCGATGTGGAACGGCTGCGGATCGTAGACGCGGGCAAAGGCGAGGATCTCCTCCTCGGTCATCGCGTGCTCGCCCAGCTCGAAGACGTTGCCGATCTCGAAATCGTCGAAGGTGCGCATGGAAAGCTGTCTAACGATTCCCGGGCTCGAGGTCCAGGGCGAGCTCCAGCTGCGTCAGCGCTCCCGGCGCGAAACCAACCGCGCTGAAGAACAGTGCGGCGAGACCCTCCGGTAGAATCGGAGGCACCGAGACCCGTTGCGACGGAAAGTGCGCGGCCAGCGCCTGCAGGAGCGTGCGGGCATGCCCGCGCCGCCGCTCTTCCGGCGGCGTGAAGATGCCGCGCAGCCAGGCCACCTGCCCGGCAACTCCGGACAGATATGCAAACGACTGACGCGCCAGCGTGAAGCAGCGCGCGCTCGATGGCGGCGCGGCGAGGCTCGCGCGCTCGAGCTGCCAGGGCAGTGAGTCATCAGGCGGCAGGATTTGCGAGAAGTGCGCTGGGTCCAGCTCTTCGAGCGCAGCTGCTTGCGGCGCTACCTGATGGCCTTCGTACCCGACGAGCCGGCGCACGAAGCGAAAGCCATTGTGCTCGTACAAAGCCCGCGCGGGAGCGTTTGTTTCGAAGACTTCCAGGCGCATTTTTTTATCGCCCCGCGCGCGGGCATCCTCGAGCACGCGGACAAGCAACGCCCGTCCCGCTCCCTGCGCGCGAGCGTCAGGAGCAATGCCCATCGCCGACAGCCGGCAGACCCGGCCGCGCCGCGCAATCAAGGCCAGGCCGGACGGTTTCTCATCAGTCCAGAGCACGCGCGAAGCGGCCAGGTCGATCTGTTCGGCGCAAATCCGCTCGGCCAGCGACTCGGCGGTGAAGTGCATTGGAAGCAGGTAGTGGCGAAAGCCTTCAGTGAAGAGCTCGGCTAGCGCGGACAGTCCAAGTTCCCCAGCTGAGGTGATGCGCCGGCCGTTCATGCGCTCTACTTACCTCGTGTGCTCCATCACGGCGAGCCTGTCTTCCAGCTGCTATTGTGGAGTTGCCGTAGCTCCGTGAGGGAAGTCATGGCGACCAGCAGCACCACCACCACCGCTCCGGCCGAAACCACCACGTCGCCGCCGGAGACGACCACCGAGGCTCCGCCGGAGACGACGACCGCCACGGCCGAGGAAACCACGACTGAAGCGCTTTCGACCACCACGACCGCGCCCCCGGACGATCCGAGCACCACGACGACCGGGTCCTCAAGCACCACCGCCGATCCCTCGACCACCACCACCGCTGCATCGGGCAGCGAGCCTTCCGTCGATGAGGTCTCCTACGCCATCGATCCGGACGACGGCTCGGAACACAATCCGCACTCCGTCCATATCTGCACCGACGCGAAGCTGACCATCACCTGGTCCACGCAGAACGCGACCAGCGTGCGCATCGACCCGCTGCCGGGACCCTTCGATGCCTCGGGCTCGACCGAGCTCGACAGCGAGGACGCGAACTACTCCATCGTCGCCTTGGGCGACGGCGGCGCCGAATCGCAACCCTATGCGCTGGAAGTGCACACTCACGAACCAGGGGAGGTTGTCTCGCCGCACACCGACATTTTATCCGGCGTGGCCAAGGTGCTCTCCTTTACCGCCAGCACCGGCGACAGCGCCGCGCCCGGAGCGAGCGTCGAGCTGTCGATCGTGGTCAGCGTTGACGTCGAGTCCGTGAAGGCGGCCGATCAGGACGTGGAGCTCGAAGAGAGCGGCGATGGGCACAAGGTCGGCACCGCGACCGTCACCATCCCCGACGGCGGGGACACCAGCGTCACTTACACCTGCGAGGCCAGCCAGGACGGCGCTACGGCCGACACCGTTACCCTCACGCTCGACATCACCGCCTCGACGACGACCACCACGACGGCGCCCTCCAGCACCACCACCGCGCCGTCCACCACGACGACCGCGCCGGCGACGACCACGACCGCGTCCCCGTCGTGGGACCTGGCAGACTTTGCCATCGTGCTCTGCGATGCGGACGGCAACGCAATCGAGGGCGGCTCGGATCCTGTCTCGCCGGGACAGCGGTAGGCAGCGGCCATGGCGCGCGATTTCGACCGCGAGTGGAGCACCGGCTACTGGGACTACATGCGCGACTTGAGCCACGTCTCGCGCTATGGGCTGCTCGCTTCGCTGCTCTTGCACGGCCGCGAACGGCCCGCGGTGCTCGATGTCGGCTGCGGTGAAGGCACGCTGGCTGCGCATTTGAATGGGCGCGCCGACTATCTCGGCTTCGATCTCGCTCCGAAGGCGATTGCGCGAGCGGTTGAAACCCACCCGGGCGCGCGCTTCATTGCCGCTTCGGTCGCGGACTTCCAGAGCGAAGAGAAATTCGACGTCATCGTCTTCAACGCCATCCTCTACCTGTTCGACGACAAGCGCGGCATCGTCGCCCGCTACGCGAAGATGCTGAAGCCGGGCGGCATGCTCTTGATCGAGAACCACACCACCTTTCGCGCGGCCCGCGATTACTTCCGGAAAGCAGGCGAGCTGCAGGACTCCGGCGGCTGGGACAAAATCCATGGCGCCGTTCCGCTCGACTGGCTGGCGCCGCTCTTCCAGGATTACCGGCACGAGGCGCACTACACGCTGGTCAATTGGAGCGTGGCCAACGGTGAGTTCCCCTGCCGTCACATCCATCTCTTCCGCCTGCGCGAGAAAGCGCCGCGGCGCGCAGGGTTCGCCGAGGATTCGCGGCCATACATCTTCGGCACCGAGTCGATGGGCGGGGTGCTCGATGCGCTGAACGTCCAGGGCCGCAGCGTCTTGACCGTCCTGGGGGGCGCGGATCAGTTGCTCAACTTCCTCTGCGCCGGAGCGCGCGAAGTGGTCGGCTTCGACATTTCGCGGGCCGCGGCTCACCTGGCCGAGCTCAAGTTTGCCGCCTTGCGCGCTTTCGATCGCGCACGCTATCTCGCGCTCTTTCTCGACCTGCAGAATGGACCGTCCGCGGACACCAAGGGCGTCTTTGCGAGCCTGCTGCCGCGGCTCACGCTCGCGGCCGCGCACTATTTCAGGCAAGGATTCGAAGCGGGCCTCGAGCCCAAGGTGCGCAGCCGGAGCGCGGCGAAGCTGACCGGCATCAATCCTTATCTGCAGTCAGACGAAGCCTATCTGCGGACCCGGGCCGGCCTGTCCGAGGGCGTGTTTCTCACCGCCGATCTATTCAACCTGCGCGAGCAACTGAAGCGGCGCTTCGATGTCGTCTATGCGGCCAACGTGCTCGACTTCAACCGCTCGCGCTCCGCGGAGGCGGTGGCTTCGTTGTGGCCGCTGGTCGAGCCCGAGGGCCGCATCTGCAGCTACGAGTTCGCGTCGCACGAACAGCGCGACGGAGAGTACGGGCCAGGCGTTCTGCAAAAGCATGCGTTCGACGGTCCGATCTACGGCGGCCAGGACAACCTCGCCGTGCTTCGCCGCGAGCCACAAGACCCGCGGCGGGATTGGCTCGGCAAGCTTGGCGAAGATTTGCTGCCGATCGGGCAAGGCGGGCAGTCGTCGCATCTCTACCTCGCCGGCCAGGCCGTGCTGCGAGCGCCGCGGCCGGGAACCAAAGTCGACGCGCAGGCTTCCTTTCGCTCTCACCGCCTGCTGCGTACGCTCGCGCTGCGGATCGATGCGCCGCACCTGGCCTTGCCGGCGGCGCTCGTCGATACTCCGCAAGCGCTGCGCGCGCAGATTGCGTCGCGGCAGATGGTCGCCACGCCCCTCTTGCCCGTGGATTTTCGCAACGCCCATTCACTGTCCGTGAAATTTCTCTCGCGGGTACGGGAAGAAGATCGACTCGCGGCCGCGCTGCTGTGCGTAATCACGGCGCAGTGCGATGCCGTACTCAAGAACGTCTTCGTTTCGCCGGACGGCAAGCCGGTGTTGCTCGATCTGGATACCTGCCTGGGCCGGCCCGTCTGGTGGGGGCCGGCGAGCCGCACCTGCTTCGCGCCTGGCGGCGCGCTCGGATATTCCTCGGCGCAAGACGGCTTCGCGGCTCTGCCGGAGCGGCTCGCCGCGTTGATTCGCGAGGTGCTCTGCGGAAGTGACTTTGGCCTGACGCCGGAAGAGATGCGCTCGCTCAAGGCCTGCGCCAACGCCATCTTCGAGCTTGGACTGACGCGGGCCTCGGCGCGGCCCTTGCCGGAGCCGCGCACATGATCTTCCTCTCCGCGCAGACCGATCATCCCTACTATCACTGGCAGGTCGAGGTGATGATCCACAACTTCATGAGCAAAGGGATCAATCCCAATCAAATCGAGTGCGTCTTCAGCTACAAGAACAACATCTCGCCGGCCGCGCGCGCGTTGGCCAACGCCTATCCTTTCGTGCGGGTCTTTTTTTACCGGAATTCAATGACCACCGACGCAGGCTATCCATCGCTCTGCCGGCCGCACGTATTGGCGCAGCACTTCGATCGCTATCCGAAATTGACTGCCGAAACGATCTTCTATCATGACTGCGACATCCTCTTCCGCGCCCTGCCCGATTTCCCGCGCCTGGATAAAGGCGGGCATTGCCAGGTCTCCGACACCGTCAGCTACATCGGCGCGAAATACCTGCAGGGCAAAGGCAGCGACCTCTTGGAGAAGATGGCGGCCATCGTCGGCATCGACCCGCGGCTGGTGATCGCCAATCAGGCCCATTCCGGCGGAGCGCAGTATCTCTTGAAAGGCATCGATTCGGCGTTCTGGCGCAAGGTCGAGACCGACTGCCGCACCCTCTACGCTTACTTACGCAAGCGCGAGGAGGAGGAGCGCAAGACGCTCTCCGCCGAGGTCGCGAAGACCTACAACCCGGTGCAGAAGTGGTGCGCGGACATGTGGTGCGTCCTCTGGAACCTCTGGCTGCGCGGAAAGGAAACGAGGATCGACAAATCGCTCTCCTTTTCCTGGCCCACGAGCGCCATCAAGGAGTGGGAAAAGCACAACCTCTTCCACAATGCCGGCATCACCGAGCGCTCGAAGGCAACTCACTTCTACAAGGGCGAATACATCCACAAGGATCCCTTCGCCGCCGATGACTTCAGCTACGTGGGCCGGACGCATTGCACCTGGCATTACGTCCAAGCCATCCTCTTCGCCAAAGAACAACGCAAACAATACCGCCAACGAAAGACCGGGTAATGGCTGCTTTAACCGAACTGTTGGAAGCCGGGCTCGGGATCGTCGGTGGGGAGGCATTCGAGCCACAGGGCGGCGAGCTGTTCTTGGGTTGCGCCGAGGAGCGCGCCTTCGCCGCGATACCAGGCGCGATTCGTACCCAAATCAGCCAGCACGATCGCCGCGAGTGTCTGCGACAGCGTCAACTCCAGCCGCCAAGCCCCAAGCGTGCTCCCGCTTTCCCGCGCCCGAATGTGAATCCGCCCCCGCGATTTGATTTCCAGACCCGCCGTCGCCATGCCGCGAAGCATTACGCGCATCACGCCATTCTGGCCAGCGTTGTCGCCTGAGGTTGGCGCGGAGCAGCCGAACGCGGCCTCCCTTGGATTTTCGAAACAATGCGCAGCAAAGAGGTTGAATGCACGGCGGGACGGCGGTCGGAGTCCGTAACGCGCGGAGAGTTGGGAGGGAGTGCACGCCCGACCCGGCAGGTGCAAGAAATCGCCCAAGAACTGCGTAGACTTGAAAGCAGCGGGCGATTTCTTGCGCGTCCGAAGTGGGGACAGGCGTGCAGCACCCCGTCCCAGCGTGACTTGAAACCAGTGCACGCGCCCGCGTACAAAGGGCTACGTTTTTGGAGGGCTGGTGAAGCACTGGCACGAGACCGCGGCCATCTTTGATCATGTCGGGCGTCTTGCCGAAGCCGGCGAGCGGGCCGCGATTGCTACGGTCGTGCGCATTTCCGGCTCCGCCTACCGGCGCCCGGGCGCGAAGCTCCTGGTGGACGAGAGCGGCAAGACCACCGGCCAAATCAGCGGCGGATGCCTGGAGAGCGACGTGCGGGCGGCGGCATTGGAAGTGCTGCAGGGAGCGGCGCCGCGGCTGTTGCACTATGACACCGGCTCTGACGAAGAGACCGTATGGGGGCTTGGCCTGGGCTGCGAAGGAGCGGTCGACCTGTTGGTCGCTCGCGCGGACCCGCAAGCTTGCGCCGGGATGCGCGTGCTGATTGGCGCGCACGCTCCTTTTGCAATCTCGACCGCGCTGCCGGCGGGAACCCCGGTGGCATTCGCGCGCGGGTCGCTCCTGGGCAGCACGGGAACGGCCACCCTCGATCAAGAGGTGGCACGGCGCGCGGCCCGGCTTCTCGAGCGCGGTGAGAGCCGGGTCGAAGACGTTGGCCCGCAGCCGGTCTTCATCGATGTGCTCTTGCCGCCGCCGCAGCTGGCGATCTTTGGCGCCGGCGACGACACCCAGCCGCTGGCGATGCTCGCCGCGCAGTCCGGTTTCGACGTCACCGTCGTCGATCACCGGCCCGCCTATCTCACACCGGAACGCTTTCCCAAACCGTCCCGCCTTCTCTTGCGACGCGCGAGCGACGGCGTGGCCGACCTGCAGCTCGGGCGCCGGCACTTCGCGGTGGTGCAGACGCACGCGCTCATCCACGATCGCGACTGGCTGCGCGCGCTCTTGCCGCTGCCGCTCGCCTACGTGGGCCTGCTCGGACCGCGCGGGCGCTCCGAGGAGATCTTGCGCCAACTCGGCAGCGGCCCCGCTGACAGGCTGTTTTCACCGGTCGGGCTGGACATCGGCGCCGATGGTCCGGAGCAGGTGGCGGTAAGCATCGTCGCCGAGCTGCTTTCGGTGCACTCGGCGCGCGAGCCAAACCACCTGCGCGCGCGCACGCGAGGCATCCATGAGTGACGCCGTCGCGGGCGTGGTGCTGGCCGCCGGACTCTCCAGCCGGATGGGCACCAACAAGATGTTCCTCGAGCTGGGCGGCAAGACCGTGCTGCGCCGCGCGGTCGAAACGGCCATCGCCGCGAAGCTGTCGCCGCTGCTCGTGGTGCTCGGCAACGAGCGGCAGCGCGCGGAGCACGAGCTGCACGGCCTCGCGTGCACGCCGCTCTTCAATCCCGACTTCGCGAGCGGAATCAATACTTCGCTGCGCGCGGGCATTTCCGCTCTTCCGGACAACGTCGCAGGTGCTTTGGTGATGCTCGCCGACATGCCGTTCGTGACCGCGCCCATGATCGACGAATTGCTGCAAAAGTGGCGCGCGGGAAGTTCGCCGCTGGCGGTCTCGCTCTACGGCGACGTCCTCGCTCCCCCGATGCTCTACGGCCGCGACCTCTTCGCGGAGCTGCGCGCGCTCGAGGGCGACGGCTGCGGCAAGCGCGTGGTCAAGCGCCACCGCGCCGAGGCCTTGGAAGTGAGCTGGCCGGCCGCGGCCCTGACCGATCTGGACGTTCCCGGCGACTTCGCGCGCGTGCGGGCGCAGATTGAAGGAGCCTGAGAATGCGCGCTGAGCTGCTGCAGCTTGCCGCCGACCTCGCCCGCAAGGGTGAGCCGTTCGTGCTGGCCATGGTCGTCCGCCGCGAGTCGTTCAGCTCGGCGCACCAGGGCGACATGGCGGTCATCACCGCCGACGGCGGCTATCACGGCTGGCTAGGGGGAAACTGCACGAAGCCCGTGGTGCGGCGCGAGGCGGCTCGCGCGCTGGCCGAGGGAAAGCCGCGCCTGGTGTCGCTCTCGCCCGAGCCCGAGCTGCAGACGCGGCCCGGCGTGATCGCGCTGCCGATGACCTGCCACAGCGGAGGAACGGTGGACATCTATCTGGAGCCGGTGCTGCCGGCGCCGCGGCTGTTGCTCTTCGGACCGTCTCCCGTCGTGAGCGCGCTCGAGCAGCTGGGCCGGGCGATGGGCTACGTTCTGGTCGAGCCGGAAGCGGCGGCGGCGGGCACCTTCGCGGTGGTGGCGACCATGGGCGAGAACGACGAGGAGTCGGTCGCCAAGGCCATCGCCTTGAAGCCGGACTACCTGGCGGTGGTGGCGAGCCGCAAGCGCTTCTCGCAGCTGCGCGAATCGCTGCTGGGCAGCGGCGTACCCGCGACGGAGCTCGATCGCATCCACAATCCGGCCGGCCTCGATCTGGGCGCGCGCCTGCCCGAGGAAGTAGCGCTCAGCATCCTGGCGGAGATGGTGCAGATGCGCCGCGCCAGCGCTGCAGCAAAGGAGCCTGCGACCGCCGAGCGCGAAGAGATCGACCCCATCTGCGGCATGACCGTGGCCGTCGCCACCGCCCGCCACCGCGCCGAGCACAACGGTCGCGAGTTCTTCTTTTGCAAGGCGCGCTGCCGCGAGCTGTTCCTCGCGGACCCAGCGCTCTACCTCAAACCCCGCGCTGTCTGAGGCCCACTACATGGCGTTCGAGATCGTGAAGACGTTCGTGGTCAAGGCTCCTGCGCAGGCCGTGTGGGATTTCTTGATCGATCCGCAGCGGATGGTGAAATGCCTGCCGGGCGCGGCCATCACCCAGAAGGTCGACGAGAAGACCTGGCTCGGCACCATGACCGTCAAGGTCGGCCCGGTCTCGTCGAGCTACAAGGGCAAGATCGTCTTCGACAAGCTGGACGCCGCCGCGCGGGCCGCGGAGATCATCGGCAGCGGCCAGGACGTGCGCGGCCGCGGCGGCGCGGACCTGCGGATGAAGAGCACCGTCAAGGAGCTGAGCCCGGCCGAAAGCGAAGTCACCGCGGCGTCCACCGTGAACATCACCGGCATCCTCGCGCAGATGGGGCGCGGAATGATCCAGGACGTGAGCGATCAGATGTTCCAGGTCTTTTCGCAGCGCGTGCGCGCCGAGCTCGAAACGGCCGCGCCGCCGGCTCCGCCACCTGCCGCGGCGGCCCCAACGCCGGTCTCGCAGACACCAGCGGCGACGCCGGCGGCCCCACCGGAAGTGCTCGACCTCGGCGCCATCGGCACCAAAGTCGCGGTCCGCCGCGCCGTGCGTAGTCCCCTCTTCTGGATCGTTGCCGCCGCAGCTGTCTGGCTCGTCTCTCGTATGTTCCGCTGACCTTCATTCACAGGAGGATTCATGATTCCGGCTGCATTCGACTATCACGCGCCCAAGACACTCCCCGAGGCGCTGGCGCTGCTCACGCAGTATGGCGACACTGCCAAGGTCCTCTCCGGCGGGCAGAGCCTGTTGCCGCTCCTCAAGCTCCGGCTAGGCCAGGCGGACCACCTGGTCGACATCGGCAAGATTCCCGGGCTGGAATACCTGCGCGAAGAAGGCGGCTCTCTGCGCATCGGCGGCCGCACGCGCGAGTCGGCGCTGGAAACGTCCGAGATGATTCGCGACCGCTATCCCATCCTGCTCGATACCGCACGCTGCATCGCCGACCCGCTGGTGCGCAACCGCGCCACCATCGGCGGCAACCTCGCGCACGGCGACCCGGGCAACGACCACCCCGCGACCAT
>Ga0105856_1001079_pt1 | contig 12085 bp, 12 predicted proteins | sample OrgsoiDNA_201060_FD_89681 | JGI IMG/M metagenome (GOLD analysis project Ga0105856, IMG submission 89681) | Permafrost soil microbial communities from the Arctic, to analyse light accelerated degradation of dissolved organic matter (DOM) -... | ecosystem: Environmental > Terrestrial > Soil >...
AAGCCACTGGTCATCGAAGGCGCGCGCCATGAGATCCTGTTTGAACGGGACGACCTGAGGGCACAGGCGCTCGATGCCATCATGCGCTTTTTTGCGCGGCATTAACTCGCGGCGAACTGCCGCGCACAACTCCATCAGAGGTTAGAACCTACCGCTATGTATCATGTTGTTGCTTCCGATTTAGATGGCACTCTGCTGTCACCCGACCATACCCTGAGCCCTTACGCCAAAGAGACGCTGAAGATGCTGACTCAGCGCGGCGTACACTTTGTGTTTGCCACTGGCCGTCATCACATCGACGTAGCCCAGATCCGTGACAATCTGGAAATCAGCGCGTATATGATCACCTCCAACGGTGCGCGGGTGCATAACACCGCAGGCGAACTGATCTTCTCCCATAACGTTGACGAAGACATCGCCCGTGACCTGTTCGGTATCATGCATAACAACCCGAACATCCTGACCAACGTTTATCGCAATGATGACTGGTATATGAACCGCGATCGTGACGATCAGGACCAGTTCTTCCGCGAATCTGTCTTCAAATACAAACTGTATGAGCCAGGCCTGCTGGAAACCGACGGCATCTGCAAAGTCTATTTCACCTGTGAAAGCCATGAAGAGCTGGTTCCGCTGGAAGATGCCATCAATGCCCGTTGGGGCGATCGCGTCAACGTCAGTTTCTCGCTGCCAACCTGTCTGGAAGTGATGGCCGGTGGTGTATCGAAGGGTCATGCGCTCGAGCACGTGGCAAAACTGATGGGTTATGGTCTGAAAGACTGCATCTCGTTTGGCGATGGTCTGAACGATTTGGAAATGCTGACCATGGCTGGCAAAGGCTGCCTGATGAGCGGCTCCTTGCCGCGCCTGAAAGCGGCGATGCCGGATGCCGAAATTATCGGTTCGAATGCTGACGACGCGGTGCCGCATTATCTGCGTAAAATGTATCTCTCCGAACCGGCTTAATATTCCGCTGCACTGAAGCATAAAAAAAGCGGGCAGGGTGAATACCTTGCCCGCTTTTTATGGCTTCAGCGCCATGAAACGGAACTTACTTCTGTGGCTGCGTCTGCTGATGCTCTAAATAACTCACCGCTTTGTCCGGGAAGTCAGTGAACAGGCCGTCAACGTGCGCCTGCTGATAGAGGATCTGATAAAGCGAATTCACGTTGGTGACGTACTTTGGCAAATCGTCTGCGCGAACGGTAAACGGATGCACCACCAGCTTGCTGGCGTGTGCTTGCGCCGTCATCGGCGTCAGTTTGATGTTATTTACCGTTGAGTCTGCTTCGATAAGCATATGGTAATCAGGCCCGATGCCGTCAGCGTACTGCGCGATTTGTTTCATCGCGCCCGGCTTGAACATCCAGTCATAGTTGTAATTCACCCACTTGCCGTCTTTCTGCTCCTGCGTTTCGTCCCACTTGGTATAGGCAATCAATTGAACCAGTTTCAGGTCGACGCCCATCTTCGGCTCCAGCTCATTTTTGATGCGCTTGAGCTCGTTCGGGTCGAAGCACTGGACATAAACGTTGCTGCTTTTGCTGGTGTATCCATACTCCTTGAGTACCTCCAGCACTTTGGCAGAAATGTCTTTGCCTTCCTGACGGTGGAACCACGGCGCTTTAATTTCAGTATAAATCCCGACGTTTTTACCCGTCGCATGATTCAGCCCTTGCACAAATTCGATCTCTTCCTGGAAGGTGTGCACGCGGAAATCAGATTTGCCCATCGGGAAACGTCCCGGATAGGTCTGCACCTGTTTGCCGTCTTTGATATCAAAACCTTCGGTGAACTTCAGCGATTTGATTTCAGGCAGCGTAAAGTCGATAGCGTAATAACGTCCGTCTTTGCGTGCGCGGTCAGGGAAACGCTGCGCTACATCGGTTACACGATCCAGATAATGGTCATGCAGAACGACCAGCTGGTCATCCTTGGTCATGACCAGATCCTGCTCGAGGAAATTGGCACCCTGCGCGTAAGCCATGGCTTTTGCGGGCAGGGTGTGTTCTGGCAGGTAACCACTGGCACCGCGATGAGCGATAACTACCGGCTCGGCGGCACTGGCATAGCATGAAGCGGCAATCAGGCCCGACAGCAGGCTGCTTTTCAATATGTTAGCGAAAACATTGCGCATGCTTATGCTCCTTTAGTCAGTTGTGCTTTGTGTTTGTTTTCACTCAGCATCACCATCACCAGCAAAATCACCGCCAGCACACAGCCGCCAATCATCACGACAAAGCCGCCGTCCCAGCCGAAGTAATCAACGGTATAGCCGACGATAGCACTCGCCGCGACAGAACCACCGAGGTAACCGAACAGACCGGTAAAGCCGGCTGCTGTGCCTGCGGCTTTCTTCGGTGCCAGTTCCAGCGCGTGTAAGCCAATCAGCATGACCGGTCCATAAATCAGGAAGCCGATGGTGATCATACAGGCCATGTCGATGCCCGGATTACCGACCGGGTTCAGCCAGTACACCACGGTGGCGATAGTGACCAGTACCATGAAGAACACGCCCGTGGCGCCACGGTTGCCTTTGAACACTTTGTCCGACATCCAGCCACACAGCAGCGTACCCGGGATACCGGCATATTCGTAAAGGAAGTACGCCCAAGAGGACTTATCCAGTGCGAAATGCTTTACCTCTTTCAAATAGGTCGGTGACCAGTCGAGGATGCCGTAACGCAGCAGATAAACGAACACATTGGCGATGGCGATATACCACAGCAGTTTGTTCGGCAAAATGTACTGCATGAAGATCTGCTTCGCCGTCAGTTCCTGTTCGGCGGACTCTTTCACGTAGTCTGGCGGATAGTCATTTTTGTACTCTTCAATCGGCGGTAAACCACAAGACTGCGGGGTGTCGCGCATCGTAATGAATGCAAAAATGGCCAGCGCAATCGCGCCAAAAGCAGGCATATACAGCGCCGCGTGCCAGTCGTTAAACCACGCCATACCCAATAGGAACAGCAGCGGAGGAATACCGCCGCCGACGTTATGGGCACAGTTCCACACGGAGACGATGCTGCCGCGTTCTTTCTGCGACCACCAGTGAACCATGGTACGTCCGCACGGCGGCCAGCCCATTCCCTGGAACCATCCGCACAGGAACAGCAGCACGAACATGATGGCAATACTGGACGTCGCCCAGGGCACAAAGCCCATGAACAGCATCACGGCGGCTGCCAGAATCAGACCGACGGGCAGGAAAACGCGTGGGTTGGAGCGGTCGGACACCGACCCCATGATGAATTTGGAGATACCGTAAGCGATGGAGATCCCGGACAGCGCGAAGCCGAGGTCGCCACGAGAGAAGCCCTGATCGATCAGGTAGGGCATAGCCAGTGCAAAGTTTTTACGCACCAGATAGTAGGCAGCATAACCGAAGAAAATCCCCATGAAGATCTGCCAGCGCAGGCGGCGGTATAAAGGATCAACATGGTCGGCTGCCACAGGAGCCTGATGGGCTGCGGGCTTAAAGATACTGAGCATTAACGCCTCCAATGGCATTGGTCAGCCCACTCACCCTGAGTGGCTGACAAACAATAAAACCAAACTAAAATGTTCCATAACGAGCGTCATGCTAATCGTATGCGCGTAAGCGAACTGTGATAGATGACGGAATTGTTACAGTTTTATGAAACTGGAGGCGGATTTTGCGGCATTGGTTAACAATTTGAAATACGCAATTGCGCATTTTAGCCGTCAACGATCACATTTTTGGCTTTTCATTGCGACATTTTGGGGCAATGACGCGAATTTATTCGTTTGTGAGCGAATAAGTCCATAGAGAGGGTGGCGTTTTAGTGTGTCAGGACGCGTCAGAAATGAAAAAGCGGGGCAAGCCCCGCTCGGAAAACTATCAGTGCAATATAATTACTTAATTTTCAGGGTATTGATAATTGCTTCGGCATCCGTCTGCGCCTGCTGCTGATTATCCGCAGGCAGGGTGATCTGCAGGGTGAGCAGATGGCTGTCCACTTTACCCAGAACGATAGATGAATACGCTTTCTGACCCGCGGATGAGATCACACTGTCGTACTGTTGCAGTGTCTGGCCGTCGACCTGAATCGACTTATCCGTGACCACCTGCAGGTTGGTATCGCGGGCTTTCTGCTGCTCTTGCAGACGGGCTGTCAGCACGTCCAGCGACTCAGTGGTATTATCGCCGAGGATAACGATCACGGCTTTCTGACCGGTGCTGTCGGCATACACGTGCATATTGTTTGCCTGGCTGCCCAGTTTACCGCTCTGATCGCTCATACCCTGCGGAAGGGAGAAGGTCACATTGCCATCAAGCAGGCTGACCGGAACGCCAGCGGCTGTTGCAGAGGCCGCCGGAGCGCCTTTATCCGCCGCGGCTTTGTCGTCAGTTTTGCCATCACACGCCGCCAGACCGAGGATCAGCACGCTCATACCTGCAAATTTCACTAAATTACGCATAGTTCTTCCTTTGATTTTAACGCGCTATACCCCCACCATTCTTCAGATTGCCGCCATGCAGCACCAACAGCAGGCGCCGCTGGGCGACACAAATCATTTTAGGGGTAGATACTTGATATCACTGCCCGTATGGCAACCTATTCACGTCGCAAATGCAAGTCAGATTATGGCGCATTTTGTATTAGCTGCACTCAGTGAGAATTTAGCTGAAACTGCGCGCGATCGCCGCTTTGTGAAAGGCGTTTCAACAGCATATTGAGCAGCACGCCGTACATCGGCAGGAAGAACACCAGACAGATCAGCACCTTGAAAGTGTAATCTACCAGGGCGATTTCTACCCAATTGTTAGCCATAAATTCATTACTGCTTTTGTAGAACGCAATAAAGAAGAAGGCCAGCGTATCACTGATGTTTCCGAGGAACATCGCCGCGGCAGGAGCCACCCACCAGCTGCGTTTCTGGCGCAGGCGGTTGAAGACGTGAACGTCAAGGATCTGTCCCAGCACGTAGGCCATGAAGCTGGCGACGGCGATGCGGGCAACCATCACATTCAGGCTGCTGAGCGCGGCAAAACCCTGCCATTCGGCTTCAAAATAGAGCGCGGAAATCACGTAGGAGATGAGCAGCGCCGGCATCATGACCGACAAAATAATGCGACGGGCCAGTGGCGCGCCAAAAATGCGCACAGTCAGATCGGTGGCGAGAAAAATGAACGGGAAAGTGAAAGCGCCCCATGTGGTGTGGAAACCGAATATCGAGATCGGCAACTGCACCAGATAGTTACTGGAAGTGATGATGGCAATGTGGAATAACGATAGCCATACCAACGCCGCAAAGCGCTGTTGAGCGGTAAAAGAATACATAAATTGTGGCCTTTTTTAGTGTTGAATTGGGGTGAGGGAACCCAATTAATGCATAGTAAAAAATAGCGCGGAAAATACAGCGCGGCGCGCATAGTAACCGTTTGTGTCGGTATTGCAATGGTTAATTTTAACGCAATGGTTTGCGTTGGTTGCGTCACGGAATCAGCGGTATAAACTGTCGCGCATTAACGCATGCGAGTGAGAAATGAAATGACCGATCCCTTTATCAACCCGGACCATCAACTGGACGCTCTGGGGCTACGTTGTCCCGAGCCTGTCATGATGGTTCGCAAAACGGTGCGCGCCATGAAAGACGGCGAAACCCTGCTGGTGATTGCGGATGATCCCGCCACCACCCGCGATATTCCGGGCTTCTGCCGTTTTATGGAACACACCCTGTTAGCAGCCGACACAGAACAGCTGCCGTACCGCTATTTGCTGGCGAAAGGTGTAGTGAGATCTGAGTAATCGCTTACTTCGTTTTTTTACGCAACAATCTCAGCGCGTTGGCGGTGACCAGCGCGGTAGCGCCGGAGTCTGCCAGCACCGCCAGCCACAATCCGGTCAGCCCCATCAGCGTGGTGACCAGGAAAATAACTTTAAGACCAATCGCGATAGTGATGTTCTGACGGATATTAGCCCGCGTTGCCCGCGACAGGCTGATCATCTGCGCCAGTCCGCTCAGGCGATTGTGAGTTAACGCCGCGTCGGCAGTTTCCAGTGCGACGTCGGTGCCACTTCCCATTGCAATACCAATGGTTGCCGCTTTCATCGCGGGAGCATCGTTAATACCATCACCCACCATCGCTGTCGGATGAATCGCATTGAGGGCCGTCACTGCCTTGACTTTATCTGCGGGCAGCAACCCTGCACGAAACTCAATACTCAGTCGTTCGGCAATGGTTTTGGCGGCGCGCGGGTTGTCGCCGGTGAGCATCACCGCGGAAATCCCCAGCGCTTTCAGATCCGCCAGCGCGCTGACCGCGTCATCGCGCAGCTTGTCCTGCATGGCGATAAGCCCGATAGCGTTGCCTTCCCGTAAGACCACCACCACAGTTTTACCGGCGGATTCCCAGTCTGCAATCTGGCGCAGATGGACTTCGGCCACCCCTTTTGCCGCCAGCCGCTTCGGTGCCAGCACCTGAATTTTTTTACCGGCCACTTCACCTTCAACGCCTGAACCGGCCAGCGCGCGGCGCTCCTGTGCATTGATCGGCAGAGGATTTTCTGCCCTTGCGCGGGTAATAATCGCCTGCGCCAGCGGGTGATGTGAACCGGCTTCCACCGCCGCAGCCAGACTCAGCAGTTCATTTTCAGTCACACCGCCCAGCGCCAGAACGTTGGTCACCTCCGGTTTGCCTTCGGTCAGTGTGCCGGTTTTATCGAGTGCGATGGTTTGAATTAACGCCAGCTGTTCCAGTGCGGCACCGCCCTTAATTAATGCACCCTGGCGTGTGGCGGCTGCCAGACCAGATGTGATCGCCGCCGGGGTAGAAATCACCAGTGCACAAGGACAGCCGATCAGCAGCAGCGTCAGCCCGCGATAAATCCAGATATCCCACGGCAGGCCCATCGCCAGCGGCGGGATCAAAATCACCAGCAGCGACATCAGCATAATTGCTGGGGTGTAGTAGCGGCTGAAGGTATCGAGGAAGCGCTCAATCGGAGCTCGACGTTCGTCGGCTTCTTCAATCAGTTGCAGGATGCGGTCAATTGCGCTGGCACCGGGCGCAGAGGTCACGCTCATGCGCGCCACGCGGTCCACACACAAACTGCCCGCCGGAACCTTCTCCCCAGGCTCACGCTCGACCGGTACGGACTCACCGGTCAGGGCGCTTTCATCGAAACTGGCCGCGCTGCCCAGCAAGGTGGCATCGGTGGGCAGACGGCCACCTGCGGCCACTTCAATCACATCCCCCGGACGTAAATCAGCCACAGGGACGCGGGTAGAATTACCGTCCACGATTAGCACGGCGCTGTCAGGGATCAGCGCCATCAGCGCTTTTACACCGCTGCGTGCACGGTTGGCGGCGTAAGACTCCAGCCGTTCACCGATCATAAACAGCAGCAACACCATGGCCGCTTCGGCCGTGGCGCCAATAAACAGTGCGCCAAGCGCCGCCACGCTCATCAGGGTTTCAATGGTGAAAGGGGAACCGGCGCGGGTAGCGCGGAGGGCCTGCAACAATACCGGCCATAGGCCCACCAGCGTGGTGAGTACAAAGGCAGCCTCACCCAGAGGTTGGCTGAAGTTTTCGAGGATCCAGCTGGCCGAAATCAGCACGATGAGGATCAGCAGCGGCGCGTACTCCTTCAGGCGGGACGTTTCAACAGCGGCTTCGGGGCGTTTCTGGTCGAGTGAATGCAGGGTAAATCCGGCGCGCGTGACGGCTTGTTGCACCTCTGCGGAGAGGTCTCTGTCAGCGCTGACCAGCAATTTCTCGGTAGCGAACTGGACTTTAACACCGCTGATACCGGCGAGGGTGCTGACGGCTTTTTCGATGGTGCGGGCGCAGGCCGGGCAGTCCATGCCGTCCACTTTCCAGCTTAGCTGGCAGGCACCGGCAGGCATCCCGCTGGGGTCGCTATCGCCGTCACCTGAATTCTCATCATCACTCTTGACTGTTGGTGAGTACTCACTGGGTTGTGAGCTGCAATGATCGGATGCACAGCATGCCGAGGCGGCAGGCGGGGCTTTGTCGCTGCAACAGGTCACCGGATGCGGCTCGCTGTGGGTAGATTCAGAAATTTTGTTAATACGCAGCATCGTCGGTTTTGCGCACTTGCCGGACTGGCAACCGCAACCGTTGGTGGTCTGTTTATGTGGCTGAAGCATACGGACTCCTGTCGTAACAGAGTGGAATTGCATTCAGTCTACAGTCTGGAGTCAACTCCAAGGTCAAGCGGAAAATAGCAGAGAGAAAATAAAAAGGCGAAACCGGGTGGTTTCGCCTGAAAAGGTTAATCAGAGATAGAGCGAGCGCACAATCAGGAAATGACCACCGAAGTAACAGGCGGCGACGATGGCGTCAGAGGCGCGGAATTTAAAGCGGTAGCGGCTGACCAGCCAGAACACATTACCGATTAGCAGTAAGAACGTGCCGCACAGCAGTGAAAAGGCCAGATCGGTGCTGCGGGCAAAATACTGCTCGCCGGCCAGCCACACCATCAGCAGCGTCATGGCGATGTAAGTGGATACCGCCCAGCGCATCTCCGCCAGCCGCGACCAGATCACTGCCAGCAACACCGCTCCGATGATGATTAACACCAGCGGCAACGGCCAGAAGAAGGTCAGTGTCATCTGGCTGGCAAAGCTCAGCGTATAGAGCAGATGCGATAGGAAAAAGGCGCCAATGGCGTAAAGAAAACGCTCTTCCGGCAGTAACAGCAAGCCGTCGGCCACCAGCGTTGCCGCCAGACCCAGTAAAATGAGGTAGCTGTAAACATTCAGAGCCGGTGCCTGCCAGGCTAAAAGCAGCAGCAGTAAAAGAGTGACGGGCTTAAACAGCCAGCGCTGCCAGCGCGGCCCGCGGTAGCTGGCATCGACGAACAGCCAGCCTGAGAAAAATACGGCAAGAAATGGCCAACTCATTGTTTATCCTTTTTAAAAAATAAAACGTAAGCAAGGTTCTGCCTGTAAGGAAAGGACTTCCTGCTTTCCAGGATGGTTTTCAGTGTAGGAGATCGGGCCCTTCGTCTACAATCAGAATCCCCTGTCATCCGAGATGAATGCCGAATATGAACAAACCGCCGGTGATTATTTTGCTGGTTGTGGTGGTGATTGCCATCTTTGCGACCCGCCAGTATCTCCATCAACGTCGTGAAAATGCCGACAACGACGCCGCGCCGCAGCGTGACATCGCCGTGGAAGTGACCGCCAAGCGCGACTGGTTATCGCCAAACCGGCGCTCGCGTCAGCGCGAACAGATCCCGGTCGAAGACAGAAAATATGAGGCGTATTTCAAACCGGTGAACGGCGGCGCAGAGCTCAGGCTGAAGCTTGAACAGAAAGATTATGATGATTTAGCCAAAGGTCAGCGGGGGATACTGAGTATGAAAGGAACGAGGTTTATCGCTTTTAAGCCGCAAGATGCCGCCTAAAAACCATAAACCTGCATACGTAACTCGGACTTTATTTGCGGGTAGGCAGAGGGGGCTGTTTCTTCTGCCACGCCAGCAACTCGAACACGCCGAACAGGAAGATGCGCAGCTGTAACCAGCCGCCGATTTTGGTCTGGTCCTTACCCTGCGTGGCTTTGAGCAGCATCACCTGCAAACCGTGCATGAAGAACATAAAGACCATCGCCACATCCAGAAAATATTTCATCGGTTTTGGAAACGGGTGAATGATATTGAACAGCAAGAAACCCCAGATGCACAGCATCAGTAAACGGCCAACATTAATTAACATCGTACTGCTCCTGTTCAGGATCCTGATCGCCGGACGCCGGCGAAATATCACGGTGGTACAAACGGTAGGCGACCTGCCCGGCCACCTTTTCGCGGTGTAAGCGCCAGCTGGCAGGAACCGGAATTGCGCCGTGTTCTGCTTCCGCTTCCACATAAATCCAGGCTTCATCCGCCAGCCAGCCCTGTTGTTCCAGTAACGTCAGCGTCTCCTGCAAAATGCCTTTGCGGAACGGCGGATCGACAAACACGACATCGAACGGTGTCCCTTTCTTCGCCAGCCAGTTCAGTGTGTTAGCGTTGACTACCTTCGCATCGCTGGTATTGAGCAGTGCCAGATTTTTTTCCAACTGCTGGGCAACCGGACGCTCGAACTCCAGTAACGTGGTGCTGGCGGCGTAGCGCGACAGCGCTTCAAGACCGAGCGCGCCGCTGCCAGCGAAACAGTCCAGACAGTGCGCGCCCCGGATCATGGGGGCCAACCAGTTGAACAGCGTTTCGCGAACACGATCGGTGGTAGGGCGCAGGCCCGGGCTGTCTGGCACCGGCAGTTTGCGTCCACGCCATTGGCCGCCAATCAGTCGGATCTGGCCTGCGGGGGAAGTGTTGGGTTTTTTAGCCATAGCTCGCTTTCGTCATTCGCCACCTTCATGGCAGCATTGCAAATCGATTGAGGTCTATTCTACCGGTGTGTTGGCCTGCGGCAAATATTTAACATTCCTGACTGAATACCCTACGCAAATCAACACGCGGGTGTGTAGGCCTTATAGGAAAGTGATAGACTGCGAAGCATTACCCTATTAACAATCCGTTCGCCCTGAATTAACGGCGAGGAGTGAAGTTGTAAAATGGCAAAAGATAAAAAACGCGGGTTTTTCTCCTGGTTTGGCCGTGGCCGTCAGGAAGAAGAGCAGCAGAATGAAGAGACCAGGGTTGAGCAGCCGGTTGTAGAAGAACAGTCTCCACCAACGCATGAAACGGCGCGTGCGCAAGAACCATCCGTTGCGGCAGAGCCTGAGACTGATTATGCACAAGCGCCGGGCGTACCGGTTGAGAACCATCCCGGCGAATGGGATGATGCTACCACCGTTGAAGCCGCCGCAGAAATTGAGCCCGCCTTTGAGCCGGTGCAGGAAATCCCTGCCGCTCCGGTCGAGCCCCAGCCGGTTGCCCAAGAGCAGGCTTCAGTCGAACTGGCCGAAGAGATTGTTGCCGTCACCGAACAAGTTGCCGCCGCGCAGCATGAATCCGTTGCGCAAGAGTTTGTCGAGTCAGAGGCAGAGATTGCCGCGGATGAACGCCAGGATGCCATCGATTCTATCGACGACAGTGTGGTCGAAGAACCACTGCCGGTCGCATTCGACCCGATTATCACGTTGCCTGCCGTTGAAACCGAACAGGAACGCCCGACGAAAGAGGGCTTCTTTGCGCGCCTCAAACGCAGTCTGGTCAAAACCAAAGAGAATCTGGGATCCGGGTTTGTCGGTCTGTTCCGCGGTAAGAAGATCGACGACGATCTGTTTGATGAACTGGAAGAACAGCTGATCATCGCCGACGTTGGCGTTGAAACCACGCGTAAAATCATCACTTCACTGACCGAGCACGCCAGCCGCAAGCAGTTAAAAGATGCGGATGCGCTCTACGGTAAGCTGAAGGAGGAAATGTCTGAAATTCTGGCAAAAGTGGATCAGCCGCTGGATGTCAGTGGTAAAACCCCGTATGTCATTCTGATGGTTGGCGTTAACGGCGTGGGTAAAACCACCACCATCGGTAAAATGGCGCGCCAGTTCCAGGCGCAGGGCAAAACGGTCATGTTGGCCGCCGGTGATACCTTCCGTGCCGCTGCCGTTGAACAGCTTCAGGTCTGGGGTCAGCGTAATAAGATCCCGGTGATCGCGCAGCATACGGGCGCGGATTCCGCTTCGGTGATTTTCGATGCGATTCAGGCCGCCAAAGCCCGTAACGTCGACGTGCTGATTGCCGACACAGCCGGGCGTTTACAGAATAAAGCGCACCTGATGGAAGAGCTGAAGAAGATTGTCCGGGTCATGAAAAAACTGGACGAAGACGCCCCCCATGAGGTTATGCTGACGCTCGATGCCAGCACCGGCCAGAATGCGGTCAGTCAGGCGAAATTATTCAATGAAGCCGTGGGTCTGACCGGTATTACATTGACTAAACTGGACGGTACCGCCAAAGGCGGCGTGATATTCGCCATTGCCGATCAGTTCGAAATCCCTATCCGCTACATCGGTGTGGGTGAAGGCATTGAAGATTTACGGCCGTTTAAGGCTGACGATTTTATTGAGGCACTTTTTGCCCGAGAGGATTAATACGGATGATTCGCTTTGAACAGGTCAGTAAAGCTTATC
>Ga0105856_1001084_pt1 | contig 12048 bp, 10 predicted proteins | sample OrgsoiDNA_201060_FD_89681 | JGI IMG/M metagenome (GOLD analysis project Ga0105856, IMG submission 89681) | Permafrost soil microbial communities from the Arctic, to analyse light accelerated degradation of dissolved organic matter (DOM) -... | ecosystem: Environmental > Terrestrial > Soil >...
GAAAGATGACAGCCACTATCTTAGGCAGTCACTGATTGAGGCGTAGTGTTTTTTCTGAGTATATTTTCATATATAAATCCCTGATATTTTTTGTGATCAGGGTTTTTTAACCTGTTCTTACTATTCGTTTTATTTAGATGTCAGCCCTAAATCCGGATCACAGCGCATATGGTCCCAGCCGGTGTAATTTTTGACTTCAGGGATCTTATTAGGGATACCCTGGAAATTGGTCCTGTAGGCATCCGTTGTCCAGTGGCCCGGACCTGCAAATGAATTCCACGACACGTACTCTTTACCCCATTTTCCGCCGCCGTAGCCGGGGCGCATATGGTTGGTTTGTAACTGCCCACGGCTATTGGTGATGGTGTAATTAATGCCGCTGCCGCCGGGTTCAAGGCGTGGGTCGTCAAACGGTTTAGAGCTCAGATAAAGATCACCCTGTTTGGTCAGCACAAAGCCCTGATCATTAACAACGGTGATGGAGTCGATTTCTTCACGCTGTGGGCCATCGGCACCATATCGGATGGCCCCCGTGCCGGGGGCAAAACGCGCACCATCCCATGTCTGCCCATAATCCTTCGATATTAAAAACCCCGAAAGATCATCCCAGGGAATTGCGATGTATTTTTCTGATGGATGAACATATTTAAAAAAAGAAATTCGGAAAATGGGGTTATCGCGTTCGACGATCTCTGCCCGTATATTTCTGTTCTTATCGACATACCACAACGCACCTTCGCAATCTTTCCCTTCTAACTCCAGATATCGATGATCATCAAATCGATAGATGACCTGAATTGGCATTTTTGGTTGTGCATCACAGGCATTGAGCAACCCTGTACTCAGCATAATTACTAGTAATTTTAATACCCTCATCAACATATCCTTATCAAATCAGAGGCTTTGGCATTTCCCATTGCAGTATATCAACGGCCATTGCGGTGCGGGGGCCATAATCATTGGTGACACCCAAATTACCTAATGGCATACCATGTTGTCGCTCGGGCTTATTCATAAAATTCTTGAAGTCTTTAGGAAGAATACCCTCTTGATAGTACAGCCTAGTTTTAGGATCAGGATTCCATGGCCTTCGCCAGTCAGCTTTTAATAACAACCCATCCCAAAATTCCTGATACTCAAAGGCTTCACATTGACCAATCGCCAAATCAAAAGCCGTGGCTTTCTGCGCCACTTCGATGTTATCCACGATGGAGGAGTGCTGGCTAAAGGTGGTATCCATTTTTATCGCACGGTTCAGTTCACCGTCAGTCATTCTGCGCAGCACCACCAGTTGGCGGAAATAGCCGTTAGGTTCATGGTAAATACCGCTGACAATATCCCACGGATACTGCGCTCTCAGTTCATTCAGCTGCGCTTCGTCAAGGGCCGCGCCATTTTCCAGATATTGAAATAGTGCGCTGTCAGGCACGTCAACACATTCGGCAGGAAATCTTTCCGCTTTCATCGCCGCTTTGGCAATCTTAGGGTCGTTGCCGCTCAGTGCGGCTTTATAGCCTTTACCCTGTGCCATTAAGGTAAATTCAAACGTCTCGGGTAATAAAGGCGCATTGATGGTGACATCCTTGTAGATGTAGCCGGTATCTGCTGAGTCATCGGGTTTACGGGGTGGCATCTCAAAGTGAAACGCGTTCTTATCGCCCACGTTAACGCCCTTGCAGAAAACGCGCTGATATACGTTGTTGCCCAACTGAGCCTTAAGGTTATCGGGTATGCCACGCCAGCCGAATCCCTGGATAGGTGACATGGAAACGACCTGATCGTTGGGGCAAAAATAGTTATACACCTTGCCAAAGTTATTGCGGTTATACAGCGGGTTATTCCACGTTGACTTATCTAATGTCAGGCAGCCCACATCGCGTAATTGTTGTATGTAGGCATCGTCATGTGAGGTTGTTCCCTGAGCGTAGAGCGGGTTTTTTGCCATAAGCGTGCAGAAGTTCGCCAGCGTTTGCTGGCGGCCAGCACTGGTTTGCTGATTGCCGGGCATGGCGTTTTCCAGCCAGCGGTTTTCCAGTGCGTAGGGGGAATGATTGAGCACTACGCAGTCGGCGGGGGCGTATCCTTCGGCCTGTACCCACATATTGGCCAGCATGGTAATAATCGTACCCTGGCTGTGGGCCACGATATTGATCGTGTCCTTTTGAGTTAATTCATTACGGCGAATATCTAAAATTAAATCCGCCAATCTCCGCGCCGCGTAAGCCTGATAAATCCGGTGCGGGTTTTGATATATCGGGTGGCTCCAGTCACCGTGATTTTGCAGGTCGCTGCGTGATTTAAATAAGCCAACCGCTTCTAAAATACGCCCCGACGCGCCGGGGCCAAACATATCGGGAATGCAGGTGGTGGCATTGGCAAAGGTGCCACCGTTTTTGGCCGATGTCGGATCAAGCCAGTTATTCAGATTATCGATATTTTGGTTGTCGTGTTCAGCGATTTTCCTGGGGTTATTTTCGCGATAGGTATCGTAGGGCAGGTCTGCATCATTGCGTTTTTTAATCAATTCCTCGCGATAGCGTCTTTGATCCTGTTCCCAATTGCGGTGATCGACGGGTTTATAGCCCCAGTAGAAAGGGATCACGGGTGAGCGGTTAACTACGCCGATACAGGTGTGATCTTGCACGCTGCAGCTTTTTATCGCGACATTCCCGGCGGTGTCCGAAATCATAAATTCGTGTGGTATCCATTGATGCGGATGTAGATCGGTACGCCCCAGCCGTGAATTCAGCCCTGCACAAATGCCGGTATCCTGTTTTTCATAAGCTTCGCCGACATCATTAACGCCATGAATCAGAATGACAATGCAGGGAAGCGGGCGCATGACCGAGCAGTTCTGTATTATCATTGCCCCGGCTCCTTTGGGGCGGCCAGTATCACCTTCTGATAAAATTTTCGGGGTACGGATGTTGTTACCTGGTTTATCACTCATTAATTCATTCCCTTGACCGATTCATCGCCATTCCATGGGCGCTGAAACTACCACAGACTGTAAGGGTAATTAAGTCGTTTGCATCACATTGAGTGGAATGAGAATAATTAAATAGGGATACAAATTGAACATTAAATAGTCTCTCAGTAAGTCAGTACGCTCATTGTTAGAATTACGAATTATTTAATGAATTAAAATACAACACTGACAGCACTTACTTACTAACAGTTACCGAATTCACGGCCTGTTAATACTCCTGCTAAATCATAAAAAAGTGAGGAATGTCATGATGCTAAGTCATCACGACGCCTGTGGAACCTTTGTTTATGACCATCAATCACCAGCGCAGAAAATTGCTGATCCTCGGTATGGGCATGGCGCTCACTGCGCCGCGGGTGTATGCCAAAGCCGCCGTTTTGCCGGTCACGCTGACTTCCGGCCCTGAGAAGATCACTATCTCGCTGCCTGCTGGTGACCAACGCAGCCGGGTGTTTACGCTGACGTCGCCGCACCGGGTGGTGATTGACGTTCCGCTGGAGGCTTTTCCGCCGTCGCTGGTACACTCGCTGACCGTTGTGAAACAGAAATTTCCGTGGGTGGTTCACACCCAAATTGCCCACTTCACACCGCAAATTACCCGTATTGTGCTGGAAGTCAGCGGTCTGCCGTCGCTGCAACGAACGTCTGAGGCGGGAAATCTTTCAGTGGCAATCACGGTGGCAGATACCGCGCCCGTTCAAAATACGCCGGTCGCTGCACCCGTCATGGCGAAACCGCTGCTGGTGATGATTGACCCCGGCCACGGAGGTAAAGATCCCGGTGCTATCGGCAATGAAGGCACCTACGAGAAACACGTGGTACTGCACATCGCCAAACGCCTGCAAACGTTACTCGACGAGCAGCACGGTATTCATGCGGTGCTGACCCGCCAGAACGACGTCTTTATCCCGCTGTATCACCGCGTCAGTCTGGCGCATCAGCACGAGGCCGATCTGTTTATCTCGATTCATGCTGACGGTTTCAGCAATGATAATGTCTCAGGCGCGTCGGTGTTTGCGTTGTCGCCGCACGGGGCGGGCAGCGCGATGGCACGCTATTTGTCACAGAGTGAGAACAGCGTGGACGTACTCTACGACGACGATTTCAAAACCAACGATACCTATCTGAAGCAGACACTGTTTGATCTCGATCAGCGGGAAACCATCAGCCGCAGCCTGGATTTCGGCCGCCATCTGGCGTCGAACATTATCAAAGTGCATCACATGCACAGCCCGCATCCGGAGCAGGCGGGGTTTGCGGTACTGAAATCGCCGCGTATTCCATCGGTGCTGGTGGAAACGTCTTTTATCACCAATAAGCAGGAAGAGAAATTACTCGGCGAACCCGCGTTTCAGGAGAAGATGGCCCGTGCGCTGGCTGACGGCATCAACAGTTACTTCATTAACGAGAAGAAAAATAATCTGCTGAGCTGACGCATTGTTTAAGCAGGGTTTTGTAAGCTGAACCACAATGAAGGTTATGTCGGGTTGCACTGCGGAGAGACGGATTTGAATCAAACAGAAGTTTCCAGTCCGGTATGGCGTCTGACGCTGGTCACGCTAATGACGGGCGTGCTGGCGGGGTTGGGTGGCATGATGCTGGCGCTGATCCTGCACGCTATCCAGCATTTGGCTTTCGGCTACAGCCCGGATGCCATCATCAGTAATGAGAGCTTTTTAGCTGGCGTCACTGCCGCGTCTCACCTGCGGCGCTTTGGCGTGCTGGTAGTCTGTGGGCTGATTGCCGGGCTGGGGTGGTGGGCGCTGTACCGCTGGGGGAAACCGCTGGTGAGTATTACTGCGGCGGTGAAATCTGACAACCCAAAAATGCCGATCCTCAGCACCACCCTCCACGCGCTGCTGCAAATTATTACCGTGGCGCTGGGGTCACCGCTCGGGCGGGAAGTCGCCCCGCGTGAAATAGGTGCCGTGTCCGCCAGCTGGCTTGCGCAGCGTTTTGCGCTCACCGTACGTGAAACACAAATCATGATTGCCTGCGGTGCCGGGGCCGGTCTGGCGGCGGTTTATAATGTGCCGCTCGGCGGTGCCGTATTCGTGCTGGAAGTGCTGCTCGGGGCGTTCAGCTGGCAGTTGCTGCTGCCTGCGGTGTGTACGTCGGCCATTGCCGCGCTGGTGGCGTGGATCGGGTTGGGTAATGAATCCCAGTACCATTTGTTGGCGCTGGCTATCACGCCGTCACTGCTGGTGTGGGCGGTGGTCATGGGGCCGGTATTTGGTGTCGCGGCGTTCCTGTTCACCCGGCTGACCAACAGCGCGAAAGCGCAGGCTCCACGGGATGCCAGACTGATGCTGTATAACCTGATCAACTTCGCCATTATTGGTCTGTTAGCGGGCGGGTTGCCAGAGCTGCTGGGCAACGGCAAAGGGCCGGCGCAAATCAGTTTTAATAACGAAATTACCGTGATATTCGCGGCCGTGTTACTGGTCGGAAAAGTGCTGATCACCTGGGGCACATTGCGGGCGGGGGCGCAGGGCGGTTTACTGACGCCGGGGTTGTCCAACGGTGCGCTGCTGGCCTGTATTCTCGGCGGAGTGTGGAATATCTTCTGGCCCGGCACGTCGCTGGGTGCTTTTGCTATCATCGGGGCGGCAGCATTTCTGGCTTCATCCATGAAAATGCCGATCACGGCAGTGGTACTCATCATGGAATTCACCCGCGTCGGGCATGATTTTTTAATCCCTATTCTGTTTGCCGTCAGCGGATCCATCGCCATTTTCTCGCTGTGCACTAAGCGGTTTGGCGCGAGCTGAATGCCTGGAATCGCAGGATCTGAAAAAGATCTTCAAGGATCCTGTTGACCTTCTGATCAAACTTTTTTACATTTCAGTAAGAAATTGGTAACGAATATTTATAGCAAAGGTATCAGCTGTCACTATACTGACATTATCAGGCGGTACTTTTTAGTGAGGGTGCAAAGTTTAGCCCCCGGCAAGACTAAAAAGTTTACTCGGTGTACGGTCAGAAGCCGTAAATATCACAGCGGGGATCGCGAATGGGAAAGTCCTTTTTGGGGCTAGGTTATAAAAATAGATTATTTACCCCCTCTACTCGTTATTGTTGCTTAAACGCCAACGAGGGACAAAACGTCGACTCTCTGATATTTACCGGCAAAACTTCTTCCACTTCCTTTTTATCCCGACTTTTTCCACTCACACAACAGCACCTGCGTTCTTTAACTGACCCCACTCTTAAACTGAAAAAAACTGGCTATTTACTGGTTATTTCTGCTGGATTTAATACTGCATGGGTCAGCGGTTTGTCGTTAATGGCAATGCCTCCTCGTGAACAGACGTTGAGTCTACAGAAAATCAATACGCGGTTATTTTTTAATCTGCATATTGTATTTTCCTCTTCACGTTATTCATTGGCTTTACTTGGTCTAAAAGGAGACCAAAACCTCATTTGTTAGTGAAACATAACCGTGCGGGCAACCGCCTGAGCGTTAAGTGAATCAAACTGTAAGGTGCCACTATGGGAAGACAAAAAGAAGTGATCAAGGCTCGTCGTGAAGCGAAACGTGTTATCCGTGGCAATTCACGCAGTCATCGCCAACGTGAGGAAGAAACAGTGACCTCTTTAATACAAATGGGCGGTGTGGAATCGATTGGAATGGCGGCGCGCGACACTCGCGACTCGTCAACAATCCAGGCTCGAACTGAAGCTCAAGGTCATTACTTATTAGCCATAGAGAATAAGCAGTTAATTTTTGCTACCGGCGAAGCAGGCTGCGGCAAAACATTTATCAGCGCGGCGAAAGCTGCTGAGGCATTAATCCATAAAGAAATAGAGAGAATTATTGTCACTCGTCCTGTATTGCAGGCAGACGAAGATCTTGGTTTCCTGCCGGGTGATATATCTGAGAAGTTTGCGCCTTATTTCCGTCCTGTATACGACATTTTAGTCCGTCGTCTGGGTTCATCATTTATGCAGTATTGTTTGCGACCGGAAATAGGCAAAGTCGAAATTGCACCTTTTGCGTATATGCGCGGGCGTACTTTCGAAAATGCGGTGGTTATTCTGGATGAAGCCCAGAATGTCACGGCCAGCCAAATGAAAATGTTTCTGACCCGTCTGGGTGAAAATGTGACGGTGATTGTTAACGGTGATATCACTCAGTGCGATTTACCGCGCGGAGTGGTATCGGGTCTCAGCGATGCGATGTCCCGCTTTGAAGAAGACGAGATGGTCGGCATCATAGAATTTGGCAAAGAGGATTGTGTGCGCTCGGAGCTGTGTAAACGCACGCTGCACGCTTACTCTTAATCTTCCCCTTAGAAATATAAAAGGCCGCCTTAACAGGGCGGCCTTTGTTGTTAGTGCAGTGTGTTAAAGCATGATAATCATCATATAGGCACAGAACAGTGCCAGGTGAGCCGTACCGTTTAAGACATTGGTACGCCCGGTGGAGAAGGAGATCTGACACAGAATCAGCACGGCCAGCATCACCACAATATTGGCTGGTGCCAGGCTGAAGATAAGCTCCTGACCCGTCAGCGTGGCGATGATGGTCACGGCCGGTACAGTCAATGAAATCGTCGCCAGCACCGAACCGAAGAACAGGTTCATTGCACGCTGAACCTGATTTTGCATAACGGCCTTCAGCGCACCCAGACCTTCCGGGGAGAGGATCAGTAACGCGACCAGGAAACCGGTGAACTGCGCCGGTGCGTTCAGTTCGGTCAGCAAGTTTTCCAGCGGGTTCGCGTTGAATTTAGTGACCGCGATAACCAGCACCAGATGTACGATAAGCCACAGCGTATGCGTCAGATTGCTTTTGGAAGAGGGTTTTCCGTGGCCATCTTCTTCGCCTTCATCTTCATGCTCATAAATAAATAAGCTCTGGTGCGTTTTGGTTTGGATCAGCAAAAATACGCCGTACATCGCCGCTGAAATCGCAGCAACAAACAGCGCCTGACCGGTGGAGAAGTTACCTTCTGGCAGCGCGGCAGGTAACACCAGCACGATGATCGCCAGCGGGAAGATCGCCATCAGATACTGTTTAATTCCACCAAGGTTCACATACTGCGTCGCAAATTTACGTCCGCCAAGCAGCAGTGAGAAGCCAACCAGACCGGCGGTCACAATCATAATGATCGAGAACAGCGTATCGCGCATCAGGGCCGGGGCAGCGTCGCCGGTGGCCATCAGGGCGGATATCAGGCTGACTTCGAGAATCACCACCGACAGACTGAGGATCAGGGAACCATAAGGCTCACCCAGACGGTGGGCTAACACGTCGGCGTGACGCACGACGCTGAATGCGCTGGCGAGAATACCGACCAACGCGATTAAATTGATACCAACAACGGTGAGGAAGTCGCTGTTGTTACTGAAAAAAACCAGCACCAATAACGCGGCGATGGGGAAAACCAACGTATATTCCTGATGACGGGATTTGTGCTTCGGATGCTCCTGAGATGACACCATGATGATTATTCTCCTTATAAACACGCGCGTCCCCGGATGAACCGGCTTCACGAAACGGCAGCCTTAACCTTGTCAATCGAGCAGAGCTACCAGTACAAAAAACACGTTATCGTCTAACGGTTTAACGCGTTTACTATAGTAGGAAAAGCATTCAATTAACAGAAAAAACGGCACTTGATAAGAAAAAATAATTAACGGTCGATTTTATGCGGCATAATTTGATTTACCCTGCAAAATAAGTCGTTATTACTTGTCTTTGTTGATTTTAAAATCTTTTAAAAACAAACAATTATTAACTTAATACTGGCTTATAACCTTATGGATTGCTTTATGCTTAATCGATGTTATATCCACATTTTATAAGGGATTTTATGCCATCATTTACCCAGTTTTACACAGGCTGAATTTTCTTTAACGTAATCATAACAATTAGTCTTATCAGACAAATACGTATCACCCCATTGAGCGTAGCAGCTAGACTTAGGTCTGTGTCAGATACCGTACACTGACATTATGAAATCGTTTAATGAGGAGTCAGCTTATGCCTTATGAAAACCGTTCATCGCTACCAGATTCTGTACGCAACGTACTTCCCGCTCATGCGCAAGATATCTATAAAGAAGCGTTCAACAGCGCCTGGGATGAATACGCCAAATCCAAAGACCGGCAGGGTGATGCCACCCGCGAGGAGACCGCCCACAAAGTCGCGTGGGCCGCCGTTAAACACGGATATAAAAAAGGAGAAGATGATAAGTGGCACCCGAAAAAATCCTGATGTTTGCCGCATCATTTCTTCCAGCCCGGCCCCGGCGCCGGGCTTTATTTTGCCCTGCGGGCCAACTTTCCATCAATGTTCATAAAATGTTCACTTAATTTTCGTTTTGTGATCACCTTCAATCTTGATTGATGGCGCAGAAACGCATAAGGTTTGAACTATTAACGTGATAAAGAAATTCTGAAGTGTAGGGCCTTTAACGGAGATAACAGCGTCAACAGCATGGCAAGTACTTTAAGCAGTGGCTTCAATGGAGGGTATGAATGGTGTTAACCCGTGATTTTCTGCGTAACGCAGATTGCAAAACAGCATTCGGCAGCATTGATGAATCGATGCTCTTGACCTCCGAACAGCGCTCCGCCTCGCTGGACTTTACCCTTGCGCGGCGTCCGGACAACAGTCCGGTGTGGATTTTCGGTTACGGCTCGCTGATGTGGAACCCCGTATTCGATTCAGAGGAGGCACAACCGGCGACGCTCAACGGTTTTCATCGCGCATTCTGTCTGCGCCTGACTGCCGGGCGCGGGACGCATGCTCAGCCGGGACGTATGCTGGCCCTGAAAGACGGTGGCCGCACGACAGGCCTGGCGTTTCGCCTGCCGGAAGAGAAGCTGCGCGAAGAGCTGGAGTTACTGTGGAAACGGGAAATGCTGACCGGCTGTTACCGGCCGACCTGGTGTGAGCTGGATCTTGACGATGGCCGCAGGGTGACGGCGCTGGTCTTTATCATGGACCCGGCGCATCCGCTGTTTGAAGCGGATACCTCGTATCAGGTGATTGCGCCCCTCATCGCCAAAGCCAGCGGCCCGCTTGGCACCAACGCGCAGTATCTGTTTGCGCTGGAAAAAGAGCTGGCCAATTATGGTATGCGCGACGACTGCATGAGCGAACTGGTGAATCAGGTGCGCATGTTGTTGGCTATATCACCGGGCGAGGGCATTGCCGGTCTCGGCTGAGTCACGAACTGCACAGGCTTTGATACTGAACATTTGTATTAAAGCCGGTTTTATAACCAGACTCATAACGTTATGCGAAATAAGCATAACGTTAGTCGTTAAACGACTTTAATGTCCGTTCAAGACTCACATACACTCTTCAAATTATTAGCAATTTCGCTATGTTGGAGAGTCGTTCACCATGAAAGCCTTTATCCCGTCCGTTCTTTTTGCTGCTATCGCGGCCAGCTTCACTGTTCAGGCCGCAACACCGGCAAATACGCTGGTTATTGCGCAATCTATTGATGACACCTCCAGCTTTGACCCGGCGCAGGGCTTCGAACTGACCACCGTGCAGGCGTTTAACAACATCTATCAGCGTCTGGTGCAGTCTGACCCTAACAATCCGATTGACCTGAAACCAACGCTGGCTAAATCCTGGGAAGCGGGCGCGGACAACCGCAGTCTGACCTTTACCCTCGATCCGAAAGCCACTTTTGCCAGCGGCAATCCGCTGACCGCCGATGACATTATCTTTTCGCTTTCCCGCGTGGTGAAACTCAACCTTGAGCCTTCTTTCATTCTGACGCAGCTGGGCTGGTCGGACAAAAACGTCGATACCTTCCTGACCAAAGTGGATGATCACCATGTGAAAGTCAGCTGGACGGCAGACGTCAGCCCAAACTTCGTGCTGAGTCTGCTTTCCGCGCCGGTGTCGTCTATCGTCGACAGCAAACAAGTGAAAGAGAACGCCAAGGGTGATGACCTTGGTCACGACTGGCTGAGCAGCCACTCAGCGGGCAGCGGTCCGTATAAGATCCGCACCTATGTGCCGCATGAAGTCGTCGTACTGGACGCTAACCCGACGTCGCCTGAAGGCGCACCAAAATTGAAAACCATTCTGATCAAGAACGTGCCGGATCCGGCAGCACGCCGCCTGTTGATTGAACAGGGCGACGCTGACATGGCGCGTAACCTTGGCGCAGACCAGATGGCCGCGCTGGCCGGTAAAAAGGGCGTTAAGCCGCTGGCTATCCCTTATGCGTCGCTGTACTTCCTGCAATTCAACGCCAAAGCCTCTCCGGCACTGGGCAATCCGGCCTTCTGGGAAGCGGCCCGTTACCTGTTCGATTACAACAAAATCGCGCATGATCTGATGAAAGATAACTTCCAGGTCCATCAGGCGTTCCTGCCGGAAGGTTACCTTGGTGCGCTGAACGACAATCCGTACACCTACGACCCGGCCAAGGCTAAAGCCATTCTGGAAAAAGCCGGGCTGAAAAATGTCACCTTCACACTCTCCACGGCTAACCAGCCACCGTATCTGGATATCGCTCAGGCGTTGCAGGCAAGCTTTGCGCAGGGCGGTGTGACGGTGAAACTGGATCCGGGCCTGAGCCAGCAGATCTCCACCAAAGTGAAAGCGCATGAGTACGACGCTTATATGTCTTCATGGGGCCCTGACTACTTTGACCCGAACACCAACGCCTCAGCGTTTGCTTTCAATCCGGAAGATGGCAGTAAAACCCTCGCATGGCGCGCCAACTGGTCGATTCCTGCGTTGAACAAACTGACGCTGGCGGCGATTGCCGAACCGGATCAGGCCAAACGCGTGGCGGACTACCGCAAGCTGCAATTGGAAGTGCAGAAGAACTCGCCGTTCGTGATTGGTTTGCAGGCCAAAAGCCTGATTGCCGTACGGGACAATATTCAGGGCTACGTGCAGGGCATCAACCCTGACATGGTCTTCTACAGCAAGGTCACCAAGTAATGACAGACAGTTCAACACCCGCCGGATTAGTCCGGCAGGGTTGGCGCTGGTCAGGCCGTTTGCTGACCGGCGTGGTATCGCTGGCGCTGACGCTGCTCGGCCTGCTGGCGTTTACCTTTACGCTTTCCCA
>Ga0105856_1001085_pt1 | contig 12047 bp, 6 predicted proteins | sample OrgsoiDNA_201060_FD_89681 | JGI IMG/M metagenome (GOLD analysis project Ga0105856, IMG submission 89681) | Permafrost soil microbial communities from the Arctic, to analyse light accelerated degradation of dissolved organic matter (DOM) -... | ecosystem: Environmental > Terrestrial > Soil >...
ATTCATTCCCGGATGTTCGAGGCAAAAAAACAAGGTACTCAAATGGCATTACACTCTCTCGCATTGACCCAGTCCCAAGACCGAACGCTGGCCCGCAGTGACACCGCTTGCAACGTGTGTGCGGTTTACCGGCTCGACGGTCACCCAGACGCAGTTGGCCTCGCCGACGCCATTACCCGGGTGACCAAACACTGCGAGCCGCTTGCCTGCCGGACCATCGACTCGGAGGATGGCACACGCTTCATCGTCCAGAGCGATGCTCGCTTCGGGCTGCAGATCATCGATATCGGCGAACGCTCCCAATCGACTGAGCTGTCGTTGATCGAGGGTTTGTGTGCACGCACGTTCCGCATGGACACGGGGCTGCCCTGGTCGTTCACATTGTTGCTTGCGGCCGAACACAGTTTCCTCGTTTTCGCCTGTCACCCCGCGCTGCTCGACCGTTTCTCGCTGAAGTCGCTGTTTGACGCGCTCTCGGACGCATATGGCGGTGAAGCACTTGCGCCGGCACTTGGTCTCGACCAGCAGGGTCTGCTCGAAGCTGAACAGTCGTTGTTGGCGAGTGAGCGCCTGGCGACCAATCTCGAATTCTGGATAGGACAGCTCGACGAATCGTCGTTCGAATGGCATGCGCCCCGCAACGAAAACGGATCGACCGAAAATTGCTTCACAACCTGCCTCGACGTAGCGGCAAGCCAGGCTTTTTGTGCTCTTGCCCATACGCTCAACATGGCGCCGGACGTTTTGCTCCTATTGTGCGTCCATGTCGTCCTGCATCGTTTTACTTCCAACTCGACTGTCCTCACTGCCTATCACCAGCGCGGTTGCGGGCGAACAAGCACCGACATCGGCATCGGCTTTGATGAGCGGCGGCGCATTCTCAGGACCGAGTTTGACGATTCGATGACCCTGCGGGAGTTTCTTCGCCACGCGGCCGCGCGGCTTGACATGAACGACTTCCATGGCGACCTTCCAGCATTCGAGGTGCTGGACGAAATGGAACACCGCATACCCGGCTTTGTAAGCTCCACCAACGTGCTGTGCGAGGCCGACACGCTGCCCTACGATGCGCTTCGACTCGGCACACTTCAGGCAACGCTGCTCGCGCCGTTTTCTCGCCGCGCCATTTATGACGATGTGGCGATATACCTCGATGTGCGCGAGCAGGTCGCGCTGCATATTCAACTCCGTAATCCGCAGGAACTGGATGGCGTGAGGATTGCGTTCGAGCACTACATGGCGTTGCTCATGCGCATCGGCGACACGCTTGATCAGCAGATTGGTGGCATCGACCTGTACACACCGGCGCTGCATGCGCGGCGGCTGGCATGGTCAGATGGCGGACCAATCGCCGTGCCCGCTACAGATGTGCTCGACCTGTTTGCAGAAGCTGTTCGGCAGCATGGTCACGATCCGGCTGTTAGCGGACCTGACGTCGCCTACAGCTACGCGGAGTTGTCGGCCGCTGCGCAGCAAGTGGCGGCCGCGTTGACCGTAGCGGCCCCGGACACCCTGATAGGCATTTGCATGTCACGCGGCGCGTTTATCGTGCCCGCCATCCTTGGCGTGCTTGCTGCCGGCGCAGGCTATTTGCCGCTTGATCCGCAGATGCCGGACGAAAGACTGCGTTTCATAGCCAGTGACGCGCAACTGGCCGGCGTAATCGTCGATGCGGCGACGTACGACCGCGTGGCGGCTGCCGTCGATTGCCCGGTCTACCTGCTCGACGACCTTTTGAATGGCGCGCCCAACAGCGCGCCGTTCATGCGGTCCAACGGCGACCCGGCGCGCACTGCCTATGTGATCTACACCTCGGGAACCACGGGGAAGCCGAAAGGCGTCGTGATCGAGCGCGGCATGCTGGCGCATTTCGTCGCGTCGCTCGATGGCCTCTACGAGCGCTCCGCCGGCACGCGTTGGCTGCAATTCGCATCGGTCAACTTCGATGCCAGCGTGTTGGAGATATTCAATCCCCTCACGCACGGCGGCCATTTGATCATTGCCCCGGAAGCGGTCCGCACGGATGCCGAGGCTCTGTTTGCGTTCCTGCAGACGCATCGGATTAGCCACGCATTTCTTCCGCCGGCGATCCTCAAGCTGTTGCCGCGCCGGCCACTGCCGGATCTCACAACAGTGCTATGCGGCGGTGAAGCCAGCGATAACGAGACGATCCGCTTCTGGTCAAAACTGCTACGGTTGTCGAACATTTACGGTCCCACCGAAACCACGGTGATGGCAACCGAGAACACCTTCGGTTGGTACAAGCTGGCACACCATTTGGGCCGCCCCTTACCCGGTTTTCAGATTCATTTGCTGGACGATCGAGGGCAGCCTGCCCCGCTTTGCGGCGTCGGCGAGATCTGCATCGGCGGGGCGTCGGTGGCGCGCGGCTACCTGCGCCGACCCGATTTGAGCGAGCAGAAATTCGGGCTCAATCCGTTCAGCGTTGGCCGTCTGTACCGTTCCGGTGATCTTGGACGCTTCCTGCCGAACGGCGAGATAGAGTTCCTTGGCCGCCGCGATTTCCAGGTCAAGATTCGCGGCTACCGAATTGAAGTGGGCGAAATCGAAAGCGTTCTTGCCGCGCAGCCGGAAGTGCAGGGTGTGTATGTCGGCACGTGCAGGCGGCAGAGCGGCGTTGCGCTCGTCGCATGGTATGTCAGCGACGATCTGGACTCCGCGGTGTTGCGCAGCCGGTTGGAAAACAGTCTCGCGCATTACATGGTGCCGTCGTTCCTGATCCCGGTCACGGCACTGCCGTTGAATCTTAACGGCAAGGTCGACCGCTCAAGGTTGCCGGAGCCGCAAGCCGCAGCCCACGAAGAAAGTGAGCGTGAGCTTGACGTCTTTGAACGTGCTGTGCGCGCGATCTGGGCCGACACGCTAGGCCTTCCTGTCGACAGCATCGGTGCGAACAGTCACTTTTTCCAGCTGGGCGGTCATTCCCTGCTGGCGACGCTCGTGTGCAACCGCGTGAGTTCGACGCTGAATACTTCCGTCAAACTCAAGGTTCTGTTCGAGCATCCGGTATTCGGCGCGTTCTGCGCGCAGGCGCGCGCCAGCAATCCGCCCGACGCCACGTTGCCGCCGCTGGTCGCGGTGTCAGGCAGCGCAGCGATGGCATCCGTGCCAGTCGCGAGTCGCCTTGTACGCGTGATGTACAACCGCTCCGTCGCCAAGCCGGACGACAACACGTACCACATTGTTGTCCGGGTCAATTTCACACGCGAAACGCATCCGCTGCGCTTGCATGAGGCGCTCACCGGCGTGCTCGGCCGCGATCCTCTGTTTCACGCGTGCCTGGTTGAGCGCGACGCGGACCTGCTGCTCCAGGCAGGTCCAGCGACCACGCCGGCGATCCGCATCGAAAGCGGCGATGCGCAGACCATTGCGGCACGGGCCGACGCATTGCGAGGCGGCCCCCTGCCGCTCGGCGATTCGCCGCTATGGCGCGCCGAGTTGCTGCTGTGCCCGGAAGACGGCACCACAACGTTGCTGTTCAGCATCCACCACGCGGTTTTTGACGGCTGGTCGCTGAAGCTACTGCTGGACGAACTTGCACGGCGCTACGAAGGCCAGACGGCTACGCCGCACCCGCTGTCGTGGTTCGACTACTGCAGCTGGGAACCTCAGCTCAGGGCGTCGCCGTTATTTACGGAGGCACGCGATTATTGGACCCGCAAGCTGGCACCGGCCACGCTACGTACAGAATTGCCCTTCGATTCGCTGCGGCGCACGGATAACGCGAACCGATCGTTAGCGGTGCATGTCAGGCCGGTGCAGGTGGCGCGCCTCAAGCGGATCGCGGAGCTGCACGGCATGACGTTACCACCGGTATTGTTTGCCCTGTACCTGGTCTGGATCTGGCGCGTCAGCGGGCAAGCACAGATCGCGTGCGCGTATCCGAACGCCGGCCGCAACGTCGCCGGCAGCGAAGATATCTATGGGATGTTCGTGTCGATGGCGGTGCTCGTGCAAGGCATCGAGCCGCGTCAAACGTTCTCCGAACTCGCCAGGGCGGTCCAGAGCCAGATGCTCGATGACCAGGATCATCTATTGGCGACGCCTTATGATACGGACAACGTGCAACTTGGCTCTCTCAATACAATTTTCAGCCTGCAGAACGGCATTGATCTGGAGGGCCGGATAGGCGACGCCTCGTACCAAGCCGAAGAGTTGCCATCGCTGACTTCGAAAGCGGATCTCTCGGCGATTTTCTATGTGCGAAAAGACGGCGGACTGGATGGCAGGATCGAATATGACGGCTCCCTGCTGCACGCAACCTCTATAGAACGCATGGCCGAGGTGTTCCATACGCTATTCGATTCTGCCGGTCAAAACCCCAATACCCAGGTTGGCGAGTTGGGTTATCTGAGCGAGCGTCAACGCGCGCAATGCCTGACGTTCGCATGCGGCGATCCGCTGCCGGGCGCGCCGATGTCAATTCCGGCGCGCTTTGCTGCAAGCGTTGCAAGATTCCCGATGCAGGAGGCAGTCCGCTTCGGCGACGAGACGCTCACCTACCGGGAACTCGACCTGCTGAGCGACCGTATTGCCCACAGCCTGGCGGCGACCCTGGTACCGGGCGCGCGTGTTGGCCTGAGTATGCGTAAGGGCACGCTGCTGGTGGCTACAGTGATAGGCGTGCTGAAGGCGGGCTGCGCGTATGTGCCGCTCGACCCGGACTACCCGCCAGAGCGACTGCGCTATTTTGTCGGGAACTGCGCGATCGAAACCGTCCTCGCCGATGCACCAAGCCGGCTCGCGCTTGACGCCGCCGGACTCGCGGGATTGCGTCAGATCGATCCGGCGGAGCTGGCGAGACAGGTGCTTTCCGATGCGCTCGCGCTTGCACCGGTCGCGCCGAACGCCCTTGCATACGTGATCCATACATCCGGTTCGACCGGCAAGCCGAAAGGCGTTTTGGTAGAACATCACAGTGTGGTCAGGATGGTGGAGGGCGCAGGCCTCGCGCTCGACTACACGCCGGGTAGCGTCAGCACGCTGGCCGCTTCGACCAACTTCGACGCGAGCGTGCTCGATATTTTCCTCGCGCTGTTGCACGGCGGCACACTAGTCGTGCTGTCGGACGAGGTGCGTCGCGATCCGATAAAACTGCACCGCTTGCTGAAAGATGAGCGCGTCACGTTTGCGTTGCTCGCGCCGGTGGTCGTGCAAAGCCTTCCTCGCGAAGTGCTGCCCGATTTGCGGCTGCTCGCGTTCGGCGGCGATACGATCGACGAACCGACCGCCGCTTGGTGGGCCGCGCACACCCGGCTGTTCAGTCTCTACGGGCCGACCGAAATCACGGTCATGGCATCATGCGGCCAGGTGATGCCGGACGGTCCCAACCGGATCATCGGCAAGCCGTTGCCAGGATATCGCCTCTACTTGCTGAACGCGCACCGGCAACTGGTGCCTCCAGGAACGGTCGGCGAGATCTATATTGGTGGCGAAAATCTCGCGCGCGGCTACATCAACCAGTCGTCTATGACGATGGAACGCTTCGTCGTCGACCCGTTTAATCAGGCACCGTATGCCTTGATGTACCGGACCGGCGATCTCGGCCGTTTCCTGCCCGGCGGCACGATCGAATACTTCGGCCGCAACGATGCGCAAATCAAGCTGCGCGGGTTTCGCATCGAGCTTGGGGAAATCGAGAGCTGCATCGCGGCCGCAACTGGCGTGGCGCAGGCGGCCTGCGCGGTATGGGGTGAAGGCGAACAGCGTTACCTTGCGGCGTACTACGTCGCTGAAACAGAGGCGGCTCTCGACGAAGACGTCTTGCGTCAACACGTGGCAAACGCGTTGCCGGAATACATGGTGCCGGCGTGGTTCATGCAGCTTGACGCGATTCCGGCATCTTCCAGCGGTAAGGTCGACCGGAAGGCGCTTCCCGCGATGCGGCGGTCCACCAGCGGCTCGCCGCCGCATGATGGCGTCGAACGGCGGATCGCCGACATTTGGGAGAGACTGCTGCAACTGCACGACATCGGTCGGGACGACAATTTCTTCCGCCTGGGCGGCAATTCAATTCTCGCTGTTCGGATGCAGGCAGAAGCGCGCGAGAAGCTGGGTATCGATTTCGCGATGTCAGCGTTCTATCGATCGTCGAGCATTGCTTCGCTCGCGGCCGGTCAACACGAAAACATGATTGAACTCGCGATAGCCGATGCGGGGGCGCAGCTACTCATCAACGATCCAGCGCCGCCCCTTTCCGGGGAGACTCGTGCAGCCCGCGTCCGTTCGATGTTGCTGACCGGTGCCACCGGGTTCCTCGGCATCTATCTGCTCGATGACCTGGTCAAACAGGTCGACAAGGTGGTCTGCCTGCAACGCTGCGATAGCGCCACCACAGGTAAGGAGGCCCTGCGCCAAAAGGCCCGAGAGGCAGGCCTCGTGATCGACTTTTCGCGCGTTGAAGTGATCTCTGCCGATCTTGCATCGCCGGATCTGGGCCTTGATTCCGTGCAATGGCATCGGCTCGCTGGAGAGGTAGACGCTATTCTGCATTGCGGCGCGTTCGTCCATCACCTGCACGGCTATGCGGAAATGAAACGGGCGAATGTCGGGGGCACCGAGAGCTTGCTGCGCCTCGCACTGACGCAACGGCAAAAGCCGCTGTGTTTCATTTCAACGATGTCGGTACCCGAGATGCAAGAGGGTGTGACGCAAATCGAGGAGCGGGTGCAAACCACCCACCCGCAAATGGACAACGGTTATCTGCTGACGAAGTGGGTTGGCGAACAGCGCGTCGCCGAGTGCTCGCAGCGTTTCGGCCTCCCGGTCATCGTCGCGCGTCCCGGCAACATTACCGGCGACAGCCGAAGCGGCTACAGCAACTACGCCCATAATCACTTCTGGCTTTACAACAAGGGCTGCATCGAACTGGGGGCATTTCCGGACACAGATCAGGAAGTCGAAATGATGCCGGTCGATCAGCTTGCTCGCGCGGTGGTTGCGCTGGCGCTGCGTCACCGTGATGGCTTGCGCGTGGCAAATTTAAGCAATCCTGAGACGCTGAGCCAGCGGCGTTGGTTCGACGTGCTGGCCAAAGCCGGCTTGAGGGTGCTGCCAGAACCACCGCTCGAATGGCAGCAGCGGCTGACCGATCTCTCCCCATCGAACGGCCTCGCACTCATTCGCGACTTCTATACTGGGGATTTGTCCGGAAAACCGCTGCCAGTGGAGCAGTTGGGCACGATAACTGAATTGGCCAAGCTGGATGTTCATCTGATGGTCGACTACGACCGGTTGATCCCGCTATATCTCGGGTATCTGCGCGGCGAGGGGTTTATTGATGGAACTGTGGCAACCTCAGAGGTTCTCTAGCCGATGATTTCGGGTTGCAGGGACTCGGAGGGCCAGACATTTATCGGTGGCTGGCCCAGTTCTTCAAAGCGCTCGCCGCGGACGGGGAGACCACGGTGTTCGAACCCCGGGAGTTTATCGAAGCGAACGCGCATATTGTTGTTCTCGGATTCGTCCGGGTGATGCTTAGTGAAACCGGCAAGCCATTCGAGTCGGAGTGGGTTCACATCTGCACGGTCAAGGACGGTTTGTTGAGACGCTGGATTGAGTTCTTCGATACGGCAGCGCGTATGACAACGTAGCGGCAGCGATTGCTGCAGCTACGCGCGCGGCACACGCTAGTCGTGGTGCCGCACAGCACATGATCCGACCCAGGCGAGAGTAGACAGCCCGATCGTCATGCTCGCCGTTTTTTTGTGGCGGATTATGCCGGGCAATTGTCCGGCGCACTACATGAAGGCTGAAAATCGCCAGTGAATCGCGTTGCCGCTAGACAATCGCATTAACCCTGCCGGATCTGCGCTCGCCTTCGCCAACTGGCTTCGATCCACCGTTCAGCCACGCCATCTCCACGTGCAGGAGTTCCGACAAGCGACGGCAGTCGGCGGCTCGCGGCAGCGTGATACCCGCTCGCCACAGCGTGACATCCGCCTCCGTGACACCCAGCGATTTCGCCACGCGTCCAGACGAAAGCCCGGAACGCTTGATGGTCATGTCAAGCCTCGCCGCGAACGCGCGGCCCACCCGTTGGCTATCAGGGGCGTCGCCGATGTGGTGGTCGGAAAGGGAAGGAGCGTTCATGAATGTCGCAAGACCTGATAGACGGTTACGGTGGTCGAACGGGGCACTGTACGTGACGAAAGAGTCGCGTTGGTGACATTACATACCGCTCGTAAAAGACGATGTGTCTGCGAGCGTACATAAGACGAAAGGCGCTTGCGACGATCGCCGCGCGCACGCTTTTTTAATGACGATTTGATGGCAACCGCACATTCTGCGGATGTTTCCGTGCGTTCGCAGTTTCCATGGCACTTCTCGTTAGGCGCTCTGTCGAACCGGCCAGTGATGAGCGAAACGGGCGCATCGCCTCGCCGACTGGCGTTCAGCGAAATCGCCCGGCGGCTGTGTCACGGTCGATTGCAAGAGTAAGGTGAGGAAAGCCGGATTTCGCAGGGGCAGCGGCTGCTGCCAGTTTTAATACGAGGAGGATGCATGGCAGTGAACTACGGGGTGCTCAAGGGCACCGTGACCGGTCATCTTCGCAATGCCGATGACGACCACTATCAAATCCTGGTCCACGCGGGAACGACGGTTTTCCGGATTGCATCGAACGTAAAGTCGTCGGCGCCGAACGCGCCTTCCACGGTTTTGTTCGAAGAGCTGGATACGTTGCCAAATACGTTGACGAGCGGTCTGGGCGCGTTGGCGCCCGGTTTCACCAAGCTGCCGTCCACGCCCGGCGGTCTGGCCATCGACTATGTACGCAGCGGCCTGGTCGATATCAAGGCGATGACGCCCGTTCCCGCCGACGCACCCGGCTCGACCAATGATCTGAAAGACAAACTGGAAAGCGCGGTCGTTGCGGCGATGGCCATGGAAGGGTCGATCATTTACGCATTCGGATCGAGATGGGGTCCTGAAGAAAACAAACCGGATCAGTATTTCAAATTCGTCCCGGGCAATGGCGTTCACGACATCCATATGAACCAGGGTAATGGCGGCCAGTTCGAGCAGGATAACGGCGTGTATCAGGACGGCGCGCTGATGATCGCGTACGCGGACGGCACGTGGCGCGCGTTTTTCTTTGCGTTCCAGTCGCAGACCTTCGATACAGACGACCAGGGCAATCCGATAGCGGGAGGGTGAACGCGTGGCGTGAGATCTTCGAAAAGTCATCCTTGCCGGATGGCTTTTCGAGCTCCGGCTGGATGTTAAACCTTCTTCAAATAGCAGGCTTTCAGCATGAAGCTGCCGGCGTCCATCTTGCAGTCGACCTCGTGGTCGCCGCCTACCAGCCGAATGCTCTTCACCTTCGAACCCACCTTCAGCGTGATCGACGAGCCCTTCACTTTCAGGTCCTTGATGAGCACCACGGAGTCGCCGTTGACCAGCACGTTGCCATTGGCATCTTTCACCACGGCATTCGTGTCGTCATCGGCTGGCGCGGCGTCTGATGCCGACCATTCATGACCGCAGTCCGCGCAAATGATGCGATCGGCGTCCGCGTAGGTATTCTCCATCGAGCAAAGTGGGCAGGCTGGGAATGTAGGCATAGTTCCTTCAAATAATCGTAACAGTCGAGGAGGCGCGAACGCGCTCCGGCGGCCGGGATTATAAGGGGCTGGCCGATTGCGTCGTCTAAAGCAGACCAGCGTCAGGTGAACCATCGCGCCCGAGAAACGCCGGACCGAGATCGCCAATTTCCTGGCACCCCAGCAAGCGCAGCGAAATCAGCATTTCATCCATCATCAGCGCGAGCACTTCGCTGGCCCCGGCTGCTCCGCGCGAAGCGACGCCATACAACGGAGCACGCCCGAGCAACACACCGCGCGCGCCTAACGCGACAGCCTTCAATGCGTCGCTGCCGCGCCGTACTCCGCCATCGATAAAAATCTCCGTCTTGCCACGTACCGCCGCAACGATTCCCGGCAGCAGCTCCAACGGCGCGAACGTGCTTCCCAACTGCCGTCCGCCATGATTCGATATCACCACGCCATCAGCGCCATGCGCAACGGCCAGCAGTGCGTCTTCCATACCCATGATGCCCTTGACGATCACCTTGCCTTTCCAGTGCCGTCGTACCCACTCCAGATCCCGCCAGCCCAGTGTCAAGTCCATCTGCCGGCTCAGCATGGCAGCGTGACGCGATAAATCCGCATGCTCGCCCACGCTCTTCGCAATGTTCTTCAATTGCGGCGAACCTGCGCGCGCCATCTGCCAGCTCCAATGCGGATGCGTCAGGCAATCAACGAGAAGTCTGGGCGACAAACGCAGCGGCAAGCGGAAACCATTGCGCGTGTCGTGATCGCGCTTGCCGTGCACGGGGACATCGACGGTAAGAACCAGCGTTGAATAACCCGCAGCGCTTGCGCGCCGCATCAAGTCTTCGGCAATACTGCGATCCTGTTGCACATAGAGCTGCATCCACAGGTCACCGTGCGGCGCGGCGGCGCGCACATCTTCCAGCAGCGACGTCGACGCGGTCGACAACACGAACGGCAAGTTCGCGCGGCTCGCAGCTTGCGCGAGCAGTTCGTCGGCGCGCGGCCAGAATAGTCCGTTCAGACCGGTCGGTCCCACGATCAGCGGCGCCGCCGCTCCGTGTCCAAAAAATTGCGTAGTGCTTGAACAGCGCGATACATCTGTGAGCACGCGCGGTTTGAATAGCCACTGCCCGTACGCATCAGTATTGCGCCTCAGCGCGATGCCGTCTTCGGCGCCGCCATCGAGGTAGTCAAACGCAAGCCGCGGCAGGCGCCGCCGTGCAGCGATCCGGTATTCAGCGACAGAGGCAAGCATCCATGCTCCACGAAATTGCAATCGCTCATAAACGCGCGATTCGATTGCACTACAATTGGGACAATCACGATCCGATACTTTCAAAGCCCACACACGCATGTCCAAAAGCGCCGCTGGCACGCCCGAAGAGCCGAACGAGACAAGGGCCGCGCGCTCGTCGTTGTTCGTCGGATCGACTGAAAAAGCCTTCCAGGTCCTGCACGCCTTCGACGGTCCGAGCCGTCACATGACGCTTGTCGATATCGCCCGCGTATCCGGTCTTGACCGAAGCGCGACCCAGCGTCTTGTTCATACGCTCGAAGCGCTCGGCTACCTTTATCGCGTGCCCGAGACACGCAACTACGGCCTGACGACGAAGGTGCTGCAGTTCTCGTACAACTATGTGCGGGCCAACGAACTCATCGACAAAGCCTCGCCGTATCTGCTCGATATCAGCCGGCGTCTCGGCGAAACCACCAACCTGCTGGAGCTCGACGGCCACGAGATCGTGTTCGTCGCGCGCTTTCCGGGGCAGCATCTGGTGAACATCGACATTGTGGTCGGTGCTCGTTTGCCGGCCATGTTTACCGCTGCGGGCATAGCAATCCTGTCGCGTCTGTCGGACGAGCGCGTGCGCGAAATCCTGGCGCAGACGCCGCTCGACCCGCTCACGCACTTCACTGAAACCCATCCAGACAAACTGCTCGAACGCGTACGCAAGGTCGCGCGACGAGGTTACGCGGTGATCGAGAACGAAACCGTACTCGGCGATATTTCCGTCGCCGCGCCGGTCACGGATCACGGCGGTATGGCCGTTGCCGCGATCAACATTTCGGTGCCCACGTCGCGGTGGTCGATTGAACGCGTGGAAGCCGAACTCGCGCAACACGTGCAAGTCGCCGCGACCTCGATTTCGAAAGCGCGGCTGTCGAGCTATAAGCGTTGAGGGTTTAGCGAAGCTTCAAAGCCCGCGCTCGAATAAATCGAGTTGCTTCTCGAGTTCGACGCGCAAGTTCGCAGACAACCCCGCCTCCGCCTGAACCAGCGGCGCAAGCATTGCGGGCGCGTGGACATCGATCAGGTCCATCACTGACTTCATTGGACCGGGATTGGTCTCCGCGAACGCCATGTTCATCAGCGGAATCAGCGAGCGATGCAACGTCAACGCTTCCTGCGTCTTCCCCTCTGACGCCAGTTGATAAATTTTTCGCCACGCAGTCGGTAGCAACGTAGCCGTC
>Ga0105856_1001088_pt1 | contig 12038 bp, 5 predicted proteins | sample OrgsoiDNA_201060_FD_89681 | JGI IMG/M metagenome (GOLD analysis project Ga0105856, IMG submission 89681) | Permafrost soil microbial communities from the Arctic, to analyse light accelerated degradation of dissolved organic matter (DOM) -... | ecosystem: Environmental > Terrestrial > Soil >...
AGTGGTTGGAGTCGAGCTGCTGACATGGCTCTTGGAACCACCACCGCCGCTGCTGCACCCACCCAGGGTGACCGCCAAAATGAGAACCAACGCGCTGCTTGCCTTGAGAAGTTTATGAGTGTTCATTTGCGAATCCGTCCACATTTTGACTTGTTATTTCGAAGATCCCGATCCCGACCGGAATACATTCGTCCATGAGCCCATAACAATCTTTTGTGCGAACAGCAGCAATTCACAACTTGGTATTAGTCGGTTATATACAGCGGCATAGAGAAGCACTATTGAGAATTAAAAACTTTAAAAATCAAAATCTTATAATTACTGCAAAAACAAACCGAGGCCGTTATACGAAAGTTATATAGTCGTAATTAACTAGGTTTTCAGCCACTCTGTAGGCGCCAACTTGTTGGCGAGAGGGCGTGATGCGGAGTGTCAGGCACACCGTCTCGCGAATAAATTCGCTCCTGCAGAGACCGGTGACGATCTCGCCAGATCAATCCACTACATGAAACTCAACCCGGGCGGTCTGGCCGCTTTCGTCGAGCACACTGAGTTGATAACGGCCCAGGCGGATCAAGGTGGGGCTGAAACGGTCTTCGCTGGCGGTGTCGGCCATGGGCGTGCCGTCGATGAACCACCAGCGGCGACCACTGCCGCCCAACGCCGACAGATTCAGGCGCAGCGACTGCTGACTACCGACCGGCAGACGCAGGTTATCGCCTTCACGCACACCGACGATGGTCAGCGGCGCAGCCAGGTTCAACCCCTGAGGTGGACACGTTGGATCGACGGCGGGCAAGCGCGCCTCTCGACGCTCCGCACGGGGCAGCCAGGGTTCAAGTGCAGCGGGCCAAAGGGCGATGTCGTGGGCCTGGGCGCCGGGGCAACTGGCGGCCACACGAAGACCTTGCCCGTTGACCCAGATTCTCTCCTGCAAGCCCAGCCCCAGCGGCTGGTCAGTGGCCTGCAAGGTTGGTGGCGTGGTGCCGTCCAGTGTCCAGGCAAAACGTTGTCGCCGACAGTTAGGGTCACTCTTGCTCATAGGCTGCCCCAATGGCCAACAGATCGCCGCCACACCGACGTTCATCGGCACTGGCTGGATCGGGGCCGCAATACCCCGCTGGCTGTCGCGATTGACCAGTACATCGTGCACTTGCAGCATCAACGGTGCCGCCGACGCCAGGCCGAATTGCCCCGGCACCGGTGTGCCGTCCGGACGGCCAATCCACACGCCCACCAGAAAACGCGGCCCGACGCCAATGGCCCAGGCATCGCGAAAGCCATAACTGGTGCCGGTCTTCCAGGCAAGAGTCGGGCGCTGTACAAGATCGGCATGGGGGTCCAGGTCCGGTCGCGCTTGACCACTGAGGATACGGCGCACGATCCACGCGGCACCCGGCGACATCATGGGCCGGTCCCGTAGGCGATCATCCGGTTGCAAGCGAATATCGGCGCTACGTCCCCCACGGGCAAACGCGCTGTAGCCGCCCACCAGTTCCTCCAGCCGACTGCCCGCACCGCCGAGAATCAATGCCAGGTTCGGCTCTGCCAGTGGCGGCAACGTCAGCGGCACGCCGCCATTGCGCAGTTCGGCGGCAAAGCGTTTCGGACCATAGGCTTCCAGTAACTGCACGGCGGGCAGGTTCAACGACATCGCCAACGCCGAACTGGCCGCCACCGGCCCGCTGAACCCCGAGGAGAAGTTGCCTGGCCGATAGTCGCCATAACGCCGGGGCACGTCCTGCAACAACGACTCGGAATGGATCAGCCCGGCATCCAGCGCCATGCCATACAGAAACGGCTTGAGGGTCGACCCGGGGGAGCGCAGCGCACTGACCATGTCCACATGGCCAAAGCGCCGTGCATCGTTGATATCCACCGAACCGACGTATGCCCGCACGGCCATGTTCTCTTCCTCGACCACCAGAATGGCCGCCGAAGTCCGCTCCGGCAGGCGCGCTCGCCAGCCCAGCAGCAGGTCTTCGAGACGGCGCTGCAAACCGGCATCCAGGGTGGTACGAATCAGCGGCGGGCTGTTGGGCCGGTTCAGGCGACGGGCAAGCAGAGGAGCCAGGCTGGGCTCCTGACGGGGAGCCAGCAGCAGCGGTTCTTCCAGCGCTTCGTTGACGGCGAGTTGCGGCCAGACATCGTACTCGGCCAGGCGCCTGAGCACCTTGTCCCGGGCCGCCTGTGCCCGTTGCGGGTGGCGATCCGGGCGCAGACGGCTCGGTGCCTGGGGCAACACGGCGAGCAACGCGGCTTCTGCCCGGGTCAGCTGTTGCGGCGACTTGCCCAGGTACGCCCAACTGGCGGCGGCAACGCCTTGCAAGGTGCCACCGAACGGCGCGCGATTGAGGTACAGGCTGAGGATCTGCTCCTTGGACAGGTGCCACTCCAACTGGGCCGTGCGCCACAGCTGCCTGAGTTTGCCGGGCAATGTGCGTGAATGCGGATCGAGCAAGCGCGCCACTTGCATCGACAAGGTGCTACCGCCCGACACCACTCTTGCCCCGTGCAGGTTCTGCCAGGTCGCCCGCATCAGAGCCAGCGGGTTGACGCCGGGGTGCCGGTAAAACCAGCGATCCTCGTAGGTCAGCAGCGCTTCGAGGTAATACGGCGAGACTTGATCCAGCGTGACCGGGTAGCGCCACACGCCGTTGGCATCGGCAAACCGCCAGAGCGGCGTGCCGTCTTCGGCCAGTACCACGCGGGCCAGATCATCCTTGGGTAGCGGCAAGGGCCAGATGCGGTCGGCGAGCCACAACAACACAACCACCGCCAAAACACTGCACGCCAACACGCGACCAACTTTTCGCAAATTCAAGGCAAAGAGCCTCTATGCTTCAGGGAGCCTTTCATTAGGGAACTCATCACGCCCCTCGATAGCCCAAGCGAACAGTCGCAGTTTTCGTGACTCTCATCAGGAAGCACACATGCAGGTAGAAAGCGTTTTCGAATGGCTCGGCCAGGTGCTCGGCGCGGTGATCCGCTTTATCGTCGATGGGCTGGAATGGTTACTCAATCTGTTCACTCATGCCGGTGGCAATTTCGTCGATGGCTTGTCCCGCACCCTGGGGATGGACACCTCACTGATCAGCATCCTGGCCTTGGTCGTCGGCCTGATGCTGCTCTACTCCGCCATCCGCGCCTTCATGCGCGGCTCGATCATCGGCGGGATCATCTGGCTGGTGGTGGGGTTGTGGTTGCTGAGCTGGATTATTCATTGATTTAAGTGAGTAACCCTTGCAGGAGATCCTGCGTCGTCGTTGGAGCGAGGCTTGCCCGCGAAGGGGCCGGTACAGTCAGCGAACATGTCCAATACTGGACCATCGCCTTCGCGGGCAAGCCTCGTTCCAACCGGAGGTTTATTCGTTCACTCCCATACAATTATTTCCCCTTGACCACCAACTGCGCAGGCGCTTCACCCACCGCCTGCCAGTTCGGCCGATACATCGACTCCACCTGCGGCGGCGGCACGCGATAAGTGCCCGGTGTTACGGCGCGAGCCAGGTACAGCAGATGCTTGCCCTCGTAGCCATCCAGATCCAGCGCCGCCACATATCGGTCGCCACGGTACTCCTGGTGCTTGATGCCCGCGTTCTCCATAGACTCGCGCCATTGCTTGACGGTCTGGCTGGCGTCTTCGAGGCTGGCGGCGCTTTGTGCCAGGTTCTGGTTTTCCAGTTCAAGTCCGGCAGGCAGCAGGTCAACGATCAGTGCATCGGGTACTCGTTCCTTGGCCTTGACCTGAATATGCACCAGCACCAGTTGCCCGCTTTTCAGGTTGTTGAGGTTCAGGGCTTCACCGTTGACGCCCAGGTACTCGCGACTGATGGACAGGTTTTCGCCACCGGCCGCCGGGGCCTGCACTGGATAGCCGGAAATCGTCAGTTGCTGGTACAGCGTGGTAGCACCTTCGTTCCGGATCGACAGCGGCGAGGCCAGCCCGATGCCATCGAGCTTGATGCCCGGCTGGCTGTTGCTGACTTCAAGAACCTGCCCGGCACTGCTCAGTTGCGCGGCCCATTTGCCTTCCGGCTTGCCCAGCAGATCACGCCCGGCGAGGAACAGCGAGTTGCTTTCCTGGGTCGAGAGATAGCGGCTGGCCGCGACCTCATCGGACAAGGCAAACAAGCGCTCCTCGCGTTTGTCTGCAGCCAGGTTGTTCTCTTCCAGCAGCGACAGAATCAACGCCTGATCGCGCAACGGGCTGCCGTAATCGGCCAGCCATTGATCAGGCTTGCGCGTCCAGGCCAGCCCGGCCAGCAGCGCCTGCTCGGCACGGGGCTTGTCGCCCATCTTGTCCAGGGCGATGGACAGTTGCACCAGCGGCAGGCCCGAGCGCGAGTCGGTGCGGCGATCAAACAGGCTGCGCAGGGCACCCAACGGCGCCTGTTGACTGCGTGACAACACCAGGGCGGCATAGGCCTGAACAGCAAAGCGTGTGTGCTCAGCGTCCTGGCTGTAATTGACCTGGATCTGATTACGCTCCTGCAGGTAACGCAGCAAACGTTCGCTGGCTTTTTTCAGTGCATCCGGTGGCACGGCATAACCCTGATCCCGGGCGCGCAGCAGGAAGTCAGTGACGTAGGCGGTCAGCCAGTATTCCTCTTCACCGTCCGCACCCCACAGGCCGAAGCTGCCGTTGTAGCGCTGCATGCCCAGCAGCCGCTCGATGCCCAGCTCGACCTTGCGCTTGCGCACGGCATCCGGCTCACCTTCCAGGCCGAGGCGCTTGAGGGTCGCGGCGTCGGCGTAGAGCGAGGGGTACAAGCCGCTGGCGGTCTGCTCCAGGCAGCCATACGGGTAGGCTTTCAAGGCGCGAATCTGTTCACCGAGGTTCAGGGGCGGGCGGCTCGACACCGACAGCAAGGCTTCACGCCCGGCCGGTTCGAAGGCTTCCAGTGCGCCCTCCGGCAAACTCCAGGCCTGATCCTTGAGAACAGCGCGGTAGTGCTTGAGCATCGCCGGATACGCCGGACGTACACCAATGGTCCATTCACGGGTGAATGGCGGCAGGGTTTCGCCCGGCAAGTCCAGACCATTTACCGTCACGTTGATCTTGCCCTGGCCAAGACCACCCTGCGCCCGAACCGGAATCTGCAAGGTCGTGCGTTGGCCCTGAGCCAGTTTCAGGCTTTGGCCTTGAGCACCATTGGGCAGGCTCAACTGGCCATCGGCGCTGACCTGAACATTCAGCGTCTGCTCCTTGCCGGACAGGTTGGAGACGTCCAGCGCCACGCTGGTCTGATCACCACCGGCCAGGAAGCGCGGCGCCGACAGCTCGGCAATCAGCGGCGCGGCAATCACCGTCTTGCCTTCGGCCATGCCATAACGATCATCGCTCCAGGCTTGGGCCATCAGGCGCAATTGGCCATTGAAGTCGGGGATATTGACGCTGACTTCGCCCTCGCCCTGTTCATTCAACGTCACGGGCGCGCTCTGCAACGCCACAATGGTCACGCTGGTGTCCGGGCGCTTGCCGCCCTTGGCCAGCGCCGCATCACCACCGAAGGCCAGGCTGGCCAAACGGCCCTGGCCGGCCTCGATCAACTGGCCGTAGATATCGAACTGGTCCACGCCATAGGCCTTGCGACCAAACAGGCTGGAGTATGGGTCCGGTGTCGGGTATTCGGTGATATTGAGGATGCCCACGTCCACGGCCGCCAGCAGCACATGCACCTGCTTGGGCACGCTGCCGTCGGCGTTCTTGGCGGCGATCTTCACCGTCAGCGGTTGTTTGGGGCGCATTTTTTCCGGCGCGGTGAGGGTCAGGCCGAGTTTGCGCTGGGTGCGATCCAGTGGCAGGTGCAGCAAACCCACGGCCCGTTTAGGCGTGATATTGGCCTTGCGCTCACCCGGACGAATCACCAGCGCGCTGACGTACAGGTCATGGCGCGACCATTTCGGGTCGAGCTTCACGGCGAAGCTTTTGCCTTCGGCCGGCACATCGATTTCCTGCCACCACAGCGGCCCTTCACTGGATTCCACCAGCAGGTAGCCTTTACCGGCTGCCGGTGGCGTGACGGTGACATTGGCGGTATCGCCATCGCCATACGCCGGTTTATCCAACGCCAATTTGACTTGGTCGGGGCGCACGGCACCGCCTTCGGTGTTGTCCTGGGCCTGGTAACCGGCCCAGAAACGCAGGCTGCTGACCAGCCCGGTTTGCGGGTCTTCGACCTCGACACGGTACGGGCCCCACTCGACCTGGAAGCTGACCTTGGCGGTGTCGCCAGCCTTGATATTCAGGGTCTGCTCGTCGAGGTTGAGGAATTTCTCGTTGAAGTGGTAACTCCAGCCGTCGCTTTCCGAGTAGTTCCAGTAGTAGTCGCGGCGCTCACGCACCAGGCGCACCTTGAGGTTTTGCGCGGCGAGTTTCTGCCCGTCCTGGTTGGCCAGCAGCACTTCGAATTCCGCTGGGCCATCGCCGTTGGTTTCCTTGCCATCAAACAAACCACGCAGGCCCGGCAGTTGCTCGGCCGGCCAGATCGGCTGCACCAGGCGCCGAGTGATCGGGCGCCCACCTGACTCTTGCAGGCTGGCTTGCACGATCAGTTGCAGGGGTGACTTGGCCTCGGCCCATTTGCTTTCCAGCGTCAGGTCTTCCTGGCCCTTGGCGTCGAGCACGCTTTCGTCCAGCTCGAAATCCTGACTCAGTTCTTCTTCGGTGACGGAGCCGAACTGGTAGCCCGGCAGCGATTTGACGGCCTCGCGCAACGGGCGCACATACACTTGCCCGCTCACGCGGTTGCCCGATGCCGGTGCGCCGTAGAGGTAGCGACCATTGACGTGAATCACCGGGTTATCCGCCGGGCTCAAGGCTGTGTCACTGCCCTTGAGTTCCAGCGCCAGGCGCTCGGGCAGGAAGTCTTCGACAAGAAACTCATACAGCTGCGGCTTGCCGTCGCCCAGGTCGAACACCAGTTGCCAGCGCCCGGTCGGCGCTTCACCGGCCAACTGCAATTGATACTGATAGAGGCCCGACGCATCGGCATCCCACACGAACTTGCGGCTGACCTGCTCATCCGGCCGGCGCACCTCCACGCTCACCGGTTGCGGCTTGACGGCATTGCCATCCTTGTCGCGCAACAGGGCGTTGAGCAGCACGGTTTCACCGGGGCGATACAGGTCACGCGGGCCGAACACAAAAAACTGCAGTGGGTGCGCCGGCTGGCCGCCGATATCGAACTCGGCCAGGTCCAGCGCAGCGCTGTCCAGACGCAGCAGGCTGGTCTGTTCGCCAAGCTTGGCCAGCAACACCTGGGCTTTTTTCGGCAGCGGCAACTCGGCATGGCCACCCTTTTCGGTCTTGCCCTGGCCCAGCACACGGCCTTCGGCATCCAGCACTTCGAGGTCCACGCCCTCCAGCGCCTTGCCACCTTCGAGCGCCTGGGTAAACACATCCAGGCGATTGGCATAGCGGTGCACCGACAGGCCGATATCACTCAACGTGAACAGCGTGGCCGGTTGCGAATAGTTGTAGGTGCCCGTGGCGCGCATCACCGCCAGGTACACGCCCGGCTGCTGCAATTGCTTGAGGCCGGCGATCGGCAGCAACAGGGTTTCGCGCGTATTGCGCGCCGGGTTCAGGTCGAAGCGGCCGCCGTAGACCAGGTCGGCCATCGGTAACAGTTCGCGCGACTCATAACTCTGCAGGCTGGTGTTACGCCCCCACTGCGCGAGGAACGAGGGCAGCGATTCGGGCTTGATACGGAAAAACTCGACATCGATCTTGTCAACGTTCAGCGCAATCACCGGCAGGCCTTCGGCCAGGCGCGTCGGCAACAACGTGCCGCGGCTGGCAAAGCCGACCGTGGCTTGCAGGTCACGGGTTTCCAGGCGCGCGGTGTACTCGGCGGCGAGCTTGTTGTCGTTGACCGCCTTGACTCCGGCATCGACGGTCAGCACCAGTTTGCGCTGCGGCTCGAGGTGGCGCAGGCGCAGCTCCATCAGGTTATCGGACAGCTCCCAGGCGCCATCGACCTTGCCGGACTTGCTGTCCACCAGGTGGACTTTGTCGGCGAATTTCTGCTCGGGGTCCAACGGGATGGAAAAGCTCACCGACAGCGTGCTGGCCCCGTCCAACTGGACTTCGGACACGTCCACCACGCTCAACTCACGGCCGGCATAGCGCTGTTTCAGCGCTGCCACATCCACCGCCGCTTTCGCCGGTTTGGGTGCAACCGTCGCCGCCGCAGGAGCGGTCGGGGCAGCCGGTTTATCGGAGGAATCGCAGGCGCTCAGCAGGGCCAGCGCGCAGGCCAGGAACAGTCCTTTGTTAAGCATGGGGCACTCGTAGTGAGAGGGGTCCGAGGGGTGAACTATATATCAGCCTGCGAGGGGCCGATGAGGTGCTGGTCACATTGACCGACGGAGGGTGCTTTGGTTCTGGCCCCTGATCACTCCAAGCCAAATCCCACAAGCAACACAGCTCAAATTGTGGGAGCGGGCTTGCTCGCGAATGCAGTGGGTCAGTCAACATGCCCTTCACTGATCCACCGCTTTCGCGAGCAAGCCCGCTCCCACATTGGTTCTGCGGTGCAGCGGGGGGCCAGTTACAATGCCGCTCCCCCAAAGGAGCCTCCATGACTACCCTGCTCACCGACTGGCGCCACCGCCCCACCCACCGTCGCGTCTGGGCGCTGGCCGCGCCGATGATCCTGTCAAATATTTCGGTGCCGCTGGTGGCCCTGGTCGACAGCATGGTCATCGGCCACCTGCCCCACGCCCACCAGTTGGGCGCCGTGGCCGTCGGTGCCAGCCTGTACACCTTCCTCGCCTGGGCCATGGGCTTTCTGCGCATGGGCTCCACCGGGTTCGCTGCCCAGGCCGCCGGGCGCAATGACGGCGCGGCGCTGCGGCAAATCCTGCTGCAAGGCTTGCTGCTGGCACTGGGGTTGGCGATGTTGCTGGGCACCGTCGGCATTCCGCTGAGCCACCTGGCGTTGGAGTGGATGCAACCCTCTCCCGAACTCAATCAGCTGACCCGCGAGTTTTTCCACACGCGCCTGTTCGGCCTGCCCGCCGCCCTGGCCAGCTACGCGTTGGTGGGCTGGTTCCTGGGCACGCAAAACGCCCGCGCGCCGCTGGCGATTCTGTTGACCACCAACCTGGTCAACATCGCTTTGAACCTGTGGTTCGTCCTCGGTCTGGAGTGGGGCGTGGTCGGCTCCGCACGTGCGTCAGTCATCGCCGAATGGACCGGCGCCCTGCTCGGCCTGGCCCTGACGCAAAACGCCCTGCGCGCCTACCCCGGGCAAATCGCCTGGGCCGCGCTCAAAGTTAGGCAAAGCTGGCGCCCGTTGCTGGCGGTGAACCGCGACATTTTCATCCGCAGCCTCGCCCTGCAATCGGTGTTTTTCATGATCACGGTGCAAGGCGCGCGCTTGGGCGACGCCACCGTGGCAGCCAACGCGCTGCTGCTCAATGGCCTGCTGCTGACCGCCCATGCCCTGGACGGCCTGGCCCATGCCGTCGAAGCCCTGTGCGGGCATGCCATCGGCGCCCATGATCGGCAGGCGCTGCGCCGTTCGCTGGTGGTTGCCTGCGGCTGGTCACTGATCGCCAGTGTCGGGTTCGCGCTGCTGTTCACCTTTGCCGGCCATTTGTTTATCGCCATGCAAACCGACATCCCCGACGTGCGCGAAACCGCCGACATTTACCTGCCGTATCTGGCCGTGCTGCCGTTGATTGCGGTGTGGAGCTACTTGCTGGACGGCCTGTTTATCGGCGCCACCCGCGCGCGGGAAATGCGCAACGGCATGCTGCTCACCGTGGCGATGCTGCTGCCCTTCGCCTGGGCGCTGCAGCCGTACGGCAACCACGGCCTGTGGATAACCTTCCTGCTGTTCATGGCCCTGCGCAGCCTTACTTTGTGGGCGATTGCCTGGCGCTTGAATCGGCAGAATCAGTGGCTTGGATAAAGGCCGTGACGCGGTCCAATACCGGCGCCAGCCAGCGTAAGGGCCGAGCGATAGACGCCACCAGTGTCGCGTGGCTGGTCTTGGTGAAGTAAAACACTTCAACCGGTACATCCGCTGCGCGCAGTTTTTTCGCCAACCCACCGGTGTTGCGCGTGGGGTTGACCAGCGTGTCGCTCACCGACGCGATCAACAGACTCGGCGGCGCAGCGTGGCTGACATGGTTGATCGGCTGGGAATCCGGCGGTGAGTCAGGAAAGAAAAACACCGGCTTCACGTCAGGGTTTTCAATCGGCAGAAAGTCGTACGGCCCGGCCAGGCCGATCCAGCCCTTCAGCATTGTGGGCGACAGGTTCACTGCTTTAAGCCAGCGCGGATCCAGCGCCAGCATCGACGCGTTGTAGGCGCCGGAGCTGTGCCCCATCAGGTACAGCTGCCTGGGGTCAGCGCCGTAGTCGGCGATGTGTTGATAAGTCCAGGCGACGGCCTGGGCGTTGTCCTGCAGAAACGAGGGGTAGCGCACTTGCGGATAGAGCCGGTAGTCGGCGATCACCACCACAATGCCGCGTGAGGCCAGAGCCTCGCCGACAAAACCGTAATCATCCTTGGCGCCGCTGTTCCAGCTGCCGCCGTAGAAAAACACCACGACCGGGGTGTTGGGCAATGCCTTGATCGGACGGTAGACATCGAGTGTTTGGCGCGGGTCATCGCCGTAGGCAATGGAGGCGGTTTTGGTAAAGGTGCTGGAGGGCGTGAGTGCGTTGAGCACTTTGATGGGGGAGCAGGCCGCCAGGAATGCGGCGAATGCCAGGGTGAAGGCTTGCAGCCATTTGCTCGACATCGTTCAGACCCCACATGCAAGGCACTGCCAAATGAAGATCCAAATGTGGGAGCGGGCTTGCTCGCGAAGGCGGTGGGTCAGTTAACACATGTGTGACTGATGTACCGCTTTGGCGAGCAAGCCCGCTCCCACATTAGATTGCTATCAGCTTAGATCACGACGACAGGTACGAAGAACGCGTCAAACCAAGACGCAACGCGTCGAGGAACTGCGTACGCTCCGACGCACTGATCTTCGCGCTCGCACACTTGTCACGGTAGTGCGTCATCAACTCCTCCGGCGACAAGTGCACATAGCGCAGCATGTCTTCGATGGTGTCGTGGGTCTCGATCCCGGCGCTGTACACCGAACCGTCTTCACGCTGGTAGATGTTCACCGAGTCGGTGTCGCCGAACAGGTTGTGCATGTCGCCCAGGATTTCCTGGTAAGCGCCCACCAGGAAAATGCCCAGCAAGTAGTCTTCACCTTCGTTCAAGGCGTGCACCGGCAAACTGGTTTCGATGCTCTGCTCGTCGACGTATTGCTTGATCTTGCCGTCGGAGTCGCAGGTCAGGTCTTGCAGCACGGCGCGGCGCAGCGGCTCTTCGTCGAGACGGTGCAGCGGCAGAATCGGCAGGACCTGGCCGATCGCCCAGGTGTCCGGCAGGCTCTGGAACACCGAGAAGTTGCAGATGTACTTGTCGGCCAGCTTGTCGTTGAGCTCGTCCAGCACTTGGCGGTGCGAACGCTGACGGGCTTTGAGCGAGTCGTGCAGGCGGCGGCACACCGCGAAGTAGCACTGCTCGGCCAAGGCTTTTTCCGCCAGGGTGATTTTGCCGTCGGCGTACTGGGTGGCCACGTCGCTCATGTAGTGCGTGGCACGCCAGTAAGTTTCGGTGACCATCTCGATGTCGGTCGGGCCCAGCAGGTCCACCAGCCACTGCACGGTTTCCGGCAGGTTTTCCTTGTTCTCGATCAGCGGGATTTCGTCGTTGTGTTTCTCGACGTCGGTGACTTGCACCACCAGCATGGCGTGGTGGGCGGTCAGGGAACGGCCGCTTTCGGAGAAGATATGCGGGTGCGGCAGGCTCTGCGCGTCGCAGAATTCCTTGAGCATGCCCACGACCACGCCGGCGTAGTCGTCCATGTCGTAGTTGATGGAGCTGGCGTTACGCGAATGCGTACCGTCGTAGTCCACGCCCAGGCCACCGCCCACGTCGATGTGGTCCACCGGCAGGCCGAGGTTGCGCAGTTCGCCGTAGTAACGAATGGCTTCCTTGAACCCGTGCTGGTAG
>Ga0105856_1001089_pt1 | contig 12033 bp, 11 predicted proteins | sample OrgsoiDNA_201060_FD_89681 | JGI IMG/M metagenome (GOLD analysis project Ga0105856, IMG submission 89681) | Permafrost soil microbial communities from the Arctic, to analyse light accelerated degradation of dissolved organic matter (DOM) -... | ecosystem: Environmental > Terrestrial > Soil >...
CGGCATGACGTTTCACTTCATGCCGGGGCTGTGGCTCGACGACTGGGGCCTGGAAATCACGGAGAGCATCCTGATTACCGGCACGGGCGTGGAGACCTTCTGCAACACGCCTCGACAATTGTTCGTGAAGGAGTAGTAATGCGTGCGTCACCCATTACGCCGACGGTGGATTTGACCGCAGAAGGCGCCCAACACGGGTTCCTCAAGCTGCCGTATTCCCGCGACGATTCAGCGTGGGGCGCCATCATGATCCCCGTTACCGTGATCCAGCGCGGCGAGGGGCCGACTGTGCTGCTGACGGGCGGCAATCATGGCGACGAATACGAAGGGCCGATCGCGCTGTCCAAACTTGCTTCAACGCTCAAGGCAAGTGATGTCACCGGACGGGTGATTGTCGTGCCCTTCATGAACTATCCGGCATTCAAGGCCGGCACGCGCACCTCGTCGGTGGATTCGGGCAACCTCAACCGGACTTTTCCGGGCAAGCCGGATGGCACCGTCACAGAAAAGATAGCGGATTATTTCCAGCGGCATTTGCTGCCCATATCCGACTATGTACTCGATATTCACGCCGGTGGCCGCACGCTGGATTTTTTGCCGTTTGCAGCAATTCATGTCCTGTCTGATGTCCAACAGCAGGCGCGGTGCGAAGCCGCGATGCGCGCGTTCGGCGCGCCTTACTCCATGCGCATGCTCGAACTGGATAGCGTTGGACTGTTCGACACCGCGGTGGAAGAAGCGGGGAAAGTGTTCGTCTCCACCGAACTGGGCGGCGGCGGAACCGCGACGGCCGCAAGCGTGGCGATTGCCGAGCGGGGTGTGTACGGCTTTCTCGCGCATGCGGGGGTCATCGATCGGGAGGGGATATCGCCACGGGACGACCTGCGGGGCAACAACCGCACGACGACGCTGCTGGACATGCCGGATGGCACTTGCTACACCACCAGCGAGCATAGCGGCCTGCTCGAAATGTGTCGTCATCTGGGGGACTTGGTTGATGAGGGCGACGTGCTGGCCCGTGTCTACGACGCCACGCGTACCGGTGCACCGGCAGTTGAATATGTGGCGCGCCGCAGCGGCTTGCTGGCCGCGCGGCACTTCCCAGGGCTGGTGCAGATCGGCGATACGGTCGCGGTGGTCGCCGATGTGGTGGAAGGCCATATTCCGGTGGCCATCTGATCGTGATCAAGCTCGACCGCTACGACATCGCCATCCTGCGGATCCTCGCACGCGACGGCCGCATCACGAAATCGCGGCTCGCCGAGGAGGTGAACCTGTCGATTTCTCCTGCGTGGGAGCGCGTGCGCAAGCTGGAGGAAAGCGGTGTCATCAAGGGCTATAGGGCGGAAGTCGATTGGGTGGGTGCCATCAAGGCGAGCCGGATTGTGGTGGAAGTGACGCTGGCAAAACACACCGCGCATGACATGCGGCGCTTCGAAGACCGCGTGCTGGCCGCGCCGGAAGTTGTCCAGTGTTACGCGACGGGCGGCGGTGTGGACTATGTGCTGCATGTGGTATCGCGCGATATCGATCATTACCAGCGCTTCATTGACTCCCTCTTGATGGATGAAATCGGGATCGAACGCTATTTCACATACATCGTCACGAAGGTCGTAAAGAGCATGCAGGACAGCGTTCCCGACTGGGAATAAGAAAAACTCAGCAAAACCCAGGAAATCTCGCGAGAAGGACCCGCAGGACAGAAAAAACGCCACACATAGTGGGTCACATCAAAAAAATCGTGCGGCTACGAGGACGAAAATGGACGTCGTACAGTGCAATCAGGAGCCTCTCATGTTGCTGGGTCATCCCGTCCTCTTCAAGTCGCTTTGCTATGTTGATGGCCGCTGGATTCATAGCGACAGCGCGGCAACCATCGCCGTGCAGAATCCCGCCGATCAGGAAGTGATCGGTCACGTGCCCATGCTGGATCGCGCGCAAATAGAAGCAGCGGTCGGCGCCGCGCACCATGCATACGAATCCTGGCGATGGGTGCCGCAAGAGCGCCGCAGCGCGATCCTGCTGCGCTGGCACGAACTGATCTTGCGCCATCAACATGATCTAGCCGGCATTTTGTCGCTGGAACAAGGTAAGCCCTTGGCTGAATCAAGGGGAGAAATTGCGTACGCGGCAAGCTTCGTCGAGTGGTACGCCAACGACGCAAAACGCCTCTGCGGCCGCACGATTCCCACGCACATCAATGGTGCCCACCTCGGCACGGTGATGGAGCCGGTCGGCGTCGCCGCGCTTATCACGCCGTGGAATTTCCCGGTTGCAATGATCACGCGCAAGGCTGCTGCCGCACTCGCCGCGGGTTGCACGGCGATCGTCAAGCCCGCGCACGAAACCCCATTCTCGGCGCTTGCGCTGGCGCAACTCGCGGAAGAAGCAGGCTTTCCCGCAGGCGTATTCAACGTCGTGCTGGGCGAGCCGCAAATGGCGATGGAGACACTGGTACGCGATGTGCGCGTGCGGGCGGTCAGCTTCACCGGATCGACTCGCGTAGGTGGACTCGTCGCGCGTGCGGCAGCCGAGTCCGGTATCAAGAAGCTGGCGCTGGAACTTGGCGGCAACGCGCCGTTCATCGTCACGGAAGACGCTGATCTCGATCAAGCCGTCAAGGTGGCGGTCGGTGCGAAGTTCCAGACGTCGGGACAGGATTGTTGTGCGGCGAACCGCATCTTCGTGGCCGCGCCGCTGTATGAACAGTTTGTTCAGCAATACAGCGAAGCGGTGCGAGCGTTGAAGGTGGGACCGGCCTTCGAAGCGGGCGTGGAGGTGGGGCCGCTGATGCATCAGGCCGCATTTGATATCACCGCCGAACGCGTGGCCGACGCCCGGGCGAAGGGCGCGCGTATTACGGTGGGCGGCCAAGTCCATGCACTCGGCGGGTGGTTCTTTGAGCCGACCGTTGTGGCTGACGCCGTGCCCGGCATGCGTATTTACGATGAAGAGAACTTTGCCCCGACATCAGCTATATCGTCGTTCAACACGCTGGACGAAGTGGTGTCCAAAGCCAACGACACTGAGCACGGGCTGGCTGCTTACATCTGTGCCACGCGCGTGGACACGATCTTTCAACTGGTACGCCGGCTCGACTTCGCGATGATCTCGGTCAACGGCGTCAAGTTCACCGGCGCGCCCATCCCGTTCGGCGGCATGAAGGCGTCGGGCCTCGGCCGCGAAGGGGGATCAGAGGGTTTTGAGCCGTTCGTCGAAACCAAATATTTTTGCCTCGGCAACCTCGGCTTGCCGCTGAGCGTCACGGCTTAACGGCAACGGAACGACAGGAATCTAAGGAGCAACTCATGACACAGCAACTCGAGCAACTGTTCAACGAAGACCGTGCACACTTCATGCATCCGTCGACCCATGCGCATGATCACGCAAGCGGTGCTCTTCCCGGCAAGATCATTCGGGGAGCGAAGGGTATTCGAATTGAAGATCACGAGGGCAAGAGTTATATAGACGCCTTCGCAGGTCTGTACTGCGTGAACATTGGCTATGGCCGGACCGAAGTGGCCGATGCGATCTACGAGCAAGCCAAGAAGCTGGCGTACTACCACACGTATGTGGGCCATTCGACCGACATCATCATTGAGCTGTCGTCGCGGATCATCGACTGGTCGCCGGCGGGGATGAAGAAGGTTTATTACGGCATGTCCGGTTCGGACGCGAACGAAACGCAGATCAAGATTGTCTGGTACTACAACAACGTGCTGGGCCGCCCGAACAAGAAAAAGATCATTTCACGTGAACGTGGCTATCACGGTTCGGGCATTGTCACGGGCAGCCTGACCGGTTTGCCGAGCTTCCACCAGCATTTCGATTTACCGATCGATCGCGTGAAGCATACGGTCTGTCCACACTGGTACCGGCAGGCACCGGCCGGCATGAACGAAACGCAGTTTGTTGCGTATTGCGTGGAAGAACTGGAGAAGCTGATCGCGCGCGAGGGCGCCGACACAATCGCTGCGTTCATTGGCGAACCGGTGATGGGGACGGGCGGCATCATCGCGCCGCCGGAGGGTTACTGGGCCGCGATCCAGCAGGTACTGAAGAAGCACGACATCCTGCTGATCTCCGATGAAGTGGTGTGCGGCTTCGGTCGGCTCGGGTCGAAGATGGGCGCGCAGCACTACGGCATGCAGCCCGACCTGATCACCGTCGCGAAGGGTCTCACAAGCGCTTACGCGCCGTTGTCGGGCGTGATTGTGGGTGAACGGGTGTGGGAGGTGATCGAGAAGGGCTCGCAGGAACATGGCCCGATGGGACACGGCTGGACTTATTCGGGCCACCCCATTTGTGCGGCTGCCGCCATCGCGAATCTGGACATTCTCGAGCGCGAGAACCTGACGCAGAACGCGGCCGATGTCGGCACTTATCTAGGCGCGCAATTGCATGCTGCATTCGACCAGCATCCGCTAGTGGGTGAAGTGCGCCAGACCGGCATGCTGGCCGCGCTTGAATTCATGGCGGACAAGCCAGGCCGCAAGCCTTTCGATGCAGCGTTGAAGGTCGGGCCGAAGGTCTCGGCGGCCGCATTGCGGCGTGGCGTGATCGCGCGGGCCATGCCGCACGGCGACATTCTCGGCTTTGCGCCGCCGCTCGTGACCACGCGGGCGGACGTGGACGAGATCGTCGGTATCGTGCGCGAAGCAGTGGATGAAGTCGCTACGCAGACGATCGCCTAAGGTCGCATCACGCTCTTTTCAGGCGTCAACGAATCAGGCCGCCGGCTTTGTCCCGGCGGCTTTTTTTCATGCTGCAATTAACCAGGTAAACACGACTGCATTCGCCGCGGTCAAGCCATGTTGCCATTGCAACGCAGCATTCGAGCATCACGACGCGCGAAACGCGGCTAGCGCGCTTCTCTCAATCTTCCGGATGAGCGATATCACTGGCGACTATCTGTTCGCCGCGCATGACTGCCGCCTCGCGCGCCTCTTCTCGCGAAGGGTACGGTCCGAGCACCGGTGCGCCCTGGAACGGGAACAAGAGGCGGCCGTCGGTTTTTCTAATAACCTTTAGCGTTCCTACAAACAATCCGCCGGCATTGATCTGATACGAGGCGTACACCGCGAAGTCTTCAGGGCGCAGGTGTTCGCGTGATCCCCGGCTTTGTATCTGGGTCATGGATAGGACAATTTTCGGTTTTTTCATGGCTTCGTACGTGTTTCAATCGTGCCCGTAGACAGGCGTGGCGTGTGTCCGGCCGAGGGCTTAGGCGGTCAATTTTTCTTGGCTGGAGGACATCACGACGTTCACTGCAATTGCACAACACTTAACGTTAAGCAATTACCAGTCCGCGCTCGCAGTACGTTTCTTGCTCGGGAGTTGGGACATATGCAGGCTGACGGTGGACCGCGGAATGCATCGGGTCCGGCGGTCTTTCTAGTGTTCAAAATCCGCGCTATCTGGACGCACGCGGCATGCTTCCATGGCATAAGAGCAACGGATCAGTGAGCGCCAAGCCGACGAACACAAGCCAGCATGCGTGTCCAACCCGGGCGTGCTTCGACTCACGAGAGGCCCACTAACAAAAAAGGGAAAGCACATGAACGCCCTAATCGCAGTGTTCGGCAGCGGCAAAGACCTCGATTCGCTACAGATGGCAGCTCGCGCGGTCGCGGTCTTCATTGGCGCGTTGATCTGTATTCGAATCTCGGGCAGGCGTTCGTTCGGCCAGCGTTCTCCGTTCGACTATGTCGTCGCCATACTTCTTGGCGCGACGCTGAGCCGCGCTATTGTGGGTGCTTCGCCCGCGGTCCCGACGGTGGTCGCCTCGCTCGCGATTGTCGTGCTGCACCGCGTGCTCGCATGGGGCTGCCTGCATTCACCGACGCTGGAGCGGCTGGTGGGCGGCGCCGAACGAGAGTTGTATCGGGATGGCCGCTTCGACGAGAAGCAGATGTCCGCTGCGCTCATTACGCGAACCGACCTGTTCGAAACGGCGCGGCAGCAACTGGGCGCCGACGACCTGTCCGGGGTGCGCACGGCTACGCTCGAACGCAATGGAGAGATCAGCCTGATCCGCGACAAGGACGCCCACTAGGGACGTGTGCGGGGTTCGGTCTTACGCGATCCGGGAGCGGGGAAAGCCGGGCCAAGAGACTGCTGGCAGCAAGAATCATCCCCGGGAGCCGCGGTCTGGATGTGTGTGCCGCAAGCGTCGGATGGGCTCTACGAGTGGGGTTTTGGAAGGTAAAATAATCGCCTGTCTACTGACGTTTTAAACTCTGCAACGCTTAGGTGCGTCGTACCCTCGGACGTTGCTTATCGATCCCCGCACATGAACGAAAGACAACCGACCGCTGGCCTGAGTCACGCCTTCCTGGAGGGCGGCGGCGAGGTCGCCAGGATCATCGCATCCAGAGACTGGTCCACTTCGCCACTGGGACCTCTCGAAGGCTGGTCAAAAACGCTGACCGGCACTATCGCCCTGATTTTGCAGTCGCCTGTCCCGATCGTGACGCTCTGGGGTGTAGATGGCGTCATGCTCTACAACGACGCCTATTCCGTTTTCGCCGGCGGCCGGCATCCCCAGCTTCTCGGCTCCAAGGTGCGGGAAGGGTGGTCCGAGATCGCGGATTTCAATGACAACGTGATGAAGGTCGTCCTGGCCGGCCGAACGCTGCGATACGAGGATCAGGAACTTACGCTGCACCGCCACGGACGCGGCGAGCAGGTGTGGATGAACCTGGACTACTCGCCCATTCGTGACGAGCAGGGTGTGCCGATCGCAGTGATCGCGATCGTGGTGGAGACCACCGCAAAGGTGCGCGCGGAGCGCGCGGTCCACGAAAGCGAGGAGAAATTCCGCACCTTCGCCCAGGCCATGCCCAACCAGGTCTGGTCGGCGCGGCGCGACGGGGAACTCGACTGGTTCAACGACCGGGTCTACGAGTACAGCGGCGCGGCGCAGGGCAGTCTGGACGGCCAGGCGTGGAGCGAGATCATTCATCGTGACCATGTGGAGGCCGCCGCCGGACAGTGGGCCCACGCGGTGGCGTCGGGCACGACCTATGAATGCGAGTTCCGCATTCGACGAGCCGACGGCGTGTTCCGCTGGCATATCGCCCGAGCGCTGCCGATTCGCGACAACGCGGGACGCATTGTCCGCTGGATTGGGACGAACACCGACATTGAAGATCAGAAGTCCACGGCACGCGCCCTGGAGCGCTTGAACAAAACCCTCGAACAGCAGGTGGCGGAAAGCGTTGCCGACCGGGACCGCATGTGGCGGCTTTCCACTGACATGATGCTGGTCGCCGATTTCCAGTCGAATATCGTGGCGGTGAATCCAGCCTGGCGGCAGATCCTGGGCTGGGATGAGAAGAACCTTATCGGCCATTCATTCCTTGAGTTCGTGCATCCCGATGACCGGATCGAGACGCTTGCCGAATTGGGCGAACTGAGCGAGGGGATCCGCACCTTCAAGTTTGTCAACCGGTATCAACGGCAGGATGGCGCGTATGTCACGCTGTCGTGGACGGCCGTGCCCGACGACCGATTCATCCATGCCGTGGGTCGCGACATCACCGCGGATCGCGAGGCGGCAGACGCGCTGCGGCGTACCGAACTCGCGCTTCAGCAGGCGCAAAAGATGGAGACGATCGGCAAGCTCACCGGCGGCGTCGCTCACGATTTCAATAATCTGCTGCAGGTTATTTCAGGCAACTTGCAACTGCTTGCGACGGACGTGACGGGCAGCGAGCGCGCAGAGCGGCGCCTGGCGAATGCGCTTGCCGGCGTGAGCCGCGGCGCGAAGCTGGCGAGCCAGTTGCTGGCCTTCGGCCGCCGGCAGGCGCTCGAGCCGAAGACGATCAGGATCGGACGGCTCATCACCGGCATGGAAGACATGTTGCGGCGCAGCTTGGGCGAAGCCATCGAGATCGAGACCGTTGTTTCCGCCGGCCTGTGGAATACATTCGTCGATCCCACGCAGGTCGAGAACGCGGTCCTCAACCTCGCCATCAATGCGCGCGATGCCATGGACAACACGGGCAAGCTGACCCTTGAAGTGGGCAACGCTTTCCTCGACGACCGCTATGCGCTCGAGCATGCCGAAGTGACTGCCGGGCAATATGTGATGCTTGCGGTCACGGACACCGGCTGCGGGATGACACCCGAAGTGCTGGCCCAGGCCTATGAACCGTTCTTCTCTACCAAACCGGAGGGCAAGGGCTCGGGGCTGGGACTTTCCATGGTCTATGGCTTTGTTAAACAGTCCGGTGGACACGTCAAGATCTACAGCGAACCGGGTCTCGGCACGACGGTGAAGTTGTATTTGCCGCGGACCCACGACAAGGAGGATCTCGGAACGGTGATGGAAAGCACGCCGGTGCTCGGTGGCGCGGAGACAATCCTGGTTGCTGAAGACGACGAGCAAGTGCGAGCGACGGTGGTGGAGACGTTGTCCGAACTGGGATATCGCGTGCTTAAGGCGAACGACGCCAACAGCGCGCTTGCGATCATCGAAAGCGGGGTGTCGATCGATCTGCTGTTCACTGACGTCGTCATGCCGGGTCCGCTGCGAAGTCCCGAATTAGCTCGCCGTGCGCGGCAACTCATTCCCGGCATAGCTGTGCTGTTCACGTCAGGCTACACGGAAAATTCAATTGTTCACGGCGGCCGGCTGGACGCCGGCGTCGAATTGCTCGGCAAGCCCTACACGCGCGAGGCACTCGCAAGAAAGATCAGGCATGTGCTCGCCAACCAAACGCAGCATGCCGCGCTCACAGTCGCGGCGGCGCCTTCGAGTGTGCCGTCGGCAGTCACGCTCAGTGCGCCTGCCGGACGCGCGCTAAACATTTTGTTCGTTGAAGACGATGACCTGATTCGCTCCAATACGGGCGAGTTGCTCATGGCGCTGGGGCACGTGGTCCACGAGGCTGCCAACGCACAAGCGGCGTTGGCGCTGATTCAGAAAGTGGCGGTGGATTTGCTCATCACGGACGTCGGCTTGCCCGGCATGTCGGGCGAAGAACTCGCCTTGCAAGCACGTGTTTTGCGCTGTGACCTGGCGGTCATATTTGCAACCGGCGACCATCACGTTTCAAAGGTATCGGGATATTTTGTCTTGCGAAAGCCCTACGATACCGTGAGCATGGCTGCGGTCTTGCGGCAGGTGCAATGACTGCAGCATGGCGTCCGGCAACCCGTTGAACGTATTGCCGTACTTCCTCGTCCACATGACCCCGGTGCCGGTTTGATACGGCGGACAATCTTGCCAACTCATGGCTGTTCAAAAGAGGCAGCAGGACTTGCTGTAATAACGCGCAGCCACTAAGAGGAGGCGTTTGCGACGGGTGCCTCATCTTCTCCTGCCGCCTTGCGGAGATAAGCGGCTGCAAGTCGTCGAAGTTCCTCTTCAGAGGCATCCTCAATGCCGATCAGATGATTGTCCGCAGACCGATGAGACGCAAGCAACTCATTGAGTTTCAGGTGAAGCGCCACGCTGTCCTTGTTCTGACTTTGCTGGATCAGGAACACCATGATGAACGTGACAATGGTCGTCCCGGTATTGATCACCAACTGCCAGTTTTCCGAGTAGTGGAAAACCGGTCCGGTCACGGCCCACGCCACAATACTGATTACCGCGAGGCCGAACGCTACGGGGGAGCCGGTCCAGCGAGTCACGGCGCTAGCGAAGATATCGAAGGCGCGGGTAACAGGGTGACGGGTCGCGTAAGCAGGACTCAATGTGTCAGGGACCGTGTCCAGCGCGTCCGTTGACGATTGCAATGGGTGCGGCGTTTCCTTTCGCATGGCTTTCTCCGGGCTATGCTTGTTTCGTGTCATCAGAGCAATAGCAAAAAACATTCCGGATAAGCAGGACGAACCTGAATGGCCGCTTCACGCCTCAAACTCTATTCAGTGAGCGGCCGGGCCTGACTTCTGATCAAGACACCGCACCTTCGGGAAGTGCCGCCAGCTGCGTGACCGGAGACAGAACGATCACCCCTAACTGGATCGCGAACGCCACGCTCGACATTAGCAGGCACGCGCTCACGCCGCTCTGCGTCGCGAGGGCTGCGCCAAGCAGCGCGCCAACGGGACGCGCTCCATAGGTTGCTGTGCTCATGATGGCCGACACTCTGCCGAGCATGGCGTGAGGTGTGATCGCCTGACGCAACGTCGTTGATCCTATTGTCCACAGCACCGGCCCGGCACCGAGCAAAAAGAAGCTCAAGCAAGCCATCCATACGTGCGGAAAAAACAAGGTTGCGCTCATCAGCACTGATGCCAGGAAGCCGCACACAGGGCCGATCACGAGTGTCCGGCCGAAGGACATTCGCCTGGACACTTCGGGTCCCGCCAGCGCGCCGGCCACCATGCCCGAGCCATAGGCCGCCAGGCTCATGCCGATCACCCATGACGACATATGCAGGTGGTGCGCCGCGTAAGCCACGTAGACCGCCTGCAACACGAAATAGCCCAGGTTGAAGAAAACCGCGGTAAGGAGAATGGGACGAAGCAGCGGGTCGCGGAATACGAAGGCGGCGCCCTCGCGCACCTCGGCGAGGAAATGCCTACCAGTCCTGGGCAGATGCGCCGAGACGGGCAACGCGCGCAGCAGGGCGACGGCGAAGGCCGACAGCATGGTCGCTAACGCGTAGGTCCAACCCGCGCCCACGGAGCCTACGATCACCCCGCCTATCGCCGGACCCGCCGAGTACGCCACGCTTCTAGCCAACTCGATACGGCCGTTTGCAGCCGGCAGCGCAGCCCGAGGCACGAGAGAGGGAACGAGCGATGGTGCCGCGACGCTGTAAGCGACCGTCCCCGCCGCGCCGATAAAACCGCAGGCTGCAAGCAGCGGCAGCGTGAGCAGATGGGTTCCGATCAGCATGAGGATCGTGATCATTGCCAGTACGCGAACGGCTTCTGCGCTTGCCATGAGTCCGCGTCTCGAGTGACGGTCGGCATAGACGCCCATCGGCAACGAGAGCAGCAGGAAGGGTAGGGTCTGGGCGGTTTGCAGCAGGCCCGTTTGCGCAGCGCTTGCGCCTAGCAGGAACACTGCAACGAGCGGAGCGGCGGCAAGACTGATCTGCTCGGCGGACTGTGCCAGCAGATTCGACCATGCTAAACGATGGAATGCGGGCGGCAGGGTGATGCGATGGTTTGACGAAGAGTGCATGACGTGGGCTCCTTGGGAGTGGCCCGATCATCATGGTGTGCGAAGGCGTGCGATACGCCCCGGATCTTGCGCTTACGTTCAGCTACGTCAACGGTTTCGTCATGGAAAGCTAGTGGTAGTCGTCTTCCAACTGATGTCGTACCGCCAAGATTGTCACCGTATCGCTATCGTCTATTTCGAATAGCGCTACATATCCGGATCGCCCGAAAGGAATGATCAGCTCCCGCAGAAAGGGAAGATTCGGCTGCGCCTTTCGACAGGTAAAGGGTGAGGCACGAAGCGTGGCGATACCCTCGTAGACCGCGTGAAGAGCGCGCTCGGCAAGCGATGCGTCCAGCGTATCGCGTGTGAGGACGAAGTTGTAAAGTCGTTCGAGATCTTCTGCTGCGGCACCGGTAAAGCGTATCTCGAACGTCATCGGCGCGTCTTGCTCCGCGCTTTCGCGGCGTCTAGCCGCTTACTCAAGCGAGAAAGAACTTCCTCGGCAGAGATGTAGTCGCCGCTGCGCTTTGCGTCGTCACGGGACGCGAGTCCCCGAGCGACGAACTCACTATGATGCTGGCGACGCAGGATATTCTCTCGAATCGCCTGTTCGACAAAACCGGAGAGACTCTCACCTTCCTGCAAGACGCTTTCGGCGGCCTCGCGCAATTCTGGTTCGACCCGCACTGACGGGAAAGTAGCTGTTTTCATGATTCACGCTCCATGCATCGCAATTGCGATGCATTGTCGCGTTTTTTCGGATTGAACGCAAGTGAATCCGATCCAAGGCTTGAACCCCCTCAAGCATAAATAATCTCGATCCCGTTGCCCTTGATCCAGTCGACGTATTTCTGTTCCAGCCCGGTATCGGTGATCAGGTAATCGATCTTCTCAATAGCGCCGAA
>Ga0105856_1001093_pt1 | contig 12016 bp, 11 predicted proteins | sample OrgsoiDNA_201060_FD_89681 | JGI IMG/M metagenome (GOLD analysis project Ga0105856, IMG submission 89681) | Permafrost soil microbial communities from the Arctic, to analyse light accelerated degradation of dissolved organic matter (DOM) -... | ecosystem: Environmental > Terrestrial > Soil >...
CGAAAACGCCTCATGACTTGACAGGACACAACTGCATCAATCTGCGGCTGCCAACCTATGGTGGTTTGTACGCCTGGGAGTTTAAAAAGGCAGGGCACGAAGTGAAGGTGCGCGTGGACGGTCAGTGGACTTTCAACGGAACGAACCAGATGCTCAATGCGGCGCTTGCAGGTGGTGGCCTTGCCTATATTCCGGAAGATCTGTCGCAGCCGTATGTTGCCGATGGACGACTCAAGCCGGTTCTCAAGGATTGGTGTCCGGTCTTTCCAGGCTATCACCTGTATTACCCGAGCCGCCGCCAGTCTTCACGAGCCCTGGCTGTGTTGATTGAAGCGTTGCGATACAGGTCTTAGCACGACGATGTGAACGGCTGCTGGCGAATCGCAACTCGTGCTAGTTTGTAGCAGGGACCTTTTACAAGGACAGGGTAATCGCCATGAATAAAATCGACCTCTCCAACGTCTATCGAGGCTACATTGCCTGCCTGAATAGGCAAGACTGGCCGCAGTTGGGACAGTTCGTTCACGACGACGTGTACTACAACGATCAGCGGATTGGTTTATCAGGTTATCGCGCCATGCTTGAGAGAGACTTCAGTGAAATTCCAGACCTTTATTTCAACATTCATCTCCTGATTTCCGATCCGCCTTGTGTGGCCAGCCGACTAGGTTTCGTCTGTACACCGAAGGGAAAATTCCTTGGCCTCCCTGTCAACGGGAAGAGAGTTTCGTTCGCGGAGAATGTGTTCTATCAATTTCGCGAAGGCAAGATCGAGCAAGTGTGGTCAGTTATAGATAAGGCGGCTATCGAAGCTCAGCTTTAGTGCGACAAATTACCCACTCTCGTCACCAGGCGCGATTGCTTATCGTCAATTGTTACGGTCGGATGTTCGAATGACATCGAACGTTTATGGTGCACCGAAGAGGTCTGCTCAGATCGATAGCGCTGACGGTGAGAATTCCAACTAGTGAGCTGGCTGTCCACTTAAGGTGGACCGCAAGAAATCAACAAATGCGCGCACCTTCGCAGATAGATGGCGGTTTTGTGGATACAAAATGGAAAATGGCCGGGAGCGCCCGGCATAATCGTGAAGGACTTCTACAAGGTCTCCACGCTTCACAGCACCGGCGGCCGCGAAATTGTAGGTCTGGTATAGGCCACCGCCAGCATTGACCCATGCGACGCAACCAAGCGCATCGTTGAGTATTCGCATCCGACTCCGAACCGGATAGTCAATCTCTTCCCCTTTCTCGCCCTTGAACAACCAGATCATCGGACGCCCTGTATTCGGTGACACGTACTGAATGCAATCGTGAGCCTCAAGGTCATTGAGAGAACGTGGCGTGCCCTTTTTCATCAGGTATTCCGGCGTAGCGAAGACGCCCAAAAACGCGTCCTCAAGCTTGTAGGCAACCAGCCGCGAGTCGCGCTGAATGCCTAATCGAATTGCAACATCGAATCCCTCTTCAACAAAATCGATAATCCTGTCCGAGATGCTTAGCTCCATTTCGATCTGCGGGTATGCCTCCGTGAATTTCGGCATAAGGGGCAGCAAGCGGTGCGTTCCGTAGGCCGTACTTACGCTGATACGCAGCAGCCCACTGGGCACTGTCTGCGCGCCGGTGACAGCGCGTTCGGCCTCGGCGATCTGGTCCAGAGCTAACTGACACTCCTTCCAAAAAAGCTCCCCTTCGTTGGTTACCTTAACGCTTCGAGTTGTTCGGGAAAACAGGCGCACCCCCAGACGCTGTTCGAGCCTGCTGATCGATCTGCTTACCGCCGCGGGCGTGACGCCGAAGAACTCTGCTGTCGCTGTGAAACTGCCCAACTCTGCCGCTTTGCAAAATTGCTCGATGCTTCCGAGCTGTATAGAGCCGACTGCCGCCATAACTTGTTCCACAATGTAATAAATGAAATGATTTTATCCCTATTTATCGACAAAAAACAAACTAATACACTGCAGTCATTGCTTGAGCAAAAAGACCGATTTCAAGCTAACCGGAGCGCGTCGCTGAGGCTCGCCGCACGATCCGCTCCAACTAAAGGGAACTACCATCATGACCACCAAACTCCGCCTTTTCACCTCGCCTTCGGCATTTCCGAACCCGCAGCGCCTACGCCTATTTCTCCACGAGAAGGGTATTGCCGATCAGTTCGAGGAGCGCGTCTACGACATGACGCCGGTCGGCGAGCAGCGGCAATGGCCGCATCTGAAAATGAACCCGTGGGGCGAGACGCCTACCCTTGAGCTGGCCGACGGCAGCTTTATTTCCGAGGCCGCCGCCATCGTCCGGTATATCGACCAGTCGTATCCCGGGCGCAAGATCATGGGCGAGACCCCGTTGCAGCAGGGTCTCGACAACATGTGGGATAACCGCATCTGGGTGCATATCCTCTACCGCATCGTCACGGCGTTCCATGTCCTGCATCAGGGGCTCGGACCGAAGCTTGAACTGACCACCAACCACGCCTGGGGTGAACATAGCCGCAAGGAGGCGCTAGCGCATGCGGCCCTGGTCAACCAGCATCTGTCAGACGGACGCGACTGGATACTCGGCGGGGACGAACCCACCTTCTCGGACATCACGCTGGCAACCGCGATCGCCTTTTCCAAGTTTCCGATCAACGCAACCCCGCTGGACGAGCGTTTTGAGCATCTGGATGCGTTCTGGCGGCGTTGGCAGCTTCGTCCTGGCTTCCAGGCGGCTTATGCCGACCGCAACAGCGGTGTGCCGGAGTTGGATAGTCCTCAGGGAAAATGATCCGGGCAATGTCGGACCGGGTTCGGTTGGATTCGGTCATTCGACACCCATGCATACAGGGTTGTCGAATGACTAATTTAGCGGGCTTCGCTGAACATTCAGGTTCGTATCGAAGAACTTCAGCGCGGCATTGCCGATGTACTCGTGCAGGTTGGTCCGGTCAATACCCGGCGCATCGATACACGCTTCCGGCCACGTGTCCCTTCCCAGCTGGTCGCATTCGTTGGCGAAGATTTCATGGTCGACCAAGCCTGGCATCACATCCAGTTGCGCGTGAGGAGCGTACTTGGCCGCGAATTCGGCATTCTCTTTGGGCGGCGCCTGTGTGTCCCTCGCGCCAACGATGATATAAGCGGGCACCTTCAGTTGAGCAACCCCTTCCTCGTCCATTCCGAAGCCCGGCAAGTCACCCGGCGCCATCGCGAAAACCGCCTTGACGCGGCTGTCGGATACTTTGAGCGCCGGCTTGGCATCGAGCGGTAACTCCTTGCGCAATGACGCTGGTACCAACTCGTTGTTCTTCCACGCGCGCTGGTAGGCGAGGTACTTGTCCGCGTTCACCATTGCGCCACCAATCCAGAGCGACGTGAAGCCTCCCTGCGAATGACCGGCGACGCCGATTCGATTCGGATCGATATGCGGTCCCCAGGCTTTATCGTTCAAGAGGAATGTAATGTCTTTGCTGATGTCGACAGGGCGTTGCCAGAGCTTGCTCCTCGTGTACATGATCGTTGCGTCGTAAGTGTTGGCGCGGTAGTGATAGAGCGTGGCCACGATATATCCGCGCGACGCCATAAACTCGGCAAACCAGGCGTAGTAGAGTCCGTTGCTGCCATGCCCGTGCGAGAACATGATAAGCGGACGTTTTACATTGTCGGACACCACTTGAGCGTTCTTGTAGAGGTGCAGGTTGGTGAAGAAAATCATGCGCGCCGGCACGTCGGAGTTGTTAAGTACAGCTGGGTAGAACAGCGTGAGCGCCAGGTGTCGGTTGCCCTGTGCCGTGTCTACGTATTCCAGCTGTTTCATCCCGACCGGATAGGGAGCGCCAGGCTGAATGGTTTGCCCGAACGTCATGGCGGACCACGCGGCCACGCAGCAGGACAGGAGCGCTATTGCGGGACGGATAAATCGACGTTTCGCCAGCAGAGCAGGGCTCATTTTTTCGTTCTCCCGACTACCAGATTGACTTGCGTTGTACGTGAACTCCGCTGGTTTAGCGGACTGTGGCAGCGTACGACAGGCCCGAGCGAGGACAGTGTGACTGGGCCGCAACGAGGCCATACGGTATGACATAAGCCAATAAAAGCACGAGCGGTATGGCGGAACGACTGACTAAAAGACGCTGTGGGCCCTGCGGATGCCATCTGCCGGAATCGGGCGCCCGATATTTTCACGGCACCTAACTGGTGTCTGCTAGTGCGAGCAGGACCGTAAGTGTGCGCCGAATTTGGAGTGCCTGTAAGCCCTTGGCTGCAATGTAGGCCGCGCGAGCCGCCAGTCAATTAATACTCGTTTGTCCACAATATTTCCACGCTTGAAACGTCCTAACTTCACATTCCTTTCAATTCCTAGTAGAGGCTCGACTAATGGATATCGAATCGATCGAAAAATTTCTTCATGAAACCCGAACCGCCAATGGTCAAACTCCCCTTAAAAATGCACAGGTCAATGCTGTGATTGACCGAGTGTGGGCTTCGCAGAGTTATCCCGAAGATGGCGGTCCGCGTGCCAATCCGGACTGTGATCCGGCCAACTATGCTGACTACGGCTTTTCGATATTTCCCGCCCAGGGCGATCTGATCTACCTGCTTTGCCGCGCTATACGTGCGACCAGAGCGGTGGAGTTTGCGACCTCTGTCGGATTTTCGACACTCTATTTCGCTGCAGCGATGCGCGACAACGGCGGCGGCACGGTGATCGGTTCCGAACTGGTTCCGTCAAAGGTGGTGACCGCAAGAAAAAATATCGCCGAAGCCGGATTGATCAACTATGTGGATATTCGCGAGGGCGATGGTCGCCAGACACTCAAAGATCTTGGAGGCCCCGTTGATTTCGCGCTCATCGATGGTTGGCCGGTGGGGTCGGGACCGTCGCTAGCCCGGCAGGTCATCGAGATCGTGGCGCCGCAGCTTAGAGTCGGTGGTTTCTTGATGAACGATAACGGCGAGCCAGACTATGTCGACTTCATTCGGGATCCTTCCAACGGCTTTCTGTCCGTCAAGTTGCCTATCAAGGGTGGTACGGAACTCTCGGTCAAAATATCCTGACCGTCAATTGTTCGTCAAATCCATCCAGTCAATTCGTTTTGTGCCGCTTTATCGCGGCAGAAGAGATGTCTACATTTGCTGCAGCGCAAATCGATTGGTTTCAGAAACAGCCAGAAACAGCCAGTCATTGTCCACGGTACTCAATCTCTTCAAGGAAACGATCATGAGCAAGCTCACAGGTAAGGTAGCCGTTGTTACAGGCGCGTCCAAGGGTATTGGAGCCGCTATCGCCAAGGCACTCGCAGCCGAGGGCGCTTCGGTAGTCGTCAACTATGCAAGCAGCAAGGCGGGCGCCGATGCCGTTGTAGCAGCGATTACGGCGGCCGATGGCCGGGCAGTCGCGGTCGGCGGTGACGTTTCCAAGGCGGCGGACGCGAAAGGCATTGTCAACGCGGCCATCGAGACCTTCGGACGCCTCGACATCCTGGTCAACAATTCGGGAGTCTACGAATTCTCACCGATCGAAGCGATCACCGAAGAACACTTCCACAAACAGTTCAATACCAACGTGCTAGGTGTGCTGCTTACCACGCAGGCGGCCGTGGGGCATCTGGGCGAGGGAGGCAGCATCATCAATGTCAGCTCGGTTGTCAGCAGCATTACGCCGCCGGCAAGTGCCGTTTATAGCGGCACGAAGGGCGCAGTCGACGCAATCACCGGCGTGCTCGCGCGCGAACTCGGGCCGCGGAAAATTCGCGTGAACTCAATTAACCCCGGCGTAGTCGTGACAGAGGGTACGCAAAGCGCAGGGATAATCGGGTCCGATCTTGATGCGTGGGCGCTCGCCCAAACTCCGCTCGGCCGACTGGGCCAGCCGGACGATATCGCGGCGATCGCTGTGTTTCTCGCGTCGGATGACTCGCGCTGGTTGACGGGTGAACACGTTGTCGCAAGCGGCGGGATGCGCTGATCCGGGCGGGTGATTGTGCCCGGCGCGGACCCGCTGGGGTCCCGTCGGGCGCCAAACGCTGCGGTTGGTCAGGCGCGGTGGTTTAGGCTTGCTTCCGAACCGGCGTTGCGGCCGGGTAGCTCTTATCGAGCCGACCCTAGCGGCGACCACTGCGGCCCCATACGTAGCGCACCCAACGTTGCCACCTGCTTTTCGGTGGAGCGACGGCGTTGCGCGTTGCCTGCTCTTCGCGATCGCGCTCGACGCTCTTCTGAATCTGTTCATGGATCTGGCGTAACGTCAGGCCACCGGGGCCCTTCAGCTTGTCAGGATCGGGGTTGTCTGTCATGAGAATGGCTTGTTCCTGATGAGTCGACTTGATCTTGATACAGATGCGCATTCGCGGCAAGCACGCGGCAAGTAGTTTTTTGGCCGGGCGCCGCGGGATAGGCGCGCAGTCCGGAACGATACGCAGCGAACGCGGAAGCACTAACGGGACGGCGCCAAGCTTTGACCAGTCCGTCTTCGAATCTGCAGCACTGGCACAATCGGATAAACCTTCGATCCACTTGGAATCCTCATGCCAGACGCTGTCCCGTCTTCGCCGCCTTTGCCTTCACCGGCTATCGGACCCCTGTTTGCCCTGTTTCCGTTCCTGCGCCCTTATGCCGGGCGATGGGCGCTTGCGTTCCTGGCGCTGGTAACGTCGGCAGGGGCCACGCTGGCGTTGCCGGTGGCATTCAAATACCTGATCGACCGTGGCTTCGCCGGTGGCGACCGGGCACACATCGATCGTTATTTTCTCGCGCTATTCGTCGTTTCGCTGGTCCTCGCCGCCGCCACGGCACTGCGTTTCTACCTCGTATCCTGGCTGGGCGAGCGCGTCACGGCTGACCTGCGGCGCGCGGTCTACGACCACGTGCTGGAGATGAGTCCGCAGTTCTTCGAGACTACGCAGACCGGAGAGGTGCTATCGCGGCTCACCGCCGACACCACGTTGATCCAGGCCGTGGTGGGCACCAGCCTGTCGTTGGGATTGCGGAATTTCTTCCTGCTTGTCGGCGGCGTGGCGATGCTGGCGGTGACCAGCCCTGTACTGTCGGGCTACATTATTGCCACGCTGGTTGTGGTGGTCGCGCCGATCATTATCTTCGGCCGGCGCGTGCGGCGGCTTTCGCGCGCGAGCCAGGACAAGGTAGCGAACGCGAGTGCGGTGGCGGGTGAGGTGCTCAATGCCATGCCGACCGTGCAGTCGTACACGCAGGAGCCGTTTGAGGCGCGGCGGTTTGGCGGCGCGGTTGAGTTGGCCTTTGAGACGGCGCTCAAGCGCATTCGGGCGCGCGCCTGGTTGACCGCGGTGGTGATCGTGCTGGTGTTCACCGCCATCGTGTTCGTGCTTTGGCTCGGGGCGCAAGCAGTGCTGGACGGGAGGATGACAGCCGGGCAATTGTCCCAGTTCATCCTCTACGCGGTGTTCACGGCCGGCGCCGTGGGGGCAGTCGCCGGGTGTGGGGCGATCTGCAGCGAGCCGCTGGTGCCACCGAGCGGCTACTGCAACTGCTGTCCGCGCGCTCGCCGGTGGTGGAGGCCGAGACGACCGTGCCGTTGCCGACGCGTGGCGAAGGCATCCGCTTCGACAACGTCAGTTTCTCGTATCCGTCGCGACCCGGTGTCGCTGCGCTTTCCAGCCTCTCACTCGACGTCCGCTCGGGCGAGCATGTCGCGTTGGTTGGACCGTCCGGGGCCGGCAAGACTACGCTGTTTCAACTGCTGCTGCGTTTTTACGATCCGCAGTCTGGCGCCATTCTGATCAACGGCGTGCCCACGCGGCAAGTGCCACTCGTCGAGTTGCGCAGGGAAATCGGGGTAGTGCTGCAGGAATCGGTGATCTTTTCCGGCAGCGTGCTCGACAACATCCGTTATGGCGCGCCCGAAGCCACACTCGCGCAAGTGCAGCGGGCTGCCGAAATGGCCGCTGCGGCTGGCTTTATCGAAGAGCTGCCGCAAGGTTACGACACCTTCCTGGGCGAGCGCGGTGTGCGGCTCTCTGGCGGACAGCGCCAGCGTATTGCGATTGCGCGTGCGATCCTGAAGAATCCGCCCATCCTGCTGCTGGACGAGGCCACCAGCGCGCTCGATGCAGCAAGCGAACGGCTGGTGCAAAAGGCGCTGGACAATGCCGCGCAGAACCGCACCACGCTGGTCATCGCGCATCGCTTGGCTACGGTGCAGCAAGCCGACCGCATTATCGTGATGGAACAAGGCCGCATTGTGGCGCAAGGCCGTCACGTCGAGCTGCTTCTGAGTTCGCCGCTGTATGCGCAGTTGGCTGCGCTGCAGTTCGGCGAGCAGCAAGGGAAGATGGGGCAGAGCGGCGCCGTGCATGATCGTGTTGACTCTGCGTGAAGGCTCGATCACAACCGTCTGCAAAGACCCGATGGCTGCCGATAAATGCTTCGCAAACGAAACGCACGGTGACCGGAACGGGGAGCGTAGAGCGTGGCGGCTGAATGGTTCAAACGGGTTGATCCGATGCGGTAGCGCGAGGCGTCGACTGGCGATGTGCGGTCATTTAAGACGGTTCGCCTGTTGGCGCTGACCAGACCGAATCCGGCGAAGACGATACCGAGCCAGAGCACAAGCACCGCCAGGAATGGCGTCGGGATCGCGCTTTGCCCTGGTCGGAACCGTATCCAGCGCGTTTGCGCCAGGTCGTGGCTTTGCGCCAGGGCCTCCGATTGAACCAAGCGCTCCATGTCGTTTCGTGGTGCCAGTTCTCGAAGCTTTTGCTGAAATTGCACGATGCGGGCCAGGCTATCCGGAGCGTCCACATTGGCCTTCGCGGCAGTTCCTCCGGAGTCAAACTGCTCCACAGCAGAGGCGTAGGTGCCGCGCAGGAGTCCGCGGGCTTCCTCGTCTCCGGGCCATAATCGGCCAAGGTGCGATCGAGCATGATGACAGTCGCCGCCGTCTGCGTGAACTCGTCGTTGAGTCGGTCGAAAGAAACCTTTGCCGAGGCGATGAGGAGACCAAGAACGAGAGCCGCGAGCGTCGCCACCAAGCCGGCCCCCAGCTTTACGATAGCCGTCGAATCTTCGCTCAGGTGATGGTCGGGAAGGAAAGTGAGAAGACCATGTGTGAGTGCTGGGATGGAAAGCCCGCACCGCAGTGCCCGACCGAGGACGTCGCTTCCGCGCCGAAATCATGTCTCGTTGTCGGGCGGACTCTTGGCGCCCGCCATACAGAAGTTTCAATCGTCACTTCGAACCGTAGTTTGGCCGATAGCGTCAATTCGGGGCGCCGGATGCCGGAAGATTGCGGATTGCCGGCAACTGTCATGAAGGGTAGGTATGGCCGATGAGTTGGCGACAGCGAGAGGACGTTGAAGGCGGCTCATCGGCCGGAGCGGACGTTCGAGATGCCTCGTGGTTGCGCGGCTATGAATGTCTGCTGACATGAGGATCGAATGAGTCTTCTCGACCCATAGGAGGCAATCGGAATTCTCCAAAGCGGTCACACACGGCAGCTGGAATTGGCTAACATGAGCTAGATGGATAGCCTACGATCGCCATTTGACAGCGCACCTGTCTCTGATTTTTACGAATGAACCGTCCGAAGGTATGTCACAAAAGAACATCAAAAAGCTTACCGCCGATTCAATTTCGATCCTGTTGATTGCCTTCTTTTTCACCTCTCTGTCCTACCGCATGGCATTTCCTGGAAGCCGATATGACAGGGAACTGTCTTTCGTGCAACTCGCGGTAGTTTTTCCTGCTGCCTTTGGAATATGCTGGATATTGTTCAGGCTGCTAAGGAACAAAAGCATCAATGACCCGTCATTGCTAGCGCGCGCTGTCAAAGCAGGGACTACCTCATTGTGGCTTCGTGCAATAGTGACCGTAGCCTTGAGCGCAATATTCATTCTGTCGCTGAAGTCCTGCGCTTTGTTAATGAAGATCATCTAGGTAAACATCTCAAGCTGGCCGACCCCACTCCAATTCTGAGCGGATAAGATGGTGCGCCGCAGACCGGCCCGCGTCAGCCACAACTCGACCCACGGCGGTCAGCCACCTTTCTACAGAGCGGTCATTCGCGTTGGTCGCAGCAAAAGGTTTTTTGCTCGGCCGTCTAAGTTCTGGTGTTTCAAACCGGAATTTGTCGGTTCGTTTGCAGTGAACCCTCATCGAGGGTGCGGTGTGTTCGTCACGTCCGGGGTATTGGGATAGCCTGTCGGTAGGCTCACTCATTCGCGATGCGCCGAGATCGCCATTTCGCGCCGAGTAGTTTGTTATTTTGTTACCCGATCCAACTTGTTGTACAACACAACCCCAGTTCTAGTTTTTCTATACCAAATAAGCGTGTTACCCCGGACAACAAATATATCTGAAGCCGGAGCAAAACGCGGACAAACAAAGGGTTCGTTGCCCCATGCGCCGTCGCTACAGAAACCCATGCGAACTTTGTTACCTTCAGCCGTGCCAGAAAGCCTTCCCTCCCAGACGGTTCGTTCAGTTCCTTCGTCCCACCTCCCCGTGACTTGCCTTCCGGTTTGAGCAAGGTCAATGTGGGCCTCGTATTGAAGTCCGTCATCCGTCACCCCGTTGGTTGACCATTGACCAGAAAACTTGCCCGCTCCAAAAGAGCTAGCCGAAGCGAGAAATGCACTGACCAGAGCGAATACTTGCGCGATTGACGTCATATGACTTTACTCAGAATTGGCTATTTTTTATCATCGGTGGTCGAGTGGCACGTAAATGGGTTCGTGAACGATGCTCGACAACTATGCGAGGCCACTGACCTCGCTGCGACCGCCTTGGCCGTTTAAGGCGCATTTCGGTCCGCGCCGGACATCGCGTTGAGTTCGTTTTGCGCGGCAACCATGCCTTGAGCGGCGGCCTTCCGATACCACTCAGCTGCCTCATGGAAGTCTTGCGGTACGCCGAGACCTCCCCTGTATAGGCGGGCGAGCGTGTACTGAGCAACTGGTAGGTGTTGCTCGGCAGCTTGACGAATCAGCACCGCTGCTTCGTTAGCGTCTTTTGGTACGCCTCGACCGGTGCCGTACATGATGCCGAGGTTAAATTCAGCCTGATCGAAGCCTTGGTCGGCGGCTTTCCGATACCAGGTAGCTGCCTCGTGAGCATCAAACGGAACGCCCCTTCCATTCACATACATCATGCCAAGATCGAATTGGGCGGCCGCATTACCTTGGTCGGCTGATTTGCGGTACCACACGACTGCTTCGTCATCGTTCCGCGGGATCCCTCGGCCACTGGAATACATGATGGCAAGCCTGACTTGGCCGTCGGCGTCGCCTTGGTCAGCCGATTTGCGATACCACGTCACCGCTTCGTCAAGGTTCCGCGGCACACCTTGGCCTATTTGATACATAACGCCCAGCCAGCTTTGGGCCCTCGAATCGCCTTGATCCGCCGCTTCGCTGATTTTTTGAAAAGCAGTTGCGTAGTCCTTCTGGTTATATGCGGCAATGCCGATCTGCAGCAGATCGTGCGCCGCCGCCACGTGGGCTTGAGCATGACAAATGCCGGCAGTAAAAACCGAGCAAACAAGGAAAACGGCGAATAATGATGGTCTTTTCATATCGTAAGCTGCTGTACACAAAGCGACGATGAGCTAGCTATGCATTAGCCGTATTTCGGCATTCCCGCACGAGCGCGGAGGCCCCATCCCGAATGTTAGTCTCTACCCTTTTGGATATCGACTTGCTCACCCATTAGCTTGAAAGCGCGGCATTGCAGTGTTGGTTCAACCTATTCGTTTATTACTGTCAACTACGAAGTTATCGGCAAAGCAGGAGAGTACTTGAGTGTTCGATCGAGCGGCGGTGAACCAGTAACATTGCCTCGGTCACCGGCCATCAGGTCGCAATTGGCCGAACTGGTTTGGACCGTGTTCATTACTTAATCAACGCTGGGTATTTGATCAGGTAGGATTGTTGACGATCTGCGGGACGCTGTCGAATGACCGGTTGTGGCCGCTATGCGCCGGTCCGGGAAGCGTTGGCCTCCAGCGCATCGCTGCACCTTTTCCAGATGTGCCCGACTAGTGGGTTTTGATAGTTCAGCGTCAGCTCA